>ENA-OQCX01001315-OQCX01001315.1-human-gut-metagenome-genome-assembly--contig:-NODE-1315-length-11675-cov-3.054295_pt1 | contig 11675 bp, 10 predicted proteins | sample MGYA00242762_ERZ504587 | MGnify/ENA primary metagenome ERZ504587 (study PRJEB26092, sample SAMD00036337) | human gut metagenome | host: Homo sapiens | study: EMG produced TPA metagenomics assembly of...
GCGAAATCATGTGACTGATATCCTCGTAAGCAGCTTCACCAGCGTGATACTCAGATCTAATCACCCATATCTTCCATGCAGAAAGACATGACTGCGAGAAGAACGGCTGTGAGGCTGCCTAATAACAATTTATTCTTCAGTTTCATGTTTTTCCTCCTGCTGCTTCACTAATCGGTAAAATGTGCTCCTCTTTAGGCCGAGCTGGCGCATTGCAGCAACTGCCGTAATCGTACCGGCCTTCCAGTCTGAATAGAATTGATTCCAGTTTGGCGGAAAGTCTATGATTGGACGCCCCAAATGCTTCCCCGCCTCTTTTGCAATAGCGATCCCCTCAGACTGTCGCCGCTTCGTTGTGATACGCTCCTGTTCAGCAATACTCGCAAGTACTTCAATCAGAATGTTGTTTATCATCTCAAAAATCCAGTCCTGCTCCTCAGGAAGTTCCACCATGTTAGTCGGGATGTCAAGGATTTTGATCCGAATGTGGTGCTCCCGGAAGTATTCCAGTTCTTTCTTGATGTCAATCTTTCTCCGACTGAGTCGATCCAGCGATTTAACAATCAGGGTATCTCCGTCGCGGAGAAAGTGATTCTTCAGCGACCGGTACCCCTCACGCTCCAAATCCTTGCCGCTTACCTTGTCCGTAATGATATCCCGCTCCTCCACGCCGGCATCCATGAGGCCTTGAGTTGCCGATCCAGATGTTGTTCTCTCGTAGATACACGGGCATAACCGTATGTCTTTTCAACTTGTTTTCATCTCCTTTTCCGTTTCAAAAGCTCATGCCTTTTTCGGACATATCCCAAAATGACAAAATAACTTTTTCGGATACAAAATCATATCCCGATTGTACGCCTGTTGGTAGCGCCGAAAAGGTAGACCTTTTCAGATACCTAATTACACGGAGGAGAGGGCTGAATTACAGCAAACAGTCGTTGCAGTTTCAAATAGGCAGATAGGAGACTCGGAAAAGAGAATTCTGAAGTATGGCAAACAGCTCACATCCTTTGAACTGCAACGATCCTCCTGTTTTCTCAAAAAGTCTCCCTCAAATCAATGCACAATATCACTGGACGGAGAAAATGGCTTTTCTCTTTTGTCATTGCGATAGACTTTTTGATTTTGGGGATAAAAAAGACCGCTGACTGTACGCACACGGCGCGGGTCAACGGTCAGTTTTTCGGTGTTCGGTTTTTGTGTTCAGCTTGACAAACTGGAATTTGCACTTCCTCACTCGTCTTCTTTTTTATTGTTTCTACTAATATTCGAGCTTAACAATAAAATTCCAGAGCATAAAAATAATACCCAAATTATAATATTTTCTTGATTTATCGCATTATAAATCAAGCATATTATGCTTAATATAATCTGTACAATTGAACAAATCACTCCTATTTTTGTGTCTTTTTATCCATCATTGTCTCCTCCATAAATTCCGATTTATATAATTTCTATTAACATCTATTTCACTGTTCATGAACCCCTCAAAACGGTCGAATTGCAGGATTGGTCGTCAGCTTTTTGTCCTATAAAATTCTCTCCAAACACCCTGACATCTAATCCACTCACTCAATTTGTGCTATCTAATCCGGGGTTACAATCTGAACGAAATTTTGCGTTGGATATGTTTCTATAAGATATACCCGAGTGCTTTTGATGGTTAAATATATAATTTTCGCAAATTGCAATAGCAAGTTGAATTTTCATCGTTCCTCCGTTATATCTGATGTGTACTGTTATTTTGTCCTGACCTGTATATTATACTGCATATCGGTCCGATTGACAAATGGTTTGATTGTAAAATATTATAAATTTTCTTAATAAAATTAGAATCCCCCATTATGAATAATGGGGGGGATTCTTCAGCCTATTTATTTATCAACTTCTATGACTTCTATCTCATATTCGTCGGCAAATTCAAGTGGATAGTCACCTGGATTTGATAAATATAAGTCCTCAGCCCTTGCGCTGCACATCCAACTAAATAGTTTGCATAATCTTCAGCTGCTTCTTCTGTGTCAAAAATTTCATCTTCAAATTCTCCGTCTACTGATACTCTATATTTGCTCATATTAGTCTCCCTTAAAATATTATTTTTAATATGTTATAAAAGTTATCAAAAAATGTTTATTTTGTTTTTGTGCTTTCTTTTCGAATAGTGCCTATCTTTTTATCACTTCGGGTATCTCTACCATTTGAATTCCTGATTGTTCCTGGCGGTAAACCTCTTGTTTTTTCAAAAGTACCTACTCTGCAATCCTGGGATGACCACATCACCGTCGAACTAAAATTCGGTGTCAGCATTGATGTTGATGCATAATTTCATAAACGCACGAAGGCTCCTCACCACTGGAATATATCCGGTGATGGGGAGCCTTTGTTTACAAGTTGATTATCATTCCTCGTCGATTTCTTTCTGAGCCGATGTGGTTAATTCCATCATCTTTTGTTGATAAGTAGCTCCGTCAATTTCTTCGTCAGCATACTGTCTCATTAATTCATCAATCTGTGCTTTTAATTCTTCTCTGGTCATTTGTTCCGCCTCCTTATTTTATTAATCATCATTTTTTGTAATATGAGTTATAACCTTGTATATCCCATATCCAACTAGCGCAAGAGCGCAAATAACTAATTTGCCTGTTGTACTATCTTTTAATTCATTAGATATATCCTCCGCAGGCTGTTCTTTTCGGCTATTGACTTTCTTCCAATATGCCTCCGATTCAGCAGCTTTCTCTGCCCTGCGTCGACGACGCTCTTCAGATGTTTTCTCTCGTATATAACGCTTGTTCTCCACTGAAGTGTCAAGTTCTTCAAGAATTCTTTCATCCCATTCGAACCAATTCCAACCTCGAAATGCATAACCACCGTACCCGTTGTCATCGCCTTTTTCAACTACGAATAGTTTTCCTTTCTCTGTTGGATAATAATTTCCGGGCTCACCAGAAAGGAATCCTTCTTCTTTTAATAAGATGTTCATTTCCTCTGCTGTAAAGCCACACCTTTCTCCTAATCGTTTTGCTGATAATGTCATGTATCGTCCTCCTGCGTTATTTATCTTGGATGTTCTTCTGCCAGTTTTCGTTCTTCTTCATCCCATCGTTTCTGAACTTCTTCAAAATATTTTTCACTTTGTTCAGAATGTGCCACGCATATAGCTGATTTCATCCATCATGCCTTGTCCCCATGTTACATCGATTAGCTGTTCATGATGATATGTTGCTTCACTAGTACATCTGGACAACACCGTATTTCCTGAAGCATCCAAAATGGAGTACGGATATTGATACTTCAAGATTATGTTGTTCTTATTGAGTACATCTTCCTTAATATCTCTGTCCCAACAAAGTATAAGAAGCTGTAGACTATTGAACCTAAATACATACGATAATGCATAATTCTCAAACTCTTGTATTTCCATCTCCTCTCGCAAGGTGATATGCCCGGTATTATAATCAATGTTTGTGACAATACTATTCGCCAGTAATAGTGGCGAATCTCCCCAGCGGAGTTTCATATTTCCAAACATATAATCCGGTGCAGGCGAAGTGTTTACTGCAAGTCCAGCCAAGATTGTAATATTCCCTAGCGGACTACTTTTTTCTTCATTCAACAGGAATTCTTTTACTTCATCATCAAAAAAAGATACATCCTTATTCCTAGCCCTCAAGTCATTGAACGCAAACTTCAAACACATTTTTTGAATCATTGTATAGTCATATTCTACAGAAAGAGTGTCATCTTTTTTGTACTTTACTAAAAAATACTTCTCAATAAATTCTTTTGCATAAGAATCGATGTACGAAATCCTATTGTTATTACAGTCTGCACAAACATCCTTCACCATAGGGTCCCCTTGATGCACGATACTTCTCTCTCCGTCTATTGTTGCGAAGCATTCCGGAAATAATCCAAGTATTCCGCTTGATATTACATGCTCTTTAGTTCCTTTAGCTTCTTTTCCACAATAAGCACAAATCATACATAGCCACCTCCTGTTATCTATTCCACTGCCAAGTTTGCCCCTTAGTATCGAGTGGCTTGAACTGCGGTCATCGCTGTTATCTAAATCACTGCCACAACCACTGACATCTAATCCACAGCCTAAACCCTACCGCTATTCTCTGGCTACTCAATTTTTCTCCAGTCAGCCCCTAAAGTAGATATGTTTCCATATAAGAAAACCAGGCTTTCCGCAAGGCTTCTCTGATGATGCTAACCTCGCAAAAATCCCGGAAACAAGCCACTTTTCAGCCCTTATTTATCTTTCCTTGACATCAATACTACGCACTCGACATGTGCTGTGTGGGGGAACATATCTACGGGTTGGATTTTTTTGGCTTTGTAGGGGCTGTTTTGGGTTAGGTAGGCTAAATCTCTTGCCAATGTTTCGGGGTTGCAGGAAACATAGACAACCTTTTTTGGAGACATTTTGATTAGTGAGTCGAGAAATTTTCGGTCACTTCCGGCTCTTGGCGGATCCATAAACACAACATCGGGCTTTTCGTCCTCGTCTGCAGCTTCTCTCATAAACTCGCCCGCATCGGCTTTGTAGAAACGGATATTTTTCAGATTATTTGCTCTTGCGTTTACGATTGCATCCCTCACGGCATCGCCGTTAAGTTCTGCACCGATAACATTGCCTGCACCGTTTTTGGCGGCAATTATGCCGATTGTGCCGATTCCGCAGTAGGTGTCAAGCACGGTTTCGTTGCCTTTGAGATTTGCAAATTCAATTGCTTTGCCGTACAAAACTTCGGTTTGAACGGGGTTAATTTGGTAAAAGCTTTTCGGCGAAATCCTGAACCTGCAACCGCAGAGAATATCCTCAATATAACCCTTGCCGTACAGCACTTTCTGATTGTCACCGAGTACAAGGTTGGTGCGGTAGGGGTTTATATTTTGCACAATGGTTGTGATTTCGGAAAACTGTTTCAGAATCGCTTTTACAAAATTGTTTTTTGACGGAAAAACAGGTGTACCTGTCACAAGTACAAGCATAATCTGATTTGTCGCAAAGCCTCTTTTCACAAGAATGTGACGGAGAAAACCTTTGCCTGTGTCCTCGTTATAGGTTGTCATTCTGAAAGAGGGGAGGAGTTTGCGTACTGCAACGATGATTTTGTCGGCAATAACGTCCTCTGTCTGACAGCTGTCAATTCCGACAACATGATGACTGCCAGACTGATACACACCCGAAATGATTTTGCCCTTTTTGTCCGTATAAAAAGCCGCCTGAACCTTGTTGCGGTAGTGGTAGGGAGTTTTCATTCCGATAATTTTTTCAACGGTGCAAAAGCGTTTGAGAAGTTTTTCGACTTTCCTCTGCTTGAATTCAAGCTGTTCGGGATATGACAGATTTTGCAGCTGACAACCGCCGCATTTTTTGTAAACGGGACAGCTTTGTTTATTGGTTTCAGGTCTGTTACTCATAATATTTCCTCACATTTTATTGCATTGTATATATCCTTTATTTTATCATCAATCATATTGATATGCAACACAAACAAACCCTAAATGACAAAGAAAAACGCAGGAGGGAAATCCGCTCCTGCGCTTTCTGATTATTAACCGGTATATCGAAAAATGAGGATTATCAGGTTATTTGTAATCAATTAAAGATTTGTGTATCCCATAAGGCTTTCGTCAACCTCTTTGGCAACATCTCTGCCCTCACGAATCGCCCAGACAACAAGTGACTGTCCTCTGTGCATATCGCCTGTAACAAATACATTTTCAACATTTGTCTTGTGTGAGCCTTCTGCCGTTGCAACATTGGTTCTTGCGTTTGTTTCAACACCGAATGCCTTGGTTACATAGTTTTCACTGCCGAGGAATCCTGCCGCAATGAGTACGAGTTCAACATCAACCTTGTATTCTGAGCCTTCAACCTCTTTCATCATAAGTCTGCCTGTTTTAGCATCCTTTTCGGGTTTGAGCTTAACAAGCTCCGCACCTACAAGATTACCGTTCTTGTCAGCAATGAACTGCTTAACGGTTGTCTGATAAACTCGTGGATCGTGACCGTAAACTTCAATAGCCTCTTCCTGACCGTAGTCTGTTTTGCAGACTCTCGGCCATTGCGGCCATGGGTTATCGGCACTTCTTGTGTCGGGAAGTTTAGGCATCATTTCAAGCTGAAGAACGGATTTTGCACCGTGTCTGATGCTTGTGCCGACGCAGTCGTTACCTGTGTCGCCGCCGCCGATTACCATTACATTCTTGCCTTTTGCGCTGATGAATGTACCCTCTCTGAGGTTGCAGTCAAGAAGTGACTTTGTTGTTGATTTGAGGAAGTCAACGGCAAAGTAAATGCCGTTTGCCTCTCTGCCGGGAACTTTGATATCTCTCGGATTTGATGCACCGCAAGCAAGGATTACACGGTCAAAGTCCTTGAGAATTTCGCTTGCCTTGATGTCTTTGCCGACATTTGAGCAGGTTTCAAAGGTTACGCCTTCTTCTTCCATAATGTTAATCTTGCGTTCGATAACATCTTTTTCAAGCTTCATATTCGGAATGCCGTACATAAGCAGACCGCCTACTCTGTCATTGCGTTCAAATACCGTTACAGAGTGACCGCGCTGATTGAGCTGGTCGGCAGCGGCAAGTCCCGATGGACCCGAACCGATGATTGCAATTTTCTTGCCTGTTCTTACCTTTGGAATTCTTGCGTCTGCAAGACCTTCTTCATAGGCGTTTTCAATGATTCCGTATTCGTTGGCTTTTACGCTGACAGCGTCACCGTTTGCACCGCAGGTGCATGCCTTTTCACAGAGAGCAGGACATACACGGGATGTGAATTCGGGGAAGTTGTTTGTAACTTTAAGACGGTTGTAAGCCTGTTCCCAGTTGCCCTTGTAGATGAGGTCATTCCATTCGGGAATGAGGTTGTTAAGCGGACAGCCTGAGAATGCAGAACCAATCTGCATTCCTGCCTGACAGAAAGGCACGCCGCAGTCCATGCATCTTGCACCCTGTTTTTGCTGATCCTCTTTGCTGAGGGGATCGTGAAATTCGTCAAAATTTTTGATTCTTTCTTTTACGGAGTATGCCGGGGCATCCTCACGCTTATATTCCATAAATCCTGTTGGCTTTCCCATAAATATCCCCTCCTTATTTATTATTCACAATTTCGTAGAAAGCTTCAATCTGTGCCTGCTCGTTTGTAAGACCTTTTTCTTCATAAGCGGCAATTGCAGCCATCATTCTCTTGTAGTCATGCGGAATAATCTTCTTGAATTTCGGAAGATACTCGTCAAAGTTATCAAGGATTTTCTTGCCTCTCTGTGAACCTGTTGCTGCAACATGTTCTTCAATAAGCGTCTTGAGTTCGATTATATCGTACTTTTCTGTTACCTCAGAGAAGAGAACCATTTCCTTGTTAAGCTTTGTGTAAAGATCTCTTTCTTCATCAAGAACATAGGCAACACCGCCTGACATACCTGCGGCAAAGTTTTTGCCTGTTTTGCCTATAACAACAACTCTGCCGCCTGTCATATATTCACAACCGTGGTCGCCGACACCCTCAACAACTGCCGTTGCACCTGAGTTTCTTACGCAGAAACGCTCGCCTGCAACACCGTTGATAAATGCCTTGCCGCTTGTTGCGCCGTAAAGTGCAACATTACCGATGATGATGTTGTTACCTGCGTCAAATGTTGAGTTCTTTGGAGGATAAACTACCAGCTTACCGCCTGAAAGTCCCTTGCCGAAGTAGTCGTTTGAGTCGCCCACAAGTTCAAGTGTGAGTCCTTTTGGAATGAATGCACCAAAGCTCTGACCGCCCGAACCGTTGCAGACTACTGTAAATGTATCGTCATCAAGGTTGTTGTAATGCTTTCTTGTAACCTCGGAACCGAAGATTGTACCGAATGAACGGTCAGTGTTCTTAACATTGACTTCAACCTTTTTCTTTGTGCCTTTTGCAAGAACCTTTGCAAATTCTTTGCAGAGGATTCTCTCGTCAAGTGTTGATTCAAGCTTGAATCGTAAAGGCTCTTTTTGTTGTATTCAACCTTTTCCGAAACAAAGTTTGTATCAAGAATGTTAGAAAGGTCAACCTCGGCAGCCTGTCCTGTGATGCCTTCTTTTCTCTTGATGAGGTCAATTCTTCCGACAAGCTCATCAACGGTTTTTACACCGAGCTTTGACATATATTCACGAAGTTCGCTTGCTACAAACTTCATAAAGTTTATTACATATTCGGGCTTGCCGCAGAATCTCTTTCTGAGCTCGGGGTTCTGTGTGGCAACACCGAACGGGCAGGTATCAAGGTTACATACTCTCATCATTGCACAACCGAGAGTTACAAGCGGAGCAGTTGCAAAACCGAATTCCTCAGCACCGAGCATTGCTGCAATTGCAACATCACGGCCGTTCATAAGCTTACCGTCGGTTTCAATAACAACCTTGTTACGAAGGTCGTTCATAATGAGTGTCTGATGAGCCTCGGCAAGACCGAGTTCCCACGGCAGACCTGCATTGTAGATTGAGTTTCTCGGAGCAGCGCCTGTACCGCCGTCATAACCTGAAATAAGGATTACGCCTGCACCTGCTTTTGCAACACCTGCGGCAACCGTACCTACACCGCATTCCGAAACGAGCTTAACAGAGATTCTTGCGTCTTTGTTAGAATTCTTTAGGTCGTAGATAAGCTGTGCAAGGTCCTCGATTGAGTAAATGTCGTGGTGCGGTGGGGGAGAGATGAGCGATACACCCGGTGTTGAATGACGGGTTTTTGCAATCCAGGGATAAACCTTTTTGCCCGGAAGATGTCCGCCTTCGCCCGGCTTTGCACCCTGAGCCATTTTAATCTGAATTTCGTTTGCAGATGTGAGGTATCTTGATGTAACACCGAAACGACCTGACGCAACCTGCTTGATTGCAGAACATCTGTCAACCTTCTGTCCTTTTGTGAGAAGTCGTTCAAGGCTTTCGCCGCCCTCACCGGAGTTTGACTTGCCGTGAAGCTGATTCATTGCAATCGCAAGTGTTTCGTGAGCCTCCTGTGAGATTGAACCGTAGGACATAGCGCCTGTCTTGAAACGCTTTACGATTGAATCAACGCTTTCAACCTCATCAAGCGGAACAGGAGTTTCTGCAAAGTTGAAGTCGAAAAGACCTCTGATATTTACAGGATCCATTTCTTCGGAAATCATATGAGAATACTTTTTGTAAAGCTCATAGTCGCCTGTTCTTGTTGCCTGCTGGAGCATATATATAGTCTGCGGATTGTAGAGGTGTTCCTCTTTGCCGCTTCTGAACTTGTGTGAACCACGGGATTCAAGCTCATCGCTTACACCGAGGTCAAGCGGATCGAATGCCGCTGTGTGAAGTTTGTCAACATTCTTTTCGATATCCTTGATTGTGATACCGCCGATTCTGCTGACTGTGCCTGTGAAGTATTCGTCAATAACATCCTTGCCGATACCGATAGCCTCAAAAATCTGTGAGCCATGATATGACTGGATTGTTGAAATACCCATTTTTGACGCAATCTTTACGATGCCGTGGAGAACTGCGCTGTTGTAATCGTCAACTGCTGCGTAGTAGTCCTTGTCAAGAAGGTCATCACCGATAAGCTCGTGAATTGTTTCCTGAGCAAGATACGGGTTGATTGCACTTGCACCGTAGCCGAGAAGTGTTGCAAAATGATGAACTTCTCTCGGCTCACCGCTTTCAAGTATCATTGCAAGTGAAGTTCTCTTCTTTGTTGCAACAAGGTGCTGATGAAGAGCGGATACTGCAAGAAGTGACGGAATTGCAAGATGGTTTTCGTCAACTCCTCTGTCGGAGAGGATAAGAATATTTGCACCGTCATTGTAAGCCTTGTCAGCTTCAATGAAAAGTCGCTTAACAGCCTTTGAAAGTCTTGTGTTCTTGTAGTAGAGAATCGGGATAACCGCAACCTTAAAGCCCGGAATGTGCATATTCTTGATTTTGAGAATATCGGTTGATGTAAGAATCGGGTTGTGAATCTTCATAACCTTGCAGTTTTCGGGACGCTCCTCAAGGATGTTGCCGTCCTCACCGATATAAATTGTTGTTGATGTTACAACTTCCTCACGGATTGCGTCAATCGGCGGGTTTGTAACCTGTGCAAAGAGCTGTTTGAAGTAGTTGAAAAGCGGCTGCGGTTCTTTTGAAAGAACTGCAAGCGGACTGTCTGTACCCATTGCGGCAATTGACTCTGTGCCGTTCTTTGCCATAGGAAGGATTGATGTCATAACATCTTCGTAGGTATATCCGAAAGCCTTCTGGAGTTTTTGCCTTTCTTTATATGAATGCTCCTCAACCTTCATATTAGGAATTTTGAGGTCTTTAAGACAAACAAGATTACTGTCGAGCCATTCGCCGTAAGGCTGTTTTGACGCATAATATTCTTTGAGTTCATCGTCATCAATGAGTCTGCCTGAACCGTATCGACAAGGAGCATTTTGCCCGGGCGAAGTCTTTCCTTTGTAACAATCTTTGCGGGATCAATAGGAAGTGCGCCGACTTCCGATGAAAGAATGAGGTTGCCGTCATCCGTGATGTAATATCTTGACGGACGCAGACCGTTACGGTCAAGAACCGCACCCATAATGTCGCCGTCAGAGAAAAGGATTGACGCAGGACCGTCCCACGGCTCCATCATTGTTGCATAATACTGATAGAAGTCCTTTCTCTTCTGGCTCATTGTGCCGTTATTATCCCACGGCTCCGGAATTGTAATCATAACGGCAAGAGGAAGCTCCATACCGCTCATTACGAGAAATTCAAGTGTGTTATCAAGCATTGCAGAGTCTGAACCCTCTGTGTTTACAACAGGGATAACCTTGTCAAGGTCGCCCTTGAGATGCTCCGAACGCATTGTTTCCTCACGGGCAAGCATCTTGTCAGCGTTGCCTCTGATTGTGTTGATTTCACCGTTGTGAACAATCATTCTGTTAGGATGAGCTCTCTGCCAGCTTGGATTTGTGTTGGTTGAAAAACGGGAGTGAACCATAGCGATTGCAGACTCGTAATCCTCGTCCTGAAGATCAAGGAAGAAGTTACGGAGATCGCCGACAAGGAACATACCTTTATATACAATAGTTCTGCTTGAAAGCGAAACTACATATGTGTCTTCATTACTCTGTTCAAAAACTCTTCTTGCAACATAGAGCTTTCTGTCGAACGGAAGACCTCTCTTTACGCCGTGAGGTCTTTTGATAAAGCACTGCATAATTGCAGGCATACATTCAACAGCTCTGTGACCGAGTACCTCGGGCTTTGACGGAACATTTCTCCAGCCGAGAACTGTAAGACCTTCTTTTTCTGCAATGATTTCAAACATCTTCTTTGCCTGATTTCTTGCAAGTCATTCTGAGGGAAGAAGAACATACCTACAGCGTAATCTCTTTCGGAACCGAGCTTAATGCCGATTTCAGCAGCTGCCTTCTTAAAAAATTTGTGTGAAATCTGGAGAAGAATACCTACGCCGTCACCTGTTTTGCCTTCGGCATCCTTACCTGCTCTGTGTTCGAGAGTTTCAACAATTGTCAGAGCGTTTGCCACGGTGTCGTGTGACTTGATACCCTTAATATTAACAACAGCTCCGATACCGCAGTTATCATGTTCAAACTTCGGAGAATACAGAGTCTTGTTGTTCTCTCTGACTGTCTGTTCCATTAATGACTCACCTTTCCTGTTAA
>ENA-OQCX01001316-OQCX01001316.1-human-gut-metagenome-genome-assembly--contig:-NODE-1316-length-11664-cov-3.695675_pt1 | contig 11664 bp, 15 predicted proteins | sample MGYA00242762_ERZ504587 | MGnify/ENA primary metagenome ERZ504587 (study PRJEB26092, sample SAMD00036337) | human gut metagenome | host: Homo sapiens | study: EMG produced TPA metagenomics assembly of...
CTTAGGATTTTCATAAGAAATTTATCCAATAGTACTTGACCCCCAGTTAAACCACCCCAATATAATATCCAGCTTCCTAATAGGCCAGCGAATGTTGTAATCAACATCGTCATAAAAAACGAAATTTCTCCCTTGAGGTCCAAACTCCTGCAAGCGGCATGATAATTCCTGCCGGGAATCCAGCAAATTTAAATATTCTAGCAATACAATCACAAAAATTGCCAATGCTCCATAGTCAACAAAATACTGACTTATAATTTCAATATTCATGTGTACCTCCTTCATAAAGATATTTTAACACTTTGATTACCTTGTTTATCAGTCCTATCTATGTAATATATGGTGCAAATTTTGTGAAGTTTGGTATAAGCAATACTTGTGGGATTGACACATATACAATTATCACTTAAAATATAGTATGGTTTATTTTATATATAAACTTTCAAATCGTATACTCGTTTAAGGCTATAATATTGGAGGATAAATATTGCTAAAAATAATGATATGTGATGATGATGCGAGTGAAACAGAAAAGTTGAAATCTATAATACAACAACATTTAGAGCTTAATGCTTTAGATGTTTGACATTTATCAGACAGATTCTGGCGAATCTCTAGTCCGAAAATATTCCGATGAAAAATTTCAATTTGACATTATTTTCTTGGATATAGAAATGAAAACTCTTAATGGCGTAGAAACTGCAAAAAAAATTCGGAATGTAAATAAAGACATAATTATTATCTTTGTAACTGGATATTCAGAATATGTTTATGAAGGTTATGATGTACATGCTTTTAACTATATTTTAAAGCCTTATAAAAAAGAAAAAGATTATACGTATACTTGATGAATCATTAAGTGAAATAAAGGCATTGGAAAACAATTTTTTATTATTAGATTTACCAAACAAAGGATTATATAAAATAAAATGTTCAGATATAATCTACTTTAAAAAGTGATAGAAGAAAAGTCATTGCAGTCACTTCCGATAAGCAATATAGTTATTATGAAAAGCTTTCTAATTTAGAAAAGAAACTATTTAAATCGTTTGTCCGAATTCATCAAAGATACCTTGTAAATATTGCTTTTATTGACTTTATAACCACAAATGAAGTTTCAATAAATGGCAATCTTTTACCTATCAGTCGTCAAAGACATAATGAAGTTATGATTAAATTTGCACAATATTTATTAGAATAAAGGAGATACTAATTTGCTAAAACTTCTTTATACCATAATGGTTATAGCTGCACATATTTTTTCTTCTATATTACTTTATAAAATAATATCCAACTTCTTAGTAATAAGAAAACATCTGTTTTCAAACTAATTAACCTGATTATTCTATCTTTAATATTTTCGGTCCGATACTTCCATCTGATTTTACAAATAATTTGTATACTTTGGTTATTATGGATTATTATTACTATAGTTAGCGATCATGGAAGTATATTTAAAAAGCTATCTACTTTAATGATATTTTATCCAATGGTTATTTCAATAAACTTAATGGGATTTCTCTATTTCTATAACAATGCCGCATTACGACTATTAATATTTATATTACTTTGGTTGGCAATGTTAAAATTATTGGGGAATAAATTGGAGTCCGCGTTTATATATATTACTACTAAAGAACTTGCTATAATTGATTGTATCTGTGTCGCTCCATTTATTTCTATTATTGTCATTACCTATGTGACATCATATAAAGAAATACAGTTAATTACTATCTCCGCCTGCGCTTGTTTAATAACTAATATTGGGATATTGCTTTTATTATCATTTTTATCTCAAAACGCTAAAACAGTACTTATGGCGCAAAATAATGAGATGCTTCAGGACTATTATGAATCTCTGGAATCTCAGCAAATACAAATACGCAAATTACGACATGATATCAATAATTATTTAGACTCTCTTTTAACCTTTATTAACTCTGAGGGTAAAGGTAATGCTATGCCATATTATGAGAAATTAAAAGAGATGGCTTCGTTTACATCGGTCAAAAAATTTTGTAATAACAGTCTTTTGAATGCTGTAATCAATAATAAATATCAGTTATTTCAAACATATAATATAGATTCAAGCATAAACATCGACATAGCAGAAAACACCTTTATTAACGACATGGATTTATGTGCCTTATTTGCAAATAGTATAGATAATGCTATTGAAGCAGTACAAAAAATAGAGGATGAAAGTCAACGGATTATCATTCTAAAAGCTCGTGTAATCAATAATTATTTCAGCTATCAGATAGAAAACACAAAGCAGAATCGAATTATTGCAAAAAACAACTTATTAAAATCCAGTAAAAACAATTCCTTTCTACAATGGTTTTGGTTTAGAAAATATAAAAGACATCGTCAGAAAATATCATGGCACTTTAGATATTCAGTATTCTGATAATCGCTTTACTTTAACCATTATAATTGACTGTATCCAGAATAGAGAAATAAGTAAATAATATAAATTAATCTACAAAAGCCTGTGATTCTTTATAAGCTAGAGTTACTATGCCTCCTCAAAGTTTAGTGAGAAAAGGATGTATAAAAGGCGCAAACTTCCTCTATTAAGTTTTTATTAGTTAAAAAATCATGCTTAAACTGGAAGCCCTATTATGACTTCAGGTGGTTCCCAGCCTACAGTTTGTAAAATGTTATAAAGAGGCTTCCAGTAAAAAGCAGTATTTTACGTCGCATCCAGTGACATTCCCCTTGCTACAGCCACTGCTAATTCTTAAAGGTCTCTGTTGTTGCATCAAACTAACGAGCATAAAGATTCCCCAGTCCGGTAGTGCTGCCACTGCTGATCCAAGACAGAGTCAGTATGAGCACCCCCTCTTATTCGTGCTAATCAACGGATATAAACCAGTAAACAGCAATAAATCCGGTGACACCACTGAAACACTTATTCACCCATATACCTTCCTTATGGACGATATCCACGATCATCTGAATCATGCGGAGCACAACTTCATGATGAGAATTATAAATATTGTCAATCTTGGCAGTCTGGCAATCAGTGGCAAGTGTATACTGTGTCAGGTCATTGGTACAGATACTAAAGAAATCCACTTCCTTGGTCAGCAGATCACTAGAGCGTGTTTGAAAAACATTTGAATTTGTTTATTTTAACCAAATGAGTATTGAGGCGATACACAGGAACCCCAGATAAGTGCATGCAAGCTTGTCATACCGGGTTGCTATACGGCGATAAGCTTTCAGCTTTAGGAACAGCTTCTCCACGAGATGGCGTTCTTTATAAAGCCACCAGTCACAACGGCGCTCAAACTTTTCGCCTTTCCTGGAGGGAATCGTTGGCTCACCACCATGATCATAGATATAGTCGATCAGATGGCTGCTGTCATAACCCCTGTCAGCCAACACATGACTTCCTTCTATATCTATCTGTTCCAGCAATGGAATGGCGCATGTGATATCATTTCGCTGTCCCTCACTGATCATCAGACGGACAGGATTACCGTATGAATCTACAATGGCATGGATTTTGGTACTTGCTCCGCCGCGACTGTTGCCAATTTCGGTGGGAGGCCCCCTTTTTTTGCACCAGCACTGTGCTGATGCGCCTGGACAATGGAACCATCCATGGAAAGTTCCTCCAGCTCAGCATCAAGGCTCAGGACACAGAAGATATTATCCAAGATGCCATCCTCTATCCATTTGCGGAAACGGCTGTAAACAGTCTCCCATGGGCCATAACGCTCTGGCAGGTCGCGCCATGGAGCACCACTGCGAGCGATCCACACCATTCCGTTGACAATGGTACGGTTATCTTTTCGTGGGCGGCCCTGTTTACCAGTATTCTCAGGAGGAAGTAGATCAACGATGCGGTTCCATTCATCATCCGTTAATTCGTATCGTCTCAACATAATGAACACCCCTTTTTCTTTATTATACTATAAAAAGGGCTTAGGAACAAATGTTTTGTACAATTTTTAATTTTCAAACACGCTCTAGGATATGGAAAGCAACTACTATGTATATTTAATGAAGGGTAATTTCAAATGTTTAAAACAAAATTTCATAAATTAATGAAACGTTTCCTCACCGGAATGCTTTGTGCAGGGATTCTGATCTCCCAGCCTGCAGTCACTTATGCTGCCGAAACCTCTGCCACTCCTGAAGCCGGTCATTCAGAAACCTATTCACAGGCCTCAGATATCGATTCTGTCAAAGGATGGCCCACAGGTCCTAATATCGAAGGACAGTCCGCAGTGCTGATGGATGCAGTCACTGATACTATTCTTTATTCCAAGAATGCCAAAGATAAGCTATATCCCGCCAGTATCACTAAGATCATGACCGCTCTTCTGGCCTGTGAATATCTGGATATGAACGATACGATCACCATGTCGCAGGAAGCGGCTTATGGGATTGAGGCCGGAAGCTCCAGCATTTATGCAGAAACAGGAGAGGTTTTCACAGTAGAGCAGGCCCTGATGGCTCTGATGCTGGAATCCGCCAATGAGATGGCTCTTGCTCTGGCAGAAAAAACAAGCGGTTCTGTAAAGAAGTTTGTTGAACTGATGAACCAGAGGCAGCTCAGCTTGGCTGTAAGAACACCCATTTTAATAATCCAAATGGTCTTCCGGATGAGACGCATTATACCACCGCAGGTGATATGATGAAGATTGCAAAGGCAGCCTGGTATAATCCCAGATTCCGTAAATTTGTGACCACACAGGTTTATGAGATTCCTCCGACTAATAAGCAGTCTGAAACCCGTTATCTTCTCAATCACCATAAGATGATGCCCGGACAGTCTTATGCATACGATGGGGTTCTGGGAGGAAAGACCGGATACACCGATGCAGCGGGAAGTACGCTTGTCACCTATGCCAAGAGAGGAAATTCCATTCTCATTGCAGTTGTGCTGAATTCTACAAACGTGCTTTTCCTGACACAACTTCTCTGCTGGATTACGGCTTCGACAATTTTGAAAAAGTAGACTTGAATATAGATACCGATCCGGTACCGGCAGTATTTCTCCCATGCGAAAAGCACCTGTTAAAGGACTGGAATAATCTGTGTTCCTTCTATTATATGAGGCATGTGTACGTAACTGTCCCCACAGGAACCGATGTGAGCCAGCTTGTAAAGAAGCAGAAACTTCTGAACAATTCTGTCGGTCCAAAGCGAATTAAAAGTAAATATTATTTAGACGGCATATGGTCGGATATGGAATGCAATATGAAAAGGAAATCCTTTCAGATTTCCTTCTCAACGCTTCTTTTTAGTTTTCGCCTGAGGCGGAGGACTTCTTTTCTTTCACGAAGTTCCTCTGCTTCTTCTGTATCTGTGAAACGCAATGTCTTCACAGCGAAATATTTCTCATCTTCTGTTTTTCGGATGCGGATCTTGCCTCTTATCAGCCCATGTTCTTCACAATTGGATATGCTGTAATAAACCTTTGGATTATTCATAAACCATCGGAGTTTGCGCTTTGCAGGCAGATGACAGACCGGACATCTGGTGCTGGTCACCTCGCGGTCTTTCATGATTCGCTCTCTTGTGGCAAATTCTCTGGATACATATTTGTCATGATCCGGATAGGAAATATGTATCTCGTCTTTTTTCTTCTTTGGATTCTGGTAAACATCCAGTGACGGATGATTGATAATGATTATGTTATTTATTTTCTCCAAGACTTTCGCTGTATACCAGGCATCTGCAAGCGCCCGGTGAAATCCCCTGGATTTCTCTATTTTCAGCTCATCGATCGCATGCTCCAATGCACACCTGTGTGTACCGTCATCATAACTGATACTGTATAGTTTCTGCACATCATAATAGGTCACAGGTCCGGGAAGCAGATCCAGCAGGCCATAGAACTTCATATTTCTCTGAAGTTCCATCACGTCCTGATTTCCCCAGGTAAAAAAGTACCAGTCTTCTCCGCACCAGTCAATAAATTCCCTGACTGCCTGCTCAAAGGGCACTCCTTTCATAAGATCTTTATAATCTACATGAATTACCTCATGGATGCTGTCATGAATCCATTTATAGACCTGTGGTTTGATCAGTCGGTGAAAATGATCCGTTATTTCTTTTTTGCTGTTTACTTTTACAGCCCCAATCTCGATAATCTCAAATGGAAGCCTGTCGTTACGTGTTTTCTTTCCCGAGGATTCTGATTCCATTCCAGGTCAAAGACAATATAGTTCATTCATCCAGTCCTTTTTGTTCATTACTTTTTCGCATTTATTTTCCACTGCTGATAAACATATTATTTCACAATCTTCAGTTCATACTGTCTGGTTCCCAGACCAATCTTCTCTGCCTGATCCAGTGTTGCCTGCCATTCAATGTTCGGGTTGGAATCTTTGAAATGGTCGTGGTGGCAATGCCAGTCAGGTTTTGCCAGATGTTCTCCAAGCTGGCTGTTCTCGATCGGAGTTGCTTTCAGACAGGCATCTGCGCAGGCCTGATCCAGAGCAACCGGGTCAAAGCTTGCAAACATTCCGATATCAGGAAGGATTGGTGCATCATTTTCGCCATGCAGTCACAGTTCGGGCTGATATCCTGAACAAGTGCTACATGGAAATGCGGACGGCCATGACAGACTGCCTGTGCATATTCTGCCATCTTACGGTCAAGAAGTTCATTCGCACTGCTGTTTGGATTGTATACTGCATCAAAACCGCAGGCTCCGATACAACGGCCGCAGCCTTTACATTTATCATAATCAATGACTGCTTTTTTATTCGGATATGTAATCGCATCACTTCCGCACTCTTTCGCGCAGCGACGGCATCCGCGGCAGAGTTCTTCATTTACTGCAGGTTTTCCGCTGGCATGCTGTTTCATCTTACCAGCGCGGCTTCCGCATCCCATTCCGATGTTCTTGAGAGCACCGCCGAAGCCGGTTGCTTCATGACCTTTGAAGTGGCTTAAGCTGATAAAAATATCTGCATCCATGATCGCATGTCCGATCAGTGCAGTCTGACAATATTCACCGTTAACTACCGGTACTTCTACTTCGTCTGTACCGCGTAAGCCATCACCGATGATGATCTGGCATCCTGTTGAAATGCTGTTAAATCCGTTGAGATTTGCGCACTCCAGATGCTCCAGTGCATTCTTACGGCTTCCCGGATAAAGAGTGTTGCAGTCTGTGAGGAACGGAAGTCCTCCCTGCTCTTTACAGAGATCAGCTACTGCTTTTGCGTAGTTCGGACGCAGGAAAGCCAGATTGCCAAGTTCTCCGAAATGCATTTTAATAGCCACGAATTTTCCATCCATATCAATGTCTTTGATTCCGGCTGTAACGCAGAGTTTCTTCAGTTTATCAAGCTGGCTGGTGCCAACCGGACATCTGAAATCAGTAAAATAAACGGTTGATTTCTCCATCGTTTTTTCCTCCTGTTTTTATTGACCAAAATTTGATTTTCTTTTTTATTTTATCACAAGATGCAGGTTCTTTTCGAGATATTTTTTTGCTTACATCTGTTCGTAAAATTTTGTCACCTTTTTGTATTCTGCAGGCAAAGTAATCTGCTCTACCACAACATCTCCATCTTCTGCATTGTGGTAACGGTAAATGTAAACGCCCTCCTGGATCTCATCTCCTTCGATCAGAGAAACTGCCAGATATCCCTGTCCTTCAAATTCAAAGGTATCCATGATTGCAAAATCCCGTTCTGTTCCGTCAGATACCGGGATGCTGATTACTTCATATTCTTCCATAGTATGTTTTCCTTTCATTTATAAGCAGTCTTATTCTTATTTTCGCTGTTTTTTATTGTAGCAAAGAGTGTTAATTATATCAATCCTATTTAACCGAATCAAGTAAGTCGTTACTGTTCACAGTAACAGTAAGGCCCCTGCGGGTTACAAAAAGAAAGACTGCACCTCCAATGAGCACAGCCTTTCCGGTTTAGTATATTTTATTCAGTTCTGCTTACAATTGCTTATGCCATGATCGGTTTTAATGCTTCTGCAAGCTTCTCTTTCTCAGCTTCTGCCTCTTCCAGGTTCTTGCCGAGAGTTGTGTAATAGATCTTGATCTTTGGTTCTGTTCCGGATGGGCGGACAACTACTGTCTCGCCGTTATCCAGCTTGTAGATCAGTACGTTTGCTGCAGGAAGTCCTGTTTCTTCCGGTTTCTGGTAATCTGTTACTTTTACTATAGTATGACCTGCGATCTCTGTGAGAGGTTTGTCACGAAGTCCCTGCATCAGAGCTGACATCTTATCCATTCCGCTTAATCCCGGGAATTCGAAGCTGTCTACTTTGTTCAGGTAACGTCCGTACTGTGCATAGATCTCTTCCATTCTCTGTTTCAGGGAACTTCCGATGCTTCTGTAATATGCAGCCATTTCACAGATCAGCATAGATCCGATAACAGCATCCTTGTCACGTACATATGGTCCTGCAAGGTATCCGTAGCTCTCTTCAAATCCGAAGATAAATCTGTCTACTTCATCTGCTGCTTCAAGCTGTGCGATCTGATCGCCGATCCACTTGAATCCTGTAAGTACGCTTCTGAGTTCTACTCCATAGTGCTCTGCCACTGCATCTGCAAGTGGTGTGGAAACAATGGATTTCACTGCTACCGGATTCTTTGGCATTGTGCCTTTTTCAATGCGGCCTGCACAGATATAATCAAGAAGGAGTACACCTACCTCATTACCTGTTACCAGTTCATAGGAACCATCCGGGCATTTCATTGCAATACCAACGCGGTCTGCATCCGGGTCAGTTGCAAGCATTAAGTCTGCACCTGTTTCTTTTGCGAGATTTAATCCAAGTTCCAGAGCTGCAAAGATTTCCGGGTTCGGATAGCTGCAGGTTGTGAAGTATCCGTTCGGATATTCCTGTTCCGGAACGATTGTGATATCTGTGATTCCGATATCTTTTAATACCTGAGTTACAGGTACAAGTCCTGATCCGTTTAACGGGCTGTAAACCAGTTTCAGTCCTGCTGTCTTGCAGAGACCCGGACGAACCTGACGGGATTCGATAGCTTCATAGAGAGCCTGCTTGCAGTCATCTCCTACAAAACGGATTTTTCCCTGTTCTACGCCTTCTGCGAAGGACATATATTTCGCACCTGTAAGTACGTCTGTTTTCTGGATCTCTTCATATACAATGGCAGCTGCATCGTCTGTCATCTGGCATCCGTCAGGACCATATGCTTTGTATCCGTTGTACTTAGCCGGGTTGTGGGATGCTGTTACCATAATACCTGCATTGCATTCATAGTAACGTGTTGCAAAGGAAAGTGCAGGTACAGGCATCAGTGCGTCATAAATTCTGACATTGATATCATTTGCCGCCAGTACGCCTGCTGCTGTTTTTGCAAATACATCACTCTTAAGACGGCTGTCATAGCTGATGGCTACTGTCTGATTACCGCCCTGTGTTTTTACCCAGTTCGCAAGTCCCTGTGTTGCCTGGCGAACTACATAAATATTCATACGGTTGGTTCCGGCTCCAAGTACTCCGCGAAGTCCGGCTGTTCCAAATTTCAGCGCTACTGCGAAACGATCTTTGATCTCTTCATCGTTTCCTTCGATTTTGGATAATTCCGGATTAAGATCCGCATCCTGCAGATCTGCTGCCAACCAACGTTTGTATTCTTCCTGATACATTTTGACCACTCCTGCCTTGTTTTTTAGATTTTTTAAGATATTTTCATAATATCATAAATCAGACAAATCAGCAACAAGACAGCGAGATTTCAATCAAATTTTAAAAGTTACTTTCTTTTCTGTTTGTCTGCTCTCTGCAGGCATTTCCTATATTGGTCAGGCAGAGCACTGTGGTGATCAGGAAAAGTCCCGGGATCAGAATGATCCACCAGGAACCTGTCATTAATGCCTTATCTGACAGAGACAGCATACTTCCCCATGTGATAACCTCTATCGGAAGTCCAATACCCATAAAACTTAAAGTAGCCTCAGAGATCATTGCAGTTCTTACGTTCATAACTACCATAAACATAATGGATGAGAAAAAGTTCGGCACCAGATGCTTCCACAAAATACGGAAAAATCCTGCTCCCATACATCTTGCAGCGATGATATACTCACTGTTTCGTATCTGCGTACCTCTGTGCGTACTACTTCGCAATACTGGTCCAGCTGGTCACACCGATCACAAAGGACAGACTCAGGATATTTGCATCTCCCATAATAGCCTGCAGCAAAATGATCAGAAGCAGAGTTGGTATACTTAAAAATATCTCTGTAAATCTCATGATCAGTTCATCCAGCCACCCAGGTGCCACACCACTGAAGGCGCCGACTACCACTGCAATAAAAGTAGAAATAACAGTGGCTAATCCACCAATCAGGATCGAGATCCTTCCTCCATACCAGATCATGGAAAAAATATCCCTTCCCATAGTATCTGTTCCAAAAAGGAACTCCCTGTCAGGAGCTTTATTATAGTTTAACAGATCCATATAAGTAGGATCCTTTGTCATGATCAGTTCCGCACACAGACAGCCCAGTACGATAAGAATCAGGATTACTGCTGAAACAACGGGTTTTCCCTGATACCACTTTTTCTTTGATTTGGGAATTACGGTTTCTGTCTTTCTGTTTCCTGCCAGTTCAAATAAATGATTGGTCATCCTTCTACTACCTCCGATTTCTCGGTTATTACTTCATCCTTCATACGGGGATCTATCTGTTCATTAATAGTCTGACTGACGATATTACAGAAAATAACCAGGATTCCTGACATCATACAAAGCAGCATCAGCAGATTGTAATCATGATATCTGGCACTCTCATAGGACAGAGCTCCGATTCCGGGATAAGAGAATACACTTTCTACCACATAGGTTCCTCCAAGTACATGGGGGACTGCAATGGCCATAATACTCAGATAAGCAGGCATTACATTTCGGACACAATGTCTGAACATAAGCTTTTTCTTATCCAGGCCTTTTGCCTTTGCCAAAAGTACATAATCTGCGCGAACCTCTTCAAGGATCTTATTTCGGATCATGTAAGCATAATACCATAAATGCTCCATGACCACGATGGTCAGAGGCATGATCAGATGCAGCACTCTGTCACCGATATCTCCTGCATTTCCTGTACTGTAAGCTCCACTGCTTGGCAGGATCTTAAGATTTACGGAAAAAACAAGGATCAGGACCAGAGCCATCCAAAACTCAGGAATACAACTGGATATGTTCCCAGCTTACACAGGATCCGGTCTGCCAGCCGGTTTTCGTACCAGGCACACAGGATTCCCAGGAGCAGGGCTCCGGCAAACATAATGATAAATCCGATTCCTCCAAGTACAAGTGTATTGCCAATACGGCCGCCGATCACTTCTACCACATCCTGTTTATATTTAAATGAAATTCCAAATTCTCCATGAAAGGCATTTTTTACCCACTTCACATACTGCACAGAAATCGGTTCGTTCAATCCCAGTTTTCCCATAGCCCATTCACGTTCTTCCGGACTCATCTTCTCTGTACGGTCACCATAATAGGAGATCAGCGGATCTCCCGGTGCAAGACGGGCTACATAAAATACAGCTACAGACAATATAAATACTGAAATCAAGGAATATCAAGGCATTTTTTACCAATAGTAGACTTAACTTTTGTCTCATGGTAATCTAGTCACCCCTTTCCTTCAGCCGGTAAGCAACTTTGGCAAAATGTCCCGA
>ENA-OQCX01001318-OQCX01001318.1-human-gut-metagenome-genome-assembly--contig:-NODE-1318-length-11655-cov-1.625087_pt1 | contig 11655 bp, 17 predicted proteins | sample MGYA00242762_ERZ504587 | MGnify/ENA primary metagenome ERZ504587 (study PRJEB26092, sample SAMD00036337) | human gut metagenome | host: Homo sapiens | study: EMG produced TPA metagenomics assembly of...
CTGGATTATAAGCCGCACATCCATATGTACGAGAATAAATTCTTCACATTCTACGTCAATCTGATAATCCTCATGTTTCGGCTGATGTGGCGCAATGATTCTGTAATGACTTCGTCCAGAAGCTGATCTGTAAATTTAATCTTTAATCTTCCATCATTCAGCCTCGTGATAGAAAGCAGATTTTCCACAACATCAATCAGCCAGTCTGCATCATCATAAATATCTGAATAAATTTGACGTTTTGTTGCCTCATCCAGACAGCTCCATTGTTTAACAGCATATCTGCATTTCCGGATATCGAACAAAGAGGTGTTCGAAGATCATGTGAAATCGCACGTAAAAGATCCGCACGAAGCTGTTCATTTTTAGCAAATACTGCATTTTTTTCTTTTTCTATTGCATTATGTGAATTTTCCATCGTAAGTGCACATTCATTAAGAACAGAAATCAGAATGCTGTTCTCATAAGAATCCAGTTTTTTCTTCTGCAATGGAATTCCAATTACACCATATACATTGTCTCCACTTTTAATAACAAAGTATAAACATCTGCACTGCTGAAATGATTCGTTGTTGCACCTGCATTCTGCCCATTCTCATATGCCCACCTGGCTACATACTGTTCTTCTGATGTCAGAAGTTCTCCCTGTCTTCCTCTTTCGTCGTTATGAAAAAACAGACTGCCGCCGGACAGTTCTCCGTTTTCTTCAATATACGCAACAATATTACAGTTTAACAGACGCACCAGTGTTTACAGGTAACACAAAGGATATCTCTTCTGTCTTTTACCTGTTGGAGTAGACGGTTTGTATCAAATAAAATCTGTGTGCAAAAAGCCTGCTGTGCCGATAACCTTGCATGCTCTTTTAGTTTTGCCGCAAGTGTTCCTGTCAGTACGGATGAGATAAGCATGATCAGAAATGTCACAGGATAACCAACTGCATATGTCTGAAATGACATTCTTGGTTCCGTAAGGAAAAAGCAGAACAAAAATACACTTAAGACAGAACCTCCAATGCTGTATAAATATCCATCTGTAAGGATTGACGTTAATAAAACACCCAAAATATAAATTGTAACGATGTTTGTATCTGTAAATTGAAGTTTCTGGATGAATAGACCGATCAACGTACAAACTGCAAATATAAATAATGTCAATAAACTGTCTTTCATCGTAGGCTTTCCTACATAAACCGCTCCATGCGGTTTTCGATAATTATCTAAGTTCATCGCATCTGGAATAATGTGGATATCAATATCAGGAACAGCCTCGATCAACTTCTCTGTTAATGTCTGTTTGCTGAAAAAATGATTTCTCTTTGCACTGCTTTGTCCGATCACGATTTTGTGACATTTGATAAATGTGCATATTCCGCGATCTGTACCGGAACATTTTTCCCCATGTGTCATTACGATTTCCGCACCAGATTCCTTTGCAAATTGTACATGAGCTCCAGTCTTCTTTTGTCCGATTCTCTTTCTCTTTTTCCTGTCTGTACATACAATGCCGTAAAACGTGCCCGCATATCTCTTGCCATTTTTGCTGCTGTACGTATGATCTTTTCATTCGATGGTGAAGAAGAAAGACAAACAAGAATGTGTTCGTTTTCTTTGTTCAGCTGTACAAATTCTCCTGTGCTCATCTTGGCCCCCTTTCCTTATCGGATGCATTATATCACGATCGTCAATAATAATCCATAAACACATCAATCATCGTCATCATCTTGCTCCCTGTCAATTACTTTCCGATTTTCTCCAAGAAAATAATTTACTTTTTTCAAAAAGAATAACACAAATGCAAACATCAGTATTACCGCCAATGCTAAAATGAAATCTGACATAAGCTCTCACCTCTTTTTCATGACATCAGATACAAAAACACTTTTTGATCGCTTTATATTCTCCTAATACCAATAATGTAACATCTTCCTTAAAACAAGTATCCGCAGATATCGCCATACTTACTTTTCCATCATCTTTTACTGCCATGATGTTAATATCATATCTTCTTCTAATATCGAGTTTTCCCACTGTCTTTCCGATCCATTCCTTTGGAACTTCTACCTCAAAGATTGCATGTGAGGCATCGACTTCCATATAATCAAGAATATGATCATCGGTATAACGGATCGTTGCCCATTTTGCCACCATTTTTTCTGGATAAACTACCTTGTCGGCTCCATTTCGTAAAAGGAACTTTTCCTGTACATCTCGTTCGGCTCTGGAAATAACCATTTTGCCTCCAAGTTCTTTTAACAGACAGGTGGTTTCCAACGAATTTTGAAAATTCCCACCGATCGTAACAAAACATATATCATAATTTGCAATCCCCAGAGATTTTAAGAATTCCTCATTCGTACTGTCACCGATCTGTGCATTCGTAACATATGGAAGTGCATCATTCACTCTTTCCTCATCCAGATCAACTGCCATGATCTCATGTCCAAGCTGACTTGACTGTATCGCTATATGTTTTCCAAAACGTCCAAGTCCGATCAATAAAATATTCTTCATCATCAATTCCCTCTTTCTTTTATCCCACTATGATCTTATCAAGTGGTAGTCTTGCTTTTCGTTTATTTTTATCTGAAAATACTGCATAGATCAGCGTCAAACCGCCAACACGTCCCAGATACATCAGTATGATCAAAATGATCTGTGACAGAATATGAAGTTTTGGTGTGATTCCTAATGTCAAACCTACGGTTCCAACTGCAGATGCTGCTTCAAACAGACAGCTTGAAAGCGGCAGTCCCTCATACACACTGATCGTCATTCCGCCTGCAAAAAACAAGATAAAATACATCATTGCGATCGTTGTTGCATTTTTTATCACACTAGCATCGATTCTTCTTCCAAATGCTGTCACATCATCACAACTTTGAAAGGTCGCCAGTACATTTAAAAGTAACAGAGCAAATGTTGTTGTTTTCATACCTCCTGCTGTAGAACTTGGTGAACCTCCGATCAACATCAATAAAATCATCATTGCCTTTGATGCTCCTGTCAGCATCGAAAGATCTGTCGTATTAAATCCTGCAGTTCTCGGTGTCACAGCTTGAAACAATGATGCAAGCAACATGAATCCCTGATAGATTTCCATAATCCTGAAAGAAAAAGAAAACAGCTGGTAACAGGATCAGACATAATGTTGTAGTTAGAATAACCTTACTCTGCATATGGTAATGCTTAAAATGAAATTTATGGAGATAAATGTCTTCCCATGTAAAAAATCCAATTCCACCAATGATGATCAGTAACATGATCACAATGTTGATCACTGGATTTACCGCATATGATGTCAATGATACAAATGGATGCCATTTTGTTCCAAGAAGATCAAATCCTGCATTACAAAAAGCTGATACAGAATGAAAGATCGACATCCAGATTCCCCGTAATCCAAAATCATGACAGAAAACAGGCATCATGAATAACGCACCAATCAATTCGATCAATAAAGTTCCTTTTAAAATAAAACTCATCAATCGAACGATCCCTCCTACTTTCGGTGCAGAGATCGCATTTTGCATCGTGCTTCGCTGCATAATCGATATTTTTCTTCCTGATAATATAAATACGGCTGTTGCTGTTGTTATAACTCCCAGACCTCCGATCTGTATCAGGAACATGATCACTGTCTGTCCAAAACCGGACCAGTAACTTCCAGTATCCAGAACTGCAAGCCCTGTCACACATACTGCAGAAGTTGACGTAAATAATGCTTTATGAAATGGTGTTATGATTCCTTGAACCGATGAAATTGGCAGCATCAGGATCAATGCTCCAAAAAGGATCACTCCTGCGAACCCTAATATGATCACCTGAAATGATGTTAAATGTCTTTTTTTATGAATCTTCCATGGCATATATGATCTTACCTCTTTTTCAAATTATTTTATGACCTTTTGATCTTATCATCATTATATCTTTTATGATAAAAAGATAGTGTAAGGATATGTTCTCTTGTATTAAGATTGTATAAAGAAAAAAGGAGCATAATATGATTTCAAGAAAGGATCCTGCTTTACAGGATTCTCCGCCTGCGGCGGGTCGCTTCTGCCTCTGGGATTTCGTAAAAATATCTGTAAAATATAAAATCCATGAGAACACGATTTTTTGGTTTGTTGTTCTCATGGATTTTATTGTTTCTTATTTTTTCAAGTATTCTTCAATCACACATTCATGCTTCTTTTCTTTTTTACTATAATTAATTCCCACAAGCAAAATATTACCTGCATATTTTTGAATAGAATCTGGATATTTTTTATCCTTAATCTGTTGCAATGCACTAACAGCACTCTTATTCCACTTCAATTCCACAACAAGTGCCGGATAATCATTTCGATATTCTGTTTTTGGAATAAACACAAAATCTGCGAACCCACGTCCTGTAGGAAATTCCCTAACTGGTTTAAAATAATACTGCATTGCACTCAAATAAGCCAATGCCAACACACTGCTGAGTGAATTTTCATTGTTATATTGAATTGCTGAAACATATTCCTCATGAATCTTCTCAATCTGAGCTGCAACTATTTCTCCATCCATATCCAAAGTTGCATCCAGTAAATCCTCTGATTCTTGCTGAAATTTCAGCATTTCATTCCATTCTTTTCTTTTTGTTGCACGAATCAGTTCTTGTCTTATCTCTTCATTCGGTACAAATGCTATCCTATTAACACTTGAATATGCTAAGTATCCCATATGAATCAATATGTTAAAACGTCATCTTTATTTACAATATTCTCAACGTCATTTTGGAATGACCCAACATCTACTTCGACAGATGCTCCCGACACCATTTCAATAATTGCGATCTTCAATCCATCAAAATCCATATTGATCAATGGAACAATCGAATCATAAGAAGCTGTTCCTGACCAATAACTTTGGAAGTTTCCATCCACCATCAAGTTTACAACTGCATTGGGATTATAGACATGATATTTTCCTAACTGATATCCATCATACCAACGTTTGACTTCTGTAAAATCCTTCTTATATGTCTCACAAAGTGCTTTTACTTCATCTTCTGTAAAACCGATGTAAGAAGCTAAACATCCTGCATTCAACATGGAATATTCTCGGAAATTGTTAAGTGCTGATTGTGTTTTTTCTTTCTTGATCGGCAAGATGCCTGTAAGATAAGCAAGTTTGAATATATTTCGTTGGTTCTGTTCCCTTAAACATACCTCTTAGGAATCGGATATACTCATCCTGCACCTTTTTGTTCGCTGATTCATCTCTGATCAGCACATCCCATTCATCAATGATAATGATAAATTTCCGTCCTGTCTTATCCTTAACCAGAGAAAGTGCATCTGGCAAAGATACCACTTCTTGACGTAAAATCTCTGGATAAACTTCACGCAATTCATCCAGCACAACTCTTGTGATATATGGCACAACATTATCCGCATCTTCGCAGTTTATCAAAACCATTGTACATCAATATGAATCACATCATATTTATTCAGATGTTTCTTAAAATCTTCTGATCGTCCTATTTCAAGATCAGAAAACATCTTTTCTGATTCTGCTCCTTTGCTGTAATATGCCGCAAGCATATTCGCTGCATATGATTTTCCAAAACGTCTTGGGCGGCTATTGCAAATATACGCATCTGTAGAATCCAGAACTTCATTCATACATGCGATCAATCCTGTTTTATCTACATAAATTCTGGAATTTAGTGCTGCTTGAAACGCACTATTATCTGGATTAACAAATCTGCCCATATTTTATACCTCTCCAATTCCTTTTACCTGTTTTTAATATTTCTCTATTTTACACACGTGTTCTTTTGTTTTCTTATCATAATTAATACCAATCAACAACAGATTATCCTGATATTCTTCCAAACTTTCAAAATACTTCTTATCTTTGATCTGCTTGATCGCACCTTCTGCGCTCTGATCCCATTTTAATTCAACTACCAATGCCGGTTTCTCTGCAAATTGTTTTTTCGGAATAAAGACCAAATCTGCAAATCCTTTTCCACCTGCCAGTTCTCTGTGAATGGTATAAAAATTCCTTGCTGCATATAATGCGAGTGAAATCGTATAACTCAATGCATTTTCATCATTATACTGGATATGTGATGTCTCAAAATGTGCCTGTTCAATGGCTTTCGATACCTGTTCTTCTCTGCCTTGCCAGATTGCATTTAATGTATCTGCAGAATCTTTTAGTGCTTTTGAAACAGATCCCCAGTCTGATACTGAAACTGTATTTACATATTCTGCCCGAATTTCACTATTTGGTATCTTGACTGTTTTTGTTTTATCATCATATGCAAGATATCCAAGATGGATCAATAATGTCAGTACATCATCTTCTGTACGAAACGTTGCCATATCATTCGTAAAACTTTCGGTATTCACCGCCACGCTTTCTCCAGCGATCATACTTAAAACATCATCTTTTAGATGCTCAAAATTCATATCAATATACATCTGTAATGCTTCAAAAGTCTCTGTCTGATTCCAGTAATTTGATATCTTTCGAAATCTCATACTATTTACAACCGATCTTGGACTATACACAGACAGTACTCCATCAAATGAATATCCATCATACCAGTTCTTAACTTCTTCCATATCCATTCCGTATTGTTCACAGAGCTTTTTGACTTCTTGTTCTGTAAACCCGACATAACATGCTAAAGGTCCCGGGGCGATCATGGAAAATTCATCAAACATATTCAGTGCCGAATGTGTTCCATATTTCTTAATCGGTAAAATTCCTGTCATGTAAGATAGATAAATACATGCCTTATCTTTTAATAAGTCCCGTAGAAAATCTAAATTATTTTTCCTGTGCTTCTTTATCTTGTTTATATTCCCTAAAAATGCAATCCCATTCATCAATGATCACAACAAATGGTACTGCATTTGTGCATAAATATCCTGCATACACTCAATCAAATCTGTATCGTCAAAATAATCAACTTCTGGATATTCCATTTTCAAATCTCTGATCACAAGCTTCTTCACACGATCGATCAATTCTTCTACATTATGACTTCGACTTAGAAATTCCTGCATATTTAAGAATATGGTATTATATTGATTCAGATATTTTTCAAAATCTTTATCTTTTGCAATTTCAAACTTTCCAAATAATTCTTTTGAATTACAACCGCGGCTGTAATAAGCTGTCAGCATATTCGCAGCCATTGACTTCCCAAATCTTCTTGGACGGCTGACACAGACATAGTTTTGTGCTGTATCTAGTAACGGAATTCGTATATTTTATCATCCCTGTCTTATCTACATAAATTTCAGACTGAATCATTCTTCTGAACTTTTCATTCCCTGGATTTAGATAATTTCCCATACGATCACCTCCTTGAATCAATTTTCTATTAATATGAAAAAAACTTCGTGCTCTTATCTATATTGATTATGATAGCACGAATTTTAGCCGCCTCAACTTATATTAATTACATGAAATGAAAAAACACCTGCTCATAACATACATAAAATATACGTTACGATCAAGTGTCTTTTCATACAGTGATTATATATAGAATTTCTTCTATCCTAGTTGTTTACTGCAACATGTTTTGCCTGATCTGAATTGTAAACTTCTTCATCAACCAGACCTTCAGTTGCTGCTGTGATAACGGCTGCTGTTGCTGCTCCTGTTACATTTGTCATTGTTCTTGCCATGTCAACGATCGTTGAGATTGGTGCAAATACGACAACTAATTCGATTGGTAAGCCAAGTGCTGCAAATACAGCTGTTGATGTGATCGTCGCTGTTCCTGGAACCCCGACTGTTCCAACAGATACTACTAATGTGATCAGGATCAGAAATGCATACTGTGCAATTCCGTAATGATATCCTAACATATGAACACTAAATACCGCTGTTAATGCTGGCCAGATTCCTGCACATGCTGGCATTCCAACATTGGCTCCAAGACCTGCCGTAATGATGCTACATCTCCATCAACTCCAAGTGCTTCTTTTAACTGTCTTAATGTAACCGGGATCGTACCAACACTGCTCTGTGTCGTAAATGCTACATACTGAGCTGGTGCGATTCCTTTAAAGAATTTAACAGGACTTAATTTTGCTACAAATTTAATTAATAATCCTTCTACTCCAAATGCCTGAACTGCACATAAGATATAAGATAATACTAATGTACTTAATAATGGCAGCAATTCCGTGACACTGCTTCTTCCAACGGCTCTTGCCAAGAAAGATAATACTGCATATGGTGTAAATCCAATGATCCAGTCAATTGCCTGTCCGATCACCTGATTCCCTGCATCAATAAATGCTTTAAATGGTTTTACGGATTCATTTTCTTTGGAAATTGCATTGTAAGATAATGCAATGATGATTGCAAATACGACGATCGGAATGATCTGTCCTTCACTCCAGTTTGTTGCGAAGTTGCTTGGGAATAAGTTTACGATCGTATCAACAACAGATGGAACTTCAACTTTCTGATATCCATCAGCTACTTTGTAAGCAAATCCATCACCGACTTTTAAGATGACTGCTGCGATCACTGTAATCGTACTTGCGATCGCTGTATTTAAGATCAGATAAAAGATTGACTTTCCACCGATTTTCTTTAAATGAATGGATTCGCTTAGATTTGTGATACTTGCGATGATACTAAATAACAGCATTGGTACAACAAGTGCTGTCAATACATTGGTATAGATCCGTCCGAAAATCTCAACATATGTAAAATGATTTCCAAATCCCAGACCAACTGCGATTCCAAAAACTGTTCCTAATAATGTTAAAAGTCCGAAGTCTACGCCTTTCTTATAATCCAAATAATAGATAACCGCAAACAAAACAACTGTAAACTGCTAGTGCGGCAAAATCTGCTGTGTTAATGCTCATTTTGTTACACATCCTCTCTTATAGTTTTTCTTTTTCATAGTTTTCCAGTAGGAATTATTCGTATAATATCATTTCCTAGTAATACTGTCAAGAATATTTGATGCTTCTTTTTTTTATACAATTTTGATTTGTTGGAATGTTTATGAAGCATAATAACATTACTTTCTGTCTGAAAATTTCCTATTTTACAACCAATGCTGTTCTCCATACACACCCACTTAAATTTTCAATCTTGTGGATTGTCCACTCTATAGACTTCAGGTATATGATAAAAATAAATAAACGATTGGAAGAACAGCATTAGAATTTTGCCACGTTTTTTACGGATTCGCAGCCGGCTTGGTGCGTTGTTTGAGCCTCAAAGAGTTTCTGTTTTGAATACCCTTGAAGGCGAGTTACGCAAGGAAAGCCGGCGGATCAGCGATCTGTAAAAAACGTGAGGAAAATTCTCTAGCTGCTCTTCCGATCGTTTATTTATTTTTTTCATATACTCAAAATCTACAGTTGGCCAACTACAAGAATTAAAATTTCATTCTTATTCAACGTCTGCTAATGCTGCAAGATTTTCTTCTCCTGTACGGATTTTAATAACTTTATCTACGTTGTATACAAAGATCTTACCATCTCCGATATGACCTGTGTAAAGAGCTTTCTTCGCAGCTTCAATGATGTTTTCTACTGGGATATTTCCTACGATAACTTCAACTTTAACTTTTGGAAGTAATGTTGCATCGACTTCAGCACCTCTGTAACGTTCTCCGGCACCTTTCTGGATACCGCAGCCCATAACCTGAGTGACTGTCATACCAGTTACACCAACATCGTTCATTGCTTTTCTTAACTTGTCGTATCTTGTTAATTTTGCGATAATAACAACTTTATACATTCCTGTAGGTACAAGATCTGGAGCTTTGCTGACCTGTACAGCTGCTGCTTTCTGTACTTTAGAAGCTCTTTCGTAATCTTCTTCTCCAAGAACAGTATTTGCATTTTCTTCCATGATCATTGTGTTAGAAATATCCATCATACTGAATCCAGCATATGCTGATGTTAAACCATGTTCTGGTCCATCCAGACCGATGATCTCTTCTTCTTCTGTTACACGAAGACCAATCGTTGCTTTGATAATTGTAAATGTTAAACTGATCGTCACGGCTGTCCAAGCGCAGACACAAACAATACCGATGATCTGAATCTTTAATAATCCAAATCCACCACCATAGAAAAGTCCATTTAATTCACTTCCTGGTGCAGTTTTTGTTGCAAATAATCCTGTTGCTAATGTTCCCCATAAACCGTTCATAAAATGAACTGCTACGGCTCCAACTGGGTCATCAATTCTTAATTTATAATCTAATAACCATACTCCAAAACAAACAAGTAATCCAGAAACTGCTCCGATCACAATTGCTCCAAAAGCATCTGTGACATCACATGGTGCTGTGATCGCTACAAGTCCTGCAAGAGAGGCATTTAATGACATTGATACATCAGGTTTTCCATATTTTACCCATGTAAATACCATACAAACAACTGTTGCGACTGCTGGTGAAATTGTTGTTGTTACGAAGATAGATCCTAACTGTTCAACAGATGTTGCTGCTGCACCGTTGAATCCATACCAGCCAAGCCATAAGATAAATACTCCTAATGCTCCAAGTGGAATATTGTGTCCTGGGAATGCATTTACTTTTGTAATATTTCCATCTTTATCTTTTGTGAATTTACCAATACGTGGCCCTAAGAATTTTGCTCCGATCAGTGCGGATAATCCACCAACCATATGAATTGCACAAGATCCTGCGAAATCATGAAATCCCATCTGAGATAACCATCCACCACCCAGATCCAATGTGCTTCAATTGGATAGATCAATGCAGAGATTACTGCAGAATAAATACAGTAAGATAAGAATTTTGTTCTCTCTGCCATGGCTCCAGAATACGATCGTTGCTGTTGTTGCACAGAATACTAAGTTGAATACAAAACTGGACCAGTCAAAATTTGCATAAGATGTAAAAAATGTCAAATCCAGGTTTTCCGATCAATCCGATCATATCTTCCCCGAGTAATAAACTGAAACCGATCAGAATAAATACGCAAGTACCAATACAGAAATCCATCAGGTTTTTCATGATAATGTTTCCGGCATTCTTAGCTCTTGTAAATCCGGCTTCAACCATTGCAAATCCGGCCTGCATCCAGAATACCAATGCGGCTCCGATCAGGAACCATACCCCAAAGATCTGGGTATTTACTGCGTTCATAATTTCTTTTGTCATATCTTTGTCCTCCCATTTCGAAAGTTTTTGTTTTTTCATTCAGGAGAAACGCGCGTGTCTTTACTCAATGAATTGATTGAAGGATTTTAGAAATCCTTCTTGATAAAAGAAAAGGCGTTATGAGGAATGATCTGTGTCATCTCATAACGCCTTTGTTATGGTTGGAATTATAAACGCCTTATTTTTATTTGTCAATAATATTTTTAGCATTTTTTATGCAAAGAATGTATCTTTTTTAGCACAATCTTAACTATTTAATTCGTTCTCAAGCATACGGTATCCGACTCCGACTTCTGTAAAAACATACTTTGGAACTGCTGGATTTTTCTCAATCTTGCGGCGATATTTGCCATATTTACTCGCAAAATCCTATTGTTCGTATCTGCATGAGGTCCCCAGATATCTTTGATGATAGACTCATATGTAATAACCTTTCCTGCATTCTCTGCAAGAAGGGATACCAGTTTATATTCAATCTGTGTAAGACGGATTTCTTCT
>ENA-OQCX01001319-OQCX01001319.1-human-gut-metagenome-genome-assembly--contig:-NODE-1319-length-11654-cov-2.945259_pt1 | contig 11654 bp, 16 predicted proteins | sample MGYA00242762_ERZ504587 | MGnify/ENA primary metagenome ERZ504587 (study PRJEB26092, sample SAMD00036337) | human gut metagenome | host: Homo sapiens | study: EMG produced TPA metagenomics assembly of...
CACGGGGTAGTGCCCAGACGGCTGCCGGGTGCGCAGGGTCGTAAATTTCATGCCCCTCCTGCGTGGAGCACTCTGTTGATGCGCAGACCGATGCTTTTGCCCGCCGCCTTTGCCGCCGGGCCGAACTTTGCCAGCTGGTGGGGCGAGTTGAACACGATGTGGTCAGCGTATTGCAGCAGCTCCTCGAACTGGTCGGCCCGGTAGGCGGCGCAGAACACATGGTTCTCCTTCTCCGGCAGCTCCTCCCGGCCCAGACGGCTCTCGTACAGGCCGCTGGCCTCGGTGCCTGCCAGATAGGGAGCCAGCACCGGGTAGAGGTCGTAGTTGGAAAAGGCCTTCTGGGCCAGCAGGATCTTGCAGCCCGTCCGCTGCTGCACACCCAGCAGGATCTCGCCGTTGCGGCGCAGCCGGGCTTCATCCAGCAGGTAGCAGGGGGTGGGCAGGGCAGCCAGTGCAGCCTCAGAAAGGTTCGCCAGCCCCGCAAAGGGCGGGCGGGTGTCGGCCAGCCGCATCAGTCCACCAGAGCCGGGGCGTGGCTCTCGGAGCGGGGCAGGCCGTACTTGTCCAGAGCGTCCAGATACGGGTCCGGATCAAACTCTTCCACGGTGTGCACGCCCTTGGTGGTCCACTTACCGGTCAGCAGCATCAGTGCGCCGCACATGGCAGGCACACCGGTGGTGTAGCTGATGGCCTGAGAGCCGACCTCCTTGTAGCACTCCTGATGGTCGCAGACGTTGTAGATGTAGTAGGTCTTTTCCTTGCCGTCCTTCTTGCCGGTGAAGATGCAGCCGATGTTGGTCTTGCCCTTGGTGCGGGGGCCGAGGCTGGCGGGGTCGGGCAACAGGGCCTTAAGGAACTGGATGGGCACGATCTCCTGACCGTTGAAGTTGACCGGGGTGGTGGACAGCATCCCCACGTCCTCCAGACAGCGCATGTGGTCGAGGTAGCTCTGGCCAAAGGTCATAAAGAAGCGGATGCGCTTTGCCTCGGGGATGTTCTTGGCCAGAGACTCGATCTCCTCGTGGTGGAGCAGGTACATATCCTTCTGGCCCACCTGATCAAAGTTGTACTCCCGCTTGATGCTCATGGCCGGGATCTCGACCAGTGGCCGTTCTCCCAGTAGCTGCCGGGGGCAGAGACCTCGCGCAGGTTGATCTCAGGGTTGAAGTTGGTGGCAAAGGCATAGCCGTGGTCGCCGCCGTTGCAGTCCAGAATGTCGATGGTGTCGATGGTGTCGAACTCGTGCTTCTTGGCGTAGGCGCAGTAAGCCTGGGTCACGCCCGGGTCAAAGCCGCTGCCCAGCAGGGCAGTCAGGCCGGCCTCCTCAAACTTCTTGCGTAGCCCACTGCCAGCTGTAATCAAAGTAGGCGGAGAAACCGGCCTCCTTGCAGCGCTTCTCGTAGATGGCACGCCACTCCGGGTCATCGGTGTTCTCCGGCTCGTAGTTGGCGGTGTCCATGTAGTTCACGCCGCAGGCAGGCAGGCATCCATGATGGTCAGATCCTGATAGGGCAGGGCGATGTTCATCACCAGATCGGCTGGTAGCTCTTGATGAGGGCGATGACCTCCTCCACATGGTCGGCATCCACCTGTGCGGTGGTGATCTTGGTGGTGGTCTTGGGGGCCAGCTCGGCGGCCAGTTGGTCGCACTTTGCTTGGTGCGGCTGGCGATGCAGATCTCGGTGAACACCTCGGGGACCTGGCAGCACTTGTGATGGCAACGGAGGCCACGCCGCCGCAGCCGATGATCAGAACTTTGCTCATATCGGTTACTCCTTTATCTGTAAAGTTGTCTTTTTACGGTCTGTCCTTATACCTGAAAGCCCGGCCAGCCCTTGTCCAGCGCAATCAGCAGCTCCCGCAGGACCTTGCAGGCTGTGGCCGTGGAAACGCCGGTGGTATCCAGCGTGGGGGCCAGTTCGTTGAGGTCCGCACCCACGATGTTGGCCTTGGTCACGGTGCGGATGGCTTCCAGCAGCTGCAAAAAGCTCACGCCGCCGGCCTCCGGGGTGCCGGTGCCGGGGAAGCAGGAGGGGTCCAGGCAGTCGAGGTCAATGGTCAGGTAAACGGGCACCTTGCTGGCACAGAGCTGCTCGGTGAGCTGGGCAAGGCCCGTGAAATCGAACTTGTGCATCTCGGTGTGGGCAGCCGCGAACTCGAATTCGGTGCGGTCACCGCTGCGGATGCAGACTGGTGGATGCGCCCGTCACCGATGAGGTCATGGCAGCGGCGCAGGACACAGGCGTGGCTGAGCTTTGCACCCAGATAGTCGTCCCGCAGGTCGGCGTGGGCATCAAAGTGGACGATGTGGAGGTCAGGGTACTTTTCCACCATGGCCCGCACGGCACCCAGCGTGACCAGATGCTCGCCGCCCAGCAGGAGCGGGAACTTGCCGTCGTGCAGGATCTCTGCCGCGCGGCTCTGGATGTCGGCCAGTGCGCTCTCGCTGGAGCCGAAGCAGAGCTCCAGGTCGCCGCTGTCGAAGATGTCAAAATCGGTCAGGTCGGCGTTCTGGTAGGGGCTGTAGGTCTCCAGACCGTAGCTCTCGTGCGGATGGCTGCCGGGCCGAACCGGGCCCCCGGGCGGTAGCTGGTGGTGGAATCGTAAGGGGCACCGTACAGCACGATGCTGGCGGCACGGTAGCTGCTGTCGCAGCCGATAAAGGTCTCAACGTTGGGGTAAAGCATCAGTGTTCCTCCACTTCCCGCAGCATCTCCTCCAGAAAAGCTGGCAGGTAGAATGCTCCGATATGCAGTTTGGTGGTGTAGTACCGGGTGCGCATGTTCAGGGCCTTCCAGGCAGTTGCGTCCAGATCATCGATGGGGTGGTACTTCTTGCTGGCAAAGCCGAACAGCCAGTAGCCCGCCGCAAAGGTGGGGATGTGGGCCTGATACACCCGGCTGATGGGGAAGGTGGAAGCGATGCGCTTGTGGCTGCGCTGCATGGCGCTGGCATCCTCGGCGTAGAAGGGGCTGCCCTGCTGGTTGACCATGATGCCGTCCTCTTTCAGGGCGTTGAAGCAGCTGCCGTAGAACTCACGGGTGAACAGGCCCTCGCTGGGGCCGAAGGGATCGGAGGAGTCCACGATGATGAGGTCGTATTCCTCCTCGCACTGGCGGATGAACTTGAGGGCGTTCTCAAAATAGATGTGCACCCGGCGGTCATCCATCCGGCAGGCGTTGCCGGGCAGGTAGGCGCGGCAGGCCTCCACCACCTGAGGGTCCATCTCCACCAGTCGATGCGCTCCACCCGGTCGTAGCGGGTCAGCTCCCGCACCACGCCGCCGTCGCCTGCGCCGATGACAAGGATATCCTTTGCCTCCCGGTGCACGGCCATGGGCACATGGACGATCATCTCGTCGTAGATGAACTCGTCCCGCTCGGTCAGCATCACATTGCCGTCCAGTGTGAGCACCCGGCCAAACTCGGGCGTTTCAAAAATATCAATGCGCTGGTAATCGCTCTGCTTGGAGTAGAGCTGCTTGTTCACCCGGATGCTGTGCTTCACATCGGGGGTGTGAAATTCCGAAAACCAAAACTCCATCTGTTTTCCCTCCTTATGCCAGAACGTTCAGGTGCAAAATATCAGGGTCCTCGGGGCCGGTCATGCTGCAGCCCTTGGCCTTGGCGTACTCGATATAGTTCAGGATCTCTTTGGTGATGCGCTCGCCGGGGGCCAGAATGGGGATGCCCGGCGGGTAGCACATGACGAACTCGCTGCAGACCATGCCCTCGGTCTCCCGCAGGGGCAGGCTCTTTTTGGGGGCATAGAAGGCCTCCTGCGGGCTGGCAGCCACCACGGGGTCGATGTATTCCTGGCTCAGCAGGCCGGTGCCGTCGGTGTGGTAGCGGCGCTTGATCTCGGCCAGAGCGCTGACCAGCCGCTCGATCTCCTGGGGGCGGTCGCCGATGGAGAGGTAGGCCAGGATGTTGCCGATATCGCCGAACTCGATCTGGATGTCGTACTCGTCCCGCAGGATGTCGTAGACCTCGATGCCGGCAAGGCCGATGTCCAGCGTGTGGACGCTGAGCTTGGTGGTGTCAAAGTCAAAGACAGAGTTGCCGTTGCACAGTTCCTTGCCAAAGGCGTAGTAGCCGCCCACGGCGTTGATCTCTTCCCGGGCGTACTCGGCCATATCCGCCACCTGATGGAACACCTGCCGCCCCCGCAGGGCAAGGTTGCGGCGGGAGATGTCCAGACTGGACATGAGCAGATAGCTGCCGGAGGTGGTCTGGGTCAGGTTGATGATCTGCCGCACATAGCCCTGATGCACATTGGGCCCGATGAGCAGCAGACTGCTTTGGGTCAGGCTGCCGCCGCTCTTGTGCATGGAGACCGAGCCATATCGGCCCCCGCTGCCATAGCGGAAACGGGCAGGCCGTTGCCAAAGTAAAAGTGAGTGCCGTGGGCCTCGTCGGCCAGGCAGAGCATCCCGGCCTCGTGGGCCATCTTCACGATGGCGCGCAGGTCGGAACAGATGCCGTAGTAGGTGGGGTTGTTCACCAGAACGGCCACGGCGTTGGGGTGCTCCTTGATGGCCTTGGCCACCTGCTCCCGCTTCATGCCCAGCGAGATGCCCAGCCGCTTGTCTACCTCGGGATTCACATAGACCGGGACCGCGCCGCAGAGCACCAGCGCGTTCAGCACACTGCGGTGCACATTGCGGGGCAGGATGATCTCATCGCCCCGCTTGCAGGCTGTCAGCACCATGCTCTGCACAGAGCTGGTGGTGCCGCCCACCATTAAAAAGGCATGGGCCGCGCCAAAGGCATCGGCGGCCAGCTCCTCGGCTTCCCGGATGACCGATACCGGGTGGCAGAGATTATCCAGCGGCTTCATGCTGTTCACGTCCACACCCACGCACTGCTGGCCCAGAAAGGCCGTCAGCTCCGGGTTGCCGCGGCCCCGCTTGTGGCCGGGCACATCAAAAGGTACCACACGCATCTGCCGGAACTGCTCCAGCGCCTCATAAATGGGCGCGCGGCGCTGATCCAGCCGGAACCGTGTACGGTTCTCACTCATCTTTTCTCCTCCGTCCCTGGTTCCGGCGCAGCAAAAAAGCGCAGGCCCACCACACTGGTGCAGACCTGCGCTTGAAAAAGCGTTCTGAACATGCAGACAAAGCCCCCGGTGACACTGGGGAAAACCTCCGCATGGTTCAAAAAGACGGGATGACGAGAGTCTATATAGCAATTACACTTTTACTACTCTTATTGACCGTTTCACAAGTCTGCGCACGTTCTGCGCAATTTCATGGCTGTAAAGGAACCAACTTATAAAATTTGAGCTTTCAACTCAATCAATAATGGCAGCTTGCGCCGCCGGTCGGCAGTGGACCCGGCTGTCCGTATGGCCTTAGCCCCGATGGGCGGTCCCAGGTAATTTGCTTTGAAAAGACTCTGACACGCTTTGTCTCTCAAAATCGATGATATCTTATCATGCTATGAGGGTGGTGTCAATACTTTTTGGGAAAATAAAGCGAAAAATGGGCAAGCGGTTCGCATTATGACAAGGACACTGTAAAGACATGGTAAAAGTGTGGCAAAACACTTTGCACAGACACGGCAAAACGCTTTTGCTTGACAAATGAAAGAAATTCTACTATACTGATTCTTACCGGTGCGCCATCGCCAAGCGGTAAGGCAGGGGACTTTGACTCCCCCATCGTAGGTTCGACTCCTGCTGGCGCAACTGAAAAAGAACCCGCAGGGGGCCTGGGCGACAGGTTCCTGCGGGTTTTCTTTTTGTGAAAAGAGGGTGTTTGTGTGAACGAAGAGAATTCGCTGCTGACCGGGGCAGTACGGCCCGCGCTGCTGAGGTACGCGCTGCCCATTATCCTGAGCATGGTGGCAACACAGTTTTACGCCGTGGCCGACACCATGATCATCGGCCTGCGGCTGGATGCCGATGCGCTGGCGGCAGTGTCCAACGCTTCCACGGTGCTGATGATCTTCCTGTTCATCTCCGGCGGCATGGAGCTGGGCGGCGGTCTGCTGGTGGCGGCGGGCAAGCCCACTGCCACAAAGCATGAGATGACAGAGCTGCTGTACAACCTGCTGTTCGTGGATGAGGTCATCGCCCTGTTGACCACGGCAGTGGGCTTTGTGACCCTGCCGGCCCTGCTGCAGCTGATCAATACGCCTGCGGAGATCCTGGATACCGCTGTGCTCTACGGGCGCATCTATCTGATGGGGCTGCCATTTCTGATGCCCTACGATCTGAGCAAGGAGTGTGTCATGGGATGCGGCGATTCCAAAACGCCGCTCAAGGTCATTGTGGCTACCAGTGCGATGAACATTGTGCTTGACCTTGTTCTGGTGGGGCCCTTCGGGGTAGCCGGTGCAGCGGCTGCCACAGCGGCGGCGCAGGTGGCGGGCGCGGTCTACATGGTGGCATTTCTGCGTCGCACCCAGATGGATGCGGCCTTCTCGCTCCGGATGCTCAAGGCGCGCTATGCCAGGGATATTTTCCGGCTGTCAGCCCCCAACAGTATTCAGCAGGCCAGCGGCACCATCATCACCACGGTCAAGCAGGGGCTGCTGGGCGGTCTGGGTGTGGAAGCCATTGCAGGTTTCTCCTGCGCAGGCAAGCTGTCCAGCCTGTTGATGATGCCGGTGTTCGGCTTTGTGCAGTCCACAGTGTTCTTTATTGCGCAAAACACAGCCGCCCTCCAGCCGGGCCGTGTAAAAGAGGGCCTGCGGGAAGGGCGGCGGATCTTGTTGGTGTATTCGCTTGGGGTGGCGGCGGTCTGCATCGGTCTGCGGGGGCCGCTGCTTCGGCTCTTTACCACCGACCCGGCAGCAGCCAGCTATGGCTGCACCATGCTGGCCTTTGAATCGGTGACCTGTCTGTTTGTGGCACAGAAGCATCTGTCGAGCCCGCCTGCGCGGTGCCCAGAAGATGGGGCTGTATCTGGCCTCCAACCTGGGGCAGATCGCCCTGAACCTGCTGGCCTGTGTGATCCTTGTACCCCGCATTGGTTTTGCAGCTTCTGGATGTCCAGCTGGATCAGCGCGCCCATCGGAATGCTGCTGGCAGCGGTGCTGGCGAACCTCTCAGGTGCTTCGCACCAGCTCCCCTAATAGAAGAGGTGACATCCCGCAGGGATGACGGAGAGGCTCAGCCGATCACCTCATACTGAAAATACTCGCACTTGACCTTGCTCTATCGATCGTCGGCGGCAGCAGGCCAGCGCAACGGGATTCAGCTCGTCGCTCTCAATGTCGGTGCGGCGCAGGTTGACATAATCGCCGTCAAAGCTGACGACCTCGTAATACCAGGGCCCATAGGATACCTTCTTTCATTTGAGCTTTTCTTTGAGCTGTCGCTTCCTGGAGCGGCGGCTTTTTTAATGCTTCCGTTTTTTCTTTTCGTCCCAGGCAAAGTACCCGGCGTAGAGCAGGAACACGGGCAGGGCGGCAAGGGTGACGGTCCGGCTCAGGCGGATGCCGTCCGGCTGATAGACAAAGTCGATGGTGACCGTTCCGGCGGGGCAGAGAACGGCCATCAGGCCCTCGTCCACCCGCAGGATCTCGGCCTCCTGCCCGTCCACATAGGCCGTAAAGCCGTCATCGTAGGGCACGGAGAAGAACATCAGATTGGCCCTGTCCAGCGTGGCCTCAGCGTGGAAGCCTGCGCTGGTCATCTCAAAGGCGGTGCAGGCAGAGGACCGGCGGTCGGCGCAGTCCTGAGTGTAGCGGGTGTAGGTCAGGTCGTTGAGCTCTGCCGTGGGCAGGGGCGTGAGGTACTGCCCGTAGGCCACCGCATCCTCCTCAGTGAGCACCAGTGCCCGCATGAGCAGGTTGGAGCGGGTGGGGGTCACGGTGTCCTCGTACTGGGTCTCGGTGAGATAGTAATCGTAGGTGAAGCCCATGGGAACGTAGTTCTGGTTCTCGTAGAGAACATAGCCGTCCAGGGTGTCGTAATACGTCCAGCCTCATCGGCCTCGGCGTGGAACTGCTCCTGATGCGCGAGCGTGGTCAGCAGGTATTTGACGCTGAGCAGGCCGCGCAGGGCATAGTTGGAGAGTTCGGGCTGACTGCGCACATCCCGCTTGACCCCCAGTGCCGGGTAGAAGCTGAGGATGCTGGGGGCGGCGGTGCTGCCGAAATACTGCAGGCAGCTCTTGTCCAGCCACAGGCCCAGATTGTCATGGGTCTTGTAGGTGTCAATGCGCCAGTCCCCCTCGGCAGATCTTCCTTCAGGGCCAGCGCGTTGATATACTGCTCCACAAGGTCACTGTCGGTGTTCCATTGGCCGAATTTGCCAATGCCGATGTGGACGATGCCGAACAGGCAGCTGAACGCCAGCACACCGGCCAGCAGGCGGCGGGCAAAGACCCTGCGCTGCTGCCAGCGCCTGCAGATGCAATGGTAGACGGCCAGACCGCCCAGACCAAAGGCAAGCACTGCACAGTACTGGCCCGGATTCTGCAGCACGCCCAGGCTCCACTCCTTGGTGGCGGCATCTTGCACGGGCACCAGTGCAAAGGCCAGCGTGGCGATCATCACAAAGGCAATGCTCCGGGCGGGGCGGGCGAGGTCGAGGCTGGGGTCCTCCCACGCGCTCATCGTCATGGCCGCAAGGATGAGCACCGGCATATAGAACCACCGGGCATAGTAGCTGGAATTGAGGGCATAGAACGCGCTGTTCAGGATGGGCACCAGCGCGAATACCATACAGACGGCAATGATCCGCTTTTTGCTGTCGCCCTGCCGGGCACGCCAGTAGGCCACCACACCGGCCAGACTGCACAGGGGCAGATAGGCTGTCATGCTGGTCCATTTGATGATGCCCTCAGACCAGATGGAGGTCATATAGGGGGAATCCGGGGGCAGCACCCAGCTCAGCAGGATGGCCAGATACTGCTGGGGCTTGGAATAGGTCAGAAAGCCCCAGCCGGAGGAAAGGTCGATGGTGCGCGGGTTCTGCAGCACGCTGAGGATAGTGGGCCAGAGCACCACAAAGCCCAGTGCCACGCCCAGCAGGCTCTCAAAGGCCAGCTGACCGAAGAGGCGGGGCGTGAGCCGGAACTCCCCGGCGGAGAGCTTGCAGACGAAGTAGATGACAAGGAAGAGCACCTGCCCCACAAAGAAAAAGTAGTTGTTGAGCAGGTTCACCGCCACCCAGAAGGCGAACCATCCGTGGCGGCGCTCGTAGATGGTCTCATCCAGTGCCAGAGCATCCAGGGGAAGAGGGCCAGCACATCGATGAAGTGGTTGAAGAAGATGTTGTACAGCCCCCAGCCCGAAAAGGCGTAGAGGGCCGCGCCCAGCACCGCAAAGTTCGGGTCTTTGACGTAGCGGCGCAGGTACAGATACGCGCCGCCGCCCGCCACCGCGAACTTGAGCACCAGCAGCGGCATCATGAGGTAGGGGAGCCAGTTCTGTGGGAAGAGCAGGGAAAACCAGAAGAAGGGGGAGCCGTACAGGTAGAACGAATAGGCGTTCATGGTTCCGCTGCCCAGGTCAGTTGCCCAGGAAAAGGTGTTCTTCACGCCTCCGTATCCGGCGGGGTAGCCTGCCCCCTTGAGAAAGCCGTTCATGTAGCGGTAAAAGCTGATCTGCTGGCTGTTGAAATCGCCTGCATAGTGGAAAAAGCCGCCGTCCAGCAGATAGAACGGCAGGAAGATGAGGGCGGCTGTCAGGGCGCAGAGCCCCACGGTGAGCCAGAACTTATCCTGCTTCTGCCCCAGCATCCGGGGCGAAGAATGAAATGCAGTCATGCGTCAGTCCTCTTTTCAGTATCGGAAATTTCCGCTTACGGGAACGGCACCTCGCGGGTGTCATCGGGGTCCTGCGCGGCCCTGCGCTGCTGCTCGAACACCGCGTCGATGAGGGTGTCGAGGTCAGAGAGGCGGCTCAGCTCACAGCAGTAGCGCCGCAGGCTGGCGGCCCCCTTCAGGCCCTTCATGTAGTGCATGGTCTGGGCCCGGGCCTGGGGCATGGCAACGAACTCGCTTTCTGCTCCACCATCTCCTCCACCTGCCGGCGCAGGGCGTTCATCCGGGCCTGCAGGTTCGGCTCCTTGGGGGCGGGCAGGCCTCCAGCGCGGCGTTCACCCGCTCAAAGAGCCAGGGGTCGCCCAGAGCAGCCCGGGCGATCATCACGCCGTCGCAGCCGGTCTCCTCCACCATCCGCACAGCATCCTCGGCGGTGCGGATATCGCCGTTGCCCAGCACGGGAACGTGGACGGCATCCTTCACCGCCGCAATGATGGACGGGTCGATGCCCGGGGTGTACATCTGCTCCCGGGTGCGGGCGTGGACGGCGATGAGCACCGCGCCGCCTGCTCACAGGCCTTGGCACACTCCACGGCCGTGACGTGCTCCGCGTCCCAGCCCTTGCGCATCTTCACGGTGACGGGGCGGGAGGTGTTTTTGACCACTTCCTCCACAATGCGGCCGCAGCGGTCGGGGTCAAGCATCAGCCTGCTGCCTGCCCCGCCCGAGACAATCTTGGGGGCCGGGCAGCCCATGTTGATGTCCAGAAAATCGAACGCGTACTGTTCCACGGCGGCAGCGGCCTGCCCCATGATCTCGGGCACCTCGCCAAAGATCTGCACGCCGTAGGGGGCACCGTTGGTTCGGCCTTGAGCAGGCTGACGGTTTTGTGGTCGCCGTATACCAGCGCCCGGCTGGACACCATCTCACTGACGGTAAAACCGGCTCCGTGCTGGGCCATCAGCCGCCGGGCCGGGGCATCGGTAAAGCCCGCCATGGGGCCGAACACTGCCCGGTGGGGCAGGAGATCTCCCTGATCTTCAAAGGGGTGTTGAAAGGTTCCATGATACTCCTTAGCGCTATCTGATTTAGTTGATAACATGATAAAATTTGGATTATAAGTATACCATATTTCCGGCGGCAGAACAAGAAGCGGAACATCTTTCTTGTCAGCGCGGGATTTTTCCGGTATACTGGGGGACAAAAGGAGGAGCGGCTGGAACACGGCAGCCAGCTGCACAAAAGAGATGGAATACAGAACATGGAAAAAGCAGAACGGCGCAGGGGAGAGCATCCGCACCTCCCTGCTGGGCTATGGCTGTATGCGGTTCCCCACCACACCGGAGGGAGCCATTGACGAGCCCCGGGCCGAAGCGCTGCTGAACGCCGCGCGGGATGCGGGCGTGAACTATTTTGACACCGCTTACCCCTACCACGGCGGCCAGAGCGAGCCCTTTGTGGGCAGGGTCATTGCAAAGTGGCCCCGGGAGAGCTTTTATCTGGCCACCAAGATGCCGCTGTGGCAGTGCGGGAGCCTGGAGGAGGCCCAGCATATCTTTGAAGAGCAGCTCCGGCGGCTGGGCGTGGAGTACATCGACTTCTACCTGCTGCACTCCCTGCACGCCGCCCGGTACGACCGGGCCAAGGAAATGGGCATCGTGGACTGGCTGTGGGAGCAGAAAAAGCTGGGCCGCATCCGCAGCTTCGGCTTCTCCTGCCACGACAACGCGGCGGGCCTTGAGCACATCCTGCGGGATCAGCCCTGGGATTTCTGCCAGCTGCAGTATAACTATCTGGACACCGATGACCGTGCCGAGGAGATCTCGGGTGACCGCGGCTATCAGTTGACCGAGGAGCTGAACATCCCCCTCATCATCATGGAGCCCATCAAGGGCGGCACACTGGCCCAACCTCCGGACCCGGCGAAGCCACA
>ENA-OQCX01001320-OQCX01001320.1-human-gut-metagenome-genome-assembly--contig:-NODE-1320-length-11629-cov-2.319336_pt1 | contig 11629 bp, 16 predicted proteins | sample MGYA00242762_ERZ504587 | MGnify/ENA primary metagenome ERZ504587 (study PRJEB26092, sample SAMD00036337) | human gut metagenome | host: Homo sapiens | study: EMG produced TPA metagenomics assembly of...
AATGTCAAGAGTGTAGTGGCAACGGTTAGTGTATTTACATTCCTGAATGTATGGAATGATTATCTGTGGCCGTCACTTGTATTACATCCAGTGATCTTCTGACTGCACAGATTGGTCTGAATGCGATTACATCAAATGATAACACAACAACAGGACAGACCCTTGCAGTTATCACAATGGTAACAATTCCGGTCATTATTATCTATTCACTCTTCTCAAAACAGATCGTAGAGGGTGTAATATCAACAGGTTCCAAGGAGGGCTAAAAGATGAGCTTTATCGAATTTAAAAATATATGTAAAAAATATGCAGGAAACGATAAGAATTCCGTGACAGACTTTAACTTAGATATAGAAGAAAAAGAATTTATCGCATTTGTAGGACCATCCGGATGCGGTAAATCCACAACACTCCGAATGATCGCAGGATTGAAGAGATTACAAGTGGAGACCTTTTTATTGATGGGAAACGTGTGAATGAGGCTGCACCAGCGGATCGAGGAATCTCTATGGTGTTCCAGAACTATGCACTGTATCCACATATGACGGTAGAAAAAAATATTTCTTATGGATTGAAGAACATGAAGGTTCCGGCAGATGAGATCAAGAAAAAAGTAGACTGGGCAATTGATATCCTGGGACTCGAAGAATATCGTTACCGTAAGCCTAAGAATTTATCAGGTGGACAAAGACAGAGAGTGGCACTTGGAAGAGCGATTGTAAAAGACCAGAAAGTCTTTCTGATGGATGAGCCACTTTCTAACCTGGATGCAAAACTGCGTGTCAGCATGAGAAATGAGATCAGCAAGTTACATAGAAATCTTGGAAGTACAACCATTTATGTTACACATGACCAGGTAGAAGCCATGACAATGGCAGACCGCATTGTAATCATGAAAGATGGCGTGATCCAGCAGGTTGGAAAACCGATGGATCTGTATGAACATCCGGTGAATAAATTTGTGGCAGGATTTATCGGCTCTCCGCAGATGAACTTCTATGATGTAAAAATAGATGGAAGAAATCTGATCTTCAAAGATGGAAATAAGATTGAACTTCCGGAAGCAATCGCCAATCGCATTGCCGGTTATTCAGAAGTTATCATGGGAATCAGAGGAGAAGATATCAAGTTTGATACAACTAATCTGGATGTCTATGGAAGTCATCAGAAAGCAGTTATTGACAATACGGAGATTATGGGAAATGAGAATAATCTGTATTTTGACTTCGGAGGAAGCGTAACGATTGCAAGAGTATCAAAATATGAAGTAAGCCAGGTGGAGATGAGGTGGAATTTACCTTTATGCCACATAAGATGCATTTCTTTGATAAGGAAACAGAGCAGGTGATCGGAGCAGAATAATTTAGAATAGAAGAGGAAGAACGTATGCTTGAAAAAGCCAATGAATATATCAGACGGAATCACATAGATGAAAAAGAAAAACCATTATTCCATGTGACACCGGAAACAGGATGGATGAATGACCCGAATGGTTTCTCTGTATATCAGGGAAAAGTACATTTATTCTATCAGTCTATCCATATAAAACAGAATGGGGACCGATGCACTGGGGGCATCAAGTGACCGAAGATCTGGTAAAATGGGAAGCATATCCGGTAGCTATGGCACCTGATCAGGATTATGATCACATTGGATGTTTCTCGGGAAGTGCAGTAGAAGCTGATGGAAAGCATGTGCTGCTTTATACAGGAGTAAGCCAGAAAGACGGAAAAGAAATCCAGAATCAGTGCATTGCCATTGGAGATGGGAAGACTTATGAAAAATGGCAGGATAATCCAGTTATAAAAGGAGATATCATGCCGGAGAAATTTGACAGAAAAGACTTCCGTGATCCGAAGATATGGAAAAAGGATGGCAGATATTATTGCGTTGTAGGCAATCGCTATGAGGAAAATTGTGGGCAAATAGTCTTATTTAGCAGTGCGGACTATAAAAACTGGCGGTATGAAAAAGTCCTTTTGAGAAATGACGGAAAGAATGGAGATATGTTAGAGTGTCCAGATTATCTGGAAGTAGACGGGTATCCTGTAATCATTTGTTCTCCGCAGAATATGCATGCTCAAAAGTACGAATTTCATAACGGTCATAATTCCATTTATATTATTGGAGATGCAGAAAAAGAAATATCGGATTTTGCATGGGAGAAAAAGAGAAGCCTAGATTATGGACTGGACTTTTATGCACCACAGACAACAGAGCTTCCGGATGGCAGGCGGATCATGGTCGCATGGATGAAGTCGTGGGATGCACGTGTCATGACAAAAGGACAGAAATGGCAGGGAATGATGACACTCCCAAGAGAATTAAAAATCAAAGATGGGAAAATCTGGCAAAGTCCGGTGAGAGAACTGGAAAAGTATAAGAAAAATCCAATCATCTATACAGAACAGAAAATTAGCGGACAGATGTCTTTGGATGGTATCAATGGCCGGGTGATTGACATGACGGTAGAACTTACGAATGTAGAAGGCCGGGAGTTCAAGGTAGATGTGGCACATAATGAAGAATATACAACAACATTTACATATTATCCGGAAAAACATCAGATTGAAATTGACCGGACCTACAGTGGTGTAAATGCAGATGTTGTCTGTGTGAGAAAGATAGAAATTGCGGAAAAACATCATGCGCCGAAACTACATTTTATCATGGACAGATATTCTGTGGAATTATTTATTAATGATGGAGAGCAGACGGCAAGTGTGGTCATTCCTACGCCATTGGAAGCAAATGAAATTATATTTACTAGTGATGAAGCGGCAACCGTTAATATTGAAAAATATGAGATAACATTCAATTAGAAGAGATAGTTTCTCATTCACCGATTGATGTCCCCGTGCATATCTTAATACAGATAGAACCGCCAAGGAGCAATCAGGATTATGGAGAATAAATTACCGTTCTATATGGCTTATCCGGTTCCGCTGCTGTATAATGATGACCGGAATGCGAGAAGAGACTATGACTATATGAAAAGCATTTACCCGGATACGGCGAAGAGAGTACTTCCTTATATGGAAGAGGAATGTGACAGAATGGAATATGACGGAAGTATGATGTATGATGAATATCCGGACCGCCTGCAGCTTCGTCTGATGTGCGCAGGATCTATGATAAGGCGGAGAAGGAAGAAGAGAACCCGGGTGCCTGGCTTATGGATCTGATCGAGGTTATGACATATCAGGAACTTTGCAGGAGACGTGTGGAACATAGAGAGATACGTAAAAAAATATATTGATCTACAAGAGGGCATCTGGAAAAAAACTTCCACTTCGCCCTCTTGTGTGTTATACTGTGCGGTGATAAATGAATGTTTTCAGATGAAAAAGTCAGAACATAACATACAGGAGGGCACATCATGGCAGATAATAACATTATTTTTATCGGAATGCCGGCAGTCGGGAAAAGTACAGTTGGTGTGGTAATTGCAAAGAGACTGGGATACAGATTTGTAGACACGGATATTCTGATCCAGGAATCAGAAGGAAAACTTCTGAAAGATATTATTGCTGACGTTGGACCGGATGGCTTCCTGAAAGTAGAAGACCGGGTCAATGCACAGGTGAAAGCGGAACGTACCGTTATCTCGCCGGGAGGCAGCGTAGTATATTGTGAAAATGCGATGAAACATTATAAAGAAATCGGAAAAGTCGTATATTTACAGGCATCCTTTGAGACAATAAACGGCAGACTTAAAAACGCCAAAGGCCGTGGAGTGGTACTGCGTGACGGACAGACGCTCAAAGATCTGTATGATGAAAGAGTAAAGCTTTTTGAAAAGTATGCAGATATTACAGTGTGTGAAGATAATCAGAAGCTGGAAGATACGATTGAATCGGTATTAGATGCATTAGGGGAGTAAAAGTGCACAAGTATAGATAGAACAATTGAAATATGTTACAATAAAATTACATAACTGTAAAAAATATTTTACAATTGAGAAATTTGTGCTATAATAGGCGCGAACTTTTGGGGTTATATTGTGATGCAGAAATTTATGTACAATTTGAGATAGTTATAAATATTGAACAAAAGATTTATTGTAATTAGAGATTCATATAAATATTAATGAGGTGTAATTAATGGAACAGTATATTATTAAGGGCGGTCATCCGCTTGTGGGAGAAGTGGAAATCGGCGGTGCCAAGAACGCGGCACTTGCAATTCTTGCAGCAGCAATTATGACAGATGAGACCGTATTAATCGATAACTTACCAGATGTGAATGACATTAACGTACTGATCGATGCAATCGAGGGGATTGGAGCGAAGGTACACCGTGTTGACCGTCATACAGTAAAGATTAATGGAGCCAGTATCAAGAACGTAGATATTGAGTATGATTATATTAAGAAGATCCGTGCTTCCTATTATCTTCTTGGCGCATTACTTGGAAAGTATAAACGTGCCGAAGTTGCACTTCCGGGAGGATGTAATATCGGAAGCAGACCAATCGACCAGCATCTCAAAGGATTCCGTGCGTTAGGTGCAGATGTAGATATTGAACATGGCAAGATCGTTGCAGAGGCAGACCGTCTTGTCGGAAAGCATATTTATTTCGACGTGGTAAGTGTTGGAGCAACGATTAACGTTATGATGGCAGCAGCTATGGCAGAAGGACTTACCATTCTGGAAAATGTTGCAAAAGAGCCACATGTTGTAGATGTTGCGAACTTCCTGAACAGCATGGGAGCCAACATCAGGGGAGCAGGTACAGATGTGATCAAGATCCGTGGTGTACAGCGCCTTCACAGAACAGAATATTCTGTGATCCCGGATCAGATCGAAGCAGGAACATTCATGTTCGCAGCAGCAGCAACAAAGGGAGATGTAACGGTACTGAATGTTATTCCGAAGCATCTGGAGGCTACGATCGCAAAACTGGTAGAAATCGGATGTGAAGTGGAAGAATTCGATGATGCTGTACGTGTCGTATCAAAAGGAGATCTTACAAGCACACATGTGAAGACCCTTCCGTATCCTGGATTCCCGACAGATATGCAGCCGCAGATCGGCGTAACACTGGCTTTATGTAAGGGGACAAGTATCATTACAGAGAGTATTTTTGAAAACCGTTTCAAATATCTGGATGAGCTTGCAAGAATGGGTGCAAATGTGAAAGTAGAAGGTAATTCTGCAACGATTGAAGGCGTGACAGAATTTCGGGAGCCAGAGTGAGTGCACCGGATCTTCGTGCAGGAGCAGCACTCTGTATAGCTGGTCTGGCAGCTGACGGAATCACAATCGTAGACGATATCGTATATATCCAGAGAGGATATGAAAGATTCGAAGAGAAGCTCCGTGGTATCGGCGGAATCATCGAAAAAGTGGATTCCGAAAAAGCAATCCAGAAATTCAAATTAAAAGTAGGCTAGATGATACATTTTCTTAGGTATGTCTATTGACAGTATGTGTAAAATAGAGTAAAGTCTTAGTCGTACCAGAAATATAATAAAAGCAAACTTTCTCTTATTCAGAGCAGTGGAGATACAAAGGATCTATGAAACTGCGGCAACCCCATATATGGAAGGTGCCAGCCTGAGCGAGTGATCGAACAATAAGAGGATTGGTTTATGAAGATATCAAACCGTCCACTTATGTAAGTGGACGGTTTTTCAGTTCGGTAAAACAGGGAAATCTAAAAAAACTGCCGGCAATCCTGGGAGAAAGAATGCAGGAATGTTTTAAGAAAAAAGGAGAGAAGAACGTGGAAAGAAGATTATTTACGTCAGAATCAGTAACAGAGGGACATCCGGATAAAATGTGTGATCAGATTTCTGATGCCATTCTGGATGCATTGATGGCACAGGATCCAATGAGCCGTGTCGCATGCGAGACAGCAACTACAACAGGTATGGTACTTGTTATGGGTGAGATCACAACGAATGCATACGTTGATATCCAGAAGATCGTACGTGACACGATCAAAGAAATCGGATATACAAGAGGAAAATTCGGATTCGATGCAGAGACTTGCGGTGTGATCACAGCAATTGATGAGCAGTCGGCTGATATTGCTATGGGTGTTGATAAAGCACTGGAAGCAAAAGAACATACAATGTCCGAAGAAGAGATCGATGCGATCGGAGCCGGAGATCAGGGAATGATGTTTGGTTATGCTTCTGATGAGACACCGGAATATATGCCATACCCGATCGCACTGGCACACAAGCTCTCAAGAAAGCTTACAGAAGTAAGAAAGAACGGAACACTTCCGTACTTAAGACCGGATGGAAAGACACAGGTTACGGTTGAATATGATGAGAATGGTGTTCCGGCACGTCTGGATGCAGTCGTACTTTCGACACAGCATGATCCGGAAGTGACACAGGATCAGATCCATAAAGATATTAAGAAATATGTATTCGATGCAATCATTCCGGAGGGCATGGTAGATGAGAAGACAAAGTTCTTCATCAACCCGACAGGACGTTTTGTAATCGGCGGACCACACGGAGACAGTGGACTTACAGGACGTAAGATCATCGTAGATACTTACGGTGGAATGGCACGTCACGGCGGCGGAGCTTTCTCTGGAAAAGACTGTACAAAGGTTGACCGTTCTGCAGCTTATGCAGCACGTTACGTTGCAAAGAACATCGTTGCAGCAGGACTTGCCAAGAAATGTGAGATCCAGTTATCTTATGCAATCGGTGTTGCACATCCGACATCTATCATGGTAGATACATTCGGAACAGGTGTGTTAGAAGATGACAAACTGGTAGAGATCATCCGTGAGAACTTTGATCTCCGTCCGGCAGGAATCATTCAGATGCTTGATCTTAGAAGACCAATCTACAAACAGACAGCGGCTTACGGACATTTCGGACGTACAGATATTGATCTTCCGTGGGAGAAACTGGACAAAGTAGAAGATCTGAAAAAATATTTATAGAAATTTTATAAAAGTTTATGGGTGCTTTGGTGTGAAGCACCCATTTTTCATGCTATAATTTTTTTAGTGGAGGACAGATACATGAAGCTGAAAACGCGATTAGTTATAGCATTTTTTACGATTATCATTATACCGGTCCTTATGGCAGTCATGATGGTTTCAATGGTATGCCGCTATCAGATCGGAGTGGTGGAGAAGAATTATGGGATTACAGGAACGACGATTTCTGATTTTACGAATTCCATGCAGGTACTTGCACGTGTTACGGAGAAGCCGTATCATGAACTGAAGGATATGTCAGAACAGGCATCTGAGATGGAAGATGCGACAGAACTGGATCAGTTTAATAAAAAACTGGAGAATAAGAATGCATACCTGCTGGTGAGAAAAGACGGAACAATCGTATATACGGGCAGCGATGATGATCGTGTAAAAGCGGTGATCGAACAATTGCCGGGATATGGAGATACAGATACAACATCGGAGAACGGAATTTATCTTGGCGGAGATGCAGAAGCATTGGTAAAACAGGTAGATTTCAGATATGATGACGGCAATAAGGGAAGTGCGTTCATTGTGTCAGATGTATCCAATGTAATTCCGGAGGTTGGACAGTTTTTCTGCGAAATCCTGATTGGAATTGTAGTGATACTGATACTTACTTCGGCAGCTCTTATTATATGGATTTACCGTGCGGTTATGGAGCCGATCGGCAAGATGCAGACAGCGGCGCAGAATATCAAGGATGGGAATCTGGATTTTGAGTTGAAACCGGAGGCTGACGATGAACTTGGAAAACTCTGCCAGAGCCTGGAAGAGATGAGAGGACGCCTGAAGGATAGTGCCGAAGAAAAATTGAAATATGACAAAGAAAGTAAAGAACTGATCAGTAACATTTCACATGATCTGAAGACACCTGTGACAACGATCAAAGGTTATGCCGAAGGAATTATAGATGGTGTTGCAGATACACCGGAGAAGATAGACCGGTATGTCAGAACAATCTACAATAAAGCGACAGAGATGAATACGCTGATCAATGAGCTGACATTATATTCTAAGATCGATACGAATAAGATTCCTTACAATTTTAATATCGTGTCGGCGAATGAATATTTCAACGACTGTGCGGATGACCTGTCGGTTGAACTGGCAGCACAGAATGTAGGATTTGGTTATTTTAATTATGTAGAGAAGAATGTACGGATCATTGCAGACCCGGAGCAGGTAAAACGTGTGATTCACAATATTGTCAACAATTCGTTGAAATATATGGACAAACCAAAGGGAATGATCAATCTGCGTGTCAAAGATGTAGGAGATTTTGTACAGATTGAACTGGAAGACAACGGAAAAGGAATTGCGGCAAAAGACCTGCCGAATATCTTTGACCGGTTTTACCGTACCGACGCATCGAGAAATTCTTCCACCGGAGGAAGTGGAATCGGTTTGTCTGTAGTAAAGAAGATTGTAGAAGAACACGGCGGTAAGATCTGGGCAACAAGCAGAGAAGAGACCGGAACGACAATGTATTTTGTACTAAGAAGTATCAGGAGGTACCAGTCAATGAGTAAGATATTAATAGTAGAAGACGAAGAAGCAATTGCAGATCTGGAACGGGATTATCTGGAACTGAGCGGGTTCACCGTAGAGGTTGCAAATGACGGAGATACAGGACTTCAGAAAGCACTGAACGAAGATTATGATCTTCTGATCCTGGATCTGATGCTGCCGGGAACGGACGGATTCGATATCTGCCGTCAGGTGCGTGATGTGAAGAATACACCGATCGTGATGGTATCTGCGAAGAAAGATGATATCGATAAGATCAGGGGACTGGGACTCGGTGCGGATGATTATATGACAAAGCCGTTTAGTCCAAGTGAACTGGTGGCGAGAGTAAAAGCGCATCTGGCAAGATACGACCGTCTGACCGGAAGTGCGGCAGAGAAGAATAAAGTGATCGAGATCAGAGGACTGAAGATTGATACAACTGCAAGACGTGTGTGGGTGAACGGAGAAGAACGTACATTTACGACGAAGGAATTCGATCTGCTGACGTTTCTTGCAAGCCATCCGAACCACGTATATTCGAAAGAAGAGTTGTTCCGTGAGATCTGGGATATGGAGTCCATCGGGGATATCGCAACGGTAACGGTGCATATCAAGAAGATCCGTGAGAAAGTAGAAGTGGATACATCCAATCCGCAATATATCGAGACGATATGGGGCGTTGGATATCGGTTTAAGATGTAAGTAAAAATATAGCAAAATATTTTGAAATGCAAAAATCCCCGGAGGTCTGGTACACCTCCGGGGGTTTTTATTCAATGGAGGATATGATATGATAATATAAATAAATAAGAAACACGAGGAACAACATATATGATCACAAGCACATCCAACGCCAGAATCAAACGTCTGGTGAATTTAAAGAAGAAGAGAAAATTAAGAGACGAAGAAAGCGTCTTCCTGGTAGAAGGAATCCGCATGTTCAGGGAAGTGCCGCTCGACAAGTTAAAAGAAGTCTATGTATCCGAATCCTTTTACAAAAAAGAAAAAGATACCGTAAAAGAAGTCCTGAAAGACTCTAAAGTAAGAGTGGAAGAACTGACAGATACTGTATTCGCCCATGCATCAGATACCAAGACCCCTCAGGGAATCCTGTGCGTGGTGGAACAGATGAACCATGAAATCAACGAACTGACTTCGGCAAAATGCCCGCTGATCATGGTATTAGACCATCTGCAGGATCCGGGCAATCTTGGAACCATCCTGCGTACAGCAGAAGGAGCCGGCGTGACCGGCATCCTCATGGACAGAGAATGCGTCGATGTCTATAATCCGAAGACAATCCGTTCAACGATGGGATCGATATACCGCATGCCATTCGTATATGTGGAAGACCTTGGCAAAGGAATACAGGATTTAAAAGACAAAGGTATCACCACTTATGCTGCACATCTGGAAGGAACGAATTCCTATGATGAGGAAGACCTGACGAATCCATGTGCATTCCTGATTGGGAACGAGGGGAATGGCCTGAGACGCGAGATCGCAGACATGGCAGACTGCTATGTCAAGATCCGATGCTTGGACAGGTAGAGTCATTGAATGCGGCAATCGCTTCTTCGGTGTTGATGTTCGAAGCCGCAAGACAGAGAAGGAAAGTGTAATTAAATGAGATACAATCCACTCATTTTACAGAAGAAAATTGCTTTCTTTATCAGAGTATAGTAATATAGTGAACAAGAAATAATATATACGGAAAAAGAGGGGACGGCTTATGAGAGTGATCTATTGGCTGGCAATATTCATTGTACTGTTGATCATTGAAATCGCGACAATGGACTTACCACGATCTGGTTCGCAGGAGGAGCACTGATCGCATTCTGTGCAGGACTTGTCGGTTTGGGCTGGGAGTGCAGATCGGAGTATTTGTTATAGTTTCCATTCTGCTTCTGATTCTGACAAGACCGATCGCGGTGAAGTTCTTCAATCAGGAGAGGCAGAAGACGAACGCAGAGAGTCTGATCGGACAGCATGCACTGGTGACAGAAGATATTGATACGATAAAGGCAAAAGGGCAGGTAGAGATCTGCGGTCAGATATGGTCGGCTAAGACGGATGAGCCGGACGGAAAGATTCCAAAGAACACAGTTGTTGTAGTAAATGGTATTCAGGCGTGAAACTGATCGTGCATGCCAGAGAGGAGTAGAGTATGATTTTTGGATTGATTTTATTAGCGATTATTATCTGCGTGGTGATTTCCTGTGTAAAGGTAGTCAGACAGGCGCAGGCATTGGTTATTGAAAGACTGGGGGCATATCAGGCAACATGGGGAACCGGACTTCACTTTAAGATTCCGATTTTTGACCGTGTGGCAAGAAGAGTGGATCTGAAAGAGCAGGTAGTGGATTTTGCACCGCAGCCGTTATCACAAAAGATAACGTAACGATGAGAATTGATACCGTTGTATTTTATCAGATCACGGATCCGAAGATGTTCTGTTATGGTGTGGCGAATCCGATCATGGCGATCGAGAACCTGACAGCCACAACACTTCGTAACATCATCGGTGATCTGGAATTAGATCAGACACTGACATCCAGAGAGACGATCAACACGAAGATGAGAGCATCTCTGGATGTGGCAACCGATCCTTGGGGAATCAAGGTAAACCGCGTGGAACTTAAGAACATTATCCCACCGGCAGCCATCCAGGATGCAATGGAGAAGCAGATGAAGGCAGAGCGTGAACGCCGTGAAGCAATCTTACGTGCAGAAGGTGAGAAGAAATCTACAATCCTTGTGGCAGAAGGCCACAAAGAGTCTGCAATTCTGGATGCGGAAGCTGAGAAGCAGGCGGCTATCCTGAAAGCAGAAGCACAGAAAGAAGCCACGATCCGTGAGGCTGAAGGTAAGGCAGAAGCCATCATGAAAGTACAGCAGGCAAATGCCGATGGAATTCGTTTCCTGAAAGAAGCAGGAGCCGATGAGGCTGTTCTTACCATGAAAAGTCTGGAAGCATTTGCAAAAGCTGCTGATGGAAAAGCAACGAAGATCATCATCCCGTCAGAGATCCAGAGCATTGCAGGTCTGGTAAAATCTGTTACAGAGATTGGCGCAGATGATAAAAAAGAAGAAAAGTAGACAAAAGACATAAGATAAAAGTCAAAGAATAAAAACGAGGTACAAAACAATGGATTTAAAA
>ENA-OQCX01001322-OQCX01001322.1-human-gut-metagenome-genome-assembly--contig:-NODE-1322-length-11619-cov-2.155761_pt1 | contig 11619 bp, 17 predicted proteins | sample MGYA00242762_ERZ504587 | MGnify/ENA primary metagenome ERZ504587 (study PRJEB26092, sample SAMD00036337) | human gut metagenome | host: Homo sapiens | study: EMG produced TPA metagenomics assembly of...
AACGAGCATTACTATTTTGCTGATTGTCGTATTCTTGTTTGCGGAAGCTTGGGACTTTTTAATAAAAAAGTCATAGAAGAGGGATATGTGCTGGCGGTGAATAAAGCAATCCGGTGCAGGAACTGAGTGCGGCACAAATAAAAGACGTTTTTGACGAAGAGATTACCAACTGGAAAGAGCTGGGAGGACCGGACGCGGAGGTTAAAGTTTTCCGGTTGGAGGATATCACCTCCTATTTCTCGGAGGAAGAGCTGGGAGCCGAATACGAGAAAGCCCCCCGGTGCATCGGCGAGATCGTTGCCGGTAATCCAGGCATCATCGCTTTTGTTCCCTCCAAATTTATAGAGAAGGATTTTCCGGGCCACCTGCTGAAAGACGAGTCTATTTCTTTTGACGAGGTTTTTGCCGGAAAGGAATGGTTCCCTACGGCTACTCCCGCCCCTCAGTTCGGATTTCTTCCTTTGATTACGGGTACGCTTTGGGTGAGTTTCTTTGCCATCCTGTTCGCTTTGCCTTTCGGCTTGTCGGTGGCGGTGTATATGTCCGAGGTGGCCGACCATCGGACCCGTAGTTTTCTGAAGCCGGTTATTGAGCTGCTCAGTGGTATTCCGTCCGTGGTCTACGGTTTCTTTGGGTTGATAGTCATCGTACCGCTTATTCAGAAAGTCTTTAATCTGCCTGTGGGCGAGACCGGATTGGCCGGAAGTATTGTTTTGGCTATCATGGCACTCCCCACTATCATTACCGTAAGCGAGGATGCGATGCGGAATTGTCCCCGTGCCATGCGCGAAGCTAGTCTGGCATTGGCGCTACCCGTTGGCAGACTATATATAAGGTGGTGATACCTTTCTCTGTTTCGGGAATCACTTCGGGCGTTGTCCTGGGCATCGGACGTGCCATAGGCGAGACGATGGCGGTGCTGATGGTTACAGGAAATGCGGCCGTGATACCCACCACTATTCTGGAACCGCTCCGTACCATTCCGGCGACTATTGCAGCGGAACTGGGAGAGGCTCCTGCCGGCGGCGCGCACTATGAAGCCCTGTTCCTGTTGGGAGTAGTGTTGTTTTTCATCACGATGCTTATCAACTTTAGTGTAGAATATATTTCATCAAGAACAAATAAATAATGTACTGATTTGCCGGTGTGCTAATGATTATGCGGCACACAGCGCAACCATGGGTATATGGATAGATTGACAAATGATTAATTAAGTATTTAAGATATGAAGCAAGATGTTTTCCCTGTCGGGCAAGGGGCGCGTAAAAGACGTTCGCAATGGCTGGCATTCGGCATTTTCAAACTGTTGAGTTATAGCATTGTCCTCATTCTGTTCGCCATTCTCGGTTTTATTATATATAAAGGTATAGGAGTAATCAGCTGGGAGTTTCTGACCACGGCTCCCAGTGACGGCATGACGGGTGGCGGTATATGCCGCCATTGGTAGGTACTTTTTATCTGATGGCGGGCAGTGCGCTGTTCGCTTTTCCGGTGGGAGTGATGAGTGGCATTTATATGAACGAGTATGCGCCGAAAGGCAAGCTGGTACGCTTTATCCGGATGATGACCAATAACCTGAGCGGTATTCCGTCCATTGTGTTCGGTTTGTTTGGTATGGCACTGTTTGTGAAATACATGGGGTTCGGCGACAGCATCCTGGCCGGTTCTTGACGTTGGGATTGCTTTGTGTACCTTTGGTGATACGCACCACCGAAGAAGCCTTGAAGGCGATTCCCGACAGCTTCCGTGAAGGGAGTCTGGCTTTGGGCGCGACCAAGCTGCAAACCATCTGGCATGTGATTCTGCCTATGGGGATGCCCAACATCATTACCGGACTGATTCTGGCTTTGGGACGTGTATCGGGTGAAACGGCGCCCATCTTGTTTACGTGTGCCGCTTACTTCCTGCCGCAACTGCCACACAGCATTCTGGATCAATGCATGGCATTGCCTTATCACCTTTATGTGATTTCTACCAGCGGAACGGATATGGAGTCACAGCTTCCTTTGGCATACGGTACGGCGTTGGTACTGATCCTTATTATTTTAATTATAAACCTGTTGGCAAATGCACTCCGCCGGTATTTTTCCAACAAAGTAAAAACGAATTAATAATTTGTCGGTGTGCCGATGGGTTGCGCTGTGTACCGTACGGACATTGGTACATTAGCACATAGACAAATCAGCAAATTATTAAAACATTAAGAATATGAATAAGATAGATGCAAAACATGTAAATTTTTTCTATGGTGATTTTCAGGCACTGAAAGATATAAGCATGACGATTGAAGAGAAATCGGTGGTGGCTTTCATAGGCCCGTCCGGTTGTGGCAAGTCCACCTTCCTCCGTCTGTTCAACCGCATGAACGACCTCATTCCCGGCTCTCGTCTGGAGGGGGAGATTTTGATTGACGGGAGAAATATATACGACAAGTCCGTGCAGGTGGACGAGTTGCGCAAGAGCGTAGGGATGGTCTTTCAGCGTCCCAACCGTTCCCGAAAAGCATTTTCGAGAATGTGCCTACGGGCTTCGGGTAAATGGGGTGAAAGATAATGAGTTTATCCGCCACAGGGTGGAGGAAACCTTGAAAGGAGCCGCATTGTGGGATGAGGTGAAGAATAAGTTGAAAGAGTCTGCGTTTGCCCTGTCCGGTGGTCAGCAGCAGCGGTTGTGCATAGCCCGTGCCATGGCCGTATCTCCTTCGGTTCTGCTTATGGATGAACCGGCTTCGGCACTGGACCCTATCTCTACAGCCAAGGTAGAAGAGTTGATTCATGAGCTGAAGAAAGAATATACCATCGTTATTGTCACCCACAACATGCAGCAGGCCGCGCGTGTCAGTGACAAGACAGCCTTCTTCTATATGGCAATATGGTGGAATATGATGATACGAAGAAAATATTTACGAATCCGGGCAAGGAAGCGACCCAGAATTATATTACAGGGCGTTTCGGGTAAAGCATTCATCACAGCGTTGCACAGATGGGAGATAAGATAAAGCTGGAACTGATGTGCCACAGCCCGATGCGGGCTTGCTTGCTTTTCAGATCTAATGGTACGGATTTGTCTTTTTATTCTTCTGTCCGGAAAATTAAAATCAGTGTGAATCTGCGCAATCTGCGGTGAAAGAAATAATGATAAACAAAACAAGAATTAAGAATATGGTGAAATTTATAGAATCAGAACTTGTATCACTGAAGAAGGAAGTGAACGAGATGTGGACATTGGTTTACAATCAGCTGGACAGGGCAGGAGAGGCTGTGCTGACCTTTAACCGTGACCAGGCACAGCAAGTCATTGTCCGTGAGAAAAGGGTGAATGCGTTCGAGTTGAAAATAGACAGTGATGTAGAGGACACTATCGCTCTATACAATCCGGTAGCCATTGACCTGCGTTTTGTGCTGGCCATGTTCAAGATAAACAGTGATTTGGAGCGTTTGGGAGATTTTGCCGAAGGCATAGCCCGTTTTGTGGTGAGAAGCGAGGAAACCGTGCTGGATAGTGAACTGCTCCACAGCCTGCGTATAGAAGAGATGCTGAAACAAGTGCTCGGTATGCTCGAAATGACCAAGAACGCGTTGAATGAAGAAAATCTGGAGTTAGCCTCAATGTATTCAGTAAAGATAATTTGCTGGACGAAATCAATGCGGCTGCTCCTGCCGTCCTTACAAAATATCTGGAAACACACCCCGATAATTTCCTGACTTGCCTGGAACTCGGCACCGTTATCCGTAAGCTGGAACGTGCCGGAGACCATATAACCAATATCGCCGAAGAAATTGTTTTCTTCATCGATGCAAAGGTGCTGAAACATCGCGATAAGGTAGATGGACATTTCTTGGGAAAAGAAAAAACTCATTAAAATGCTGTTTTAGTCTATATTTTTGCTACCTTTGTATATATAATGAGGCCGATAAAGATCATTTTGAATAATAATCTGCCAAAAAAGACAGAAAAATCTAAAAACATGTTGTATGGCATAGTTTTTATTTGGCTGGTTTAAAAAAAGGCTCGATATTTGCATCGTTATCCTGAAAACAATCTTTTTACCTTAAAAAAAACTAATACCTATTGAAAACTTAAAAAGGGGGCTTTGTGAAAAGACCCCTTTTTTATTTGCTGCATAATGGTTCTTCCGGTGTTAAATTTCACCTATTTATTGGTCAATATGTAAGATTTCTGTATTTATTAGCTTATATTAGCAACTTTCTTTTAAGTTAATGCTTAACTTTGTTCCTCATAAAAATAGCGGTGAAAAGAATGAAGACAAAATATATCAAGTCGTTTCTACTATTTTTGTTATTAGGATGCTGCATTTCGGTGTCAGCCCAAAATATACAAGGCGTTGTAACAGACTCATTGACGAATGAACCCATACCCTACTTGTCAGTCTTTTATGAAGGAAAAGGCGTAGGAAGTATTACCGATAATGATGGAAATTATAAGGTCGAAACCCGTAAAGGCTGGAATAAACTCACCTTTTCGGCGGTGGGATATGTAACAAAAGTGGTGAATATAATTCCCGGCGTCACCAAGAACCTGAATGTGAGGATGAGACCGGATGATATCATGCTGGACGAAGTGGTGGTGAAGCCCAAACGAGAGAAATACTCCCGTAAGAATAATCCGGCAGTGGAACTGATGAAGAAGGTGATCGCTCATAAAAAGAATAATAAGCTGAGCGAGAACGATTACTATCAGTACAATAAGTATCAGAAGATCACGATGTCACTGAATGATGTGACTCCCGAGATGCTGGAAAAAGGCATGTATAAAAAGATGCCTTTCCTGAAAGACCAGATCGAACTTTGTGAGGAAACCAATAAATTCATCCTTCCTATTTCGGTGGACGAGACCGCTTCGCAGAAATTTACCGTAAACATCCCAAGAGTGAGAAGACCATTATCAAAGGAATGAGCTCTACGGGGGTGAACGAGCTGTTTGCAACGGGAGATATGCTGAGCACGGTGCTGAAGGATGTATTTACGGATGTGAATATTTACGACAATGATATCCGTCTGTTGCAGTATCCTTTCATCAGCCCTATTTCGTCCAGTGATGCCATCTCTTTTTATAAGTTTTACATTATGGACACCACATTCGTGGACAAGGACAAGTGTTTCCATCTCACCTTCGTTCCCAATAACTCGCAGGACTTCGGTTTTACGGGGCATCTTTACGTATTGGCCGACTCGTCTTATACGGTGAAGAAATGTACAATGAACCTGCCCAAGAAATCGGGGGTGAACTTTGTAGACAATATGGATATTATTCAGGAGTTCGAGCAATTGCCCAATGGGGAGTGGGTGTTGAAAACCGATGACATGATTGTGGAGATGACCTTGATGAAGATCATGCAAGGATTCCAGATACGAAGGACTACCCGTTACTCTGATTATGCCTTCGATGAACTTCCGCAGCAACTTTTCAAGCGTAAGGGGGCCGAGATCAAAGAGGCGGACGCCATGATGCGCGGAGACGATTTCTGGAATCAATACCGGCCGGTTCCGCTTACGCAGACCGAGAGTTCTATGGATATGCTGGTAAAGCGTCTGGAGCAGATGCCGGGATTCAAATATGTGATTTTTGTATTGAAGGCGTTTATCGAGAACTTTGTGGAAACCGGGACCAAGGAGCATCCCAGCAAGGTAGATATCGGTCCGGTAAACACCATGATCTCCAATAACTATATCGACGGATTGCGTCTGCGTATGAGCGCGCAGACCACGGCCAACCTGAATCCGCATCTGTTCTTCAAGGGATATTACGCTTACGGATTCAAGGATCATCGTTCCAAGTATATGGGTGAGGTGGAATACTCTTTCAACAAGAAGGAATACCTGCCGCGCGAGTTCCCGAAGAACTCCATCACGTTCAGCTATCAGTATGATGTGATGTCTCCCACGGATAAGTTCCTGAAGACAGATAAAGACAACGTGTTCGTATCTTTCAAGACTTCTACGGTAGACCAGATGTCCTACGTGCGGAATATCGCCTTGAAGTATGAGAACGAGACACAGTTTGGCTGAAGACCACGGTGGAAGTGAAACACAGCACAGACGAGCCTACCGGCGGCCTGGCCTATATAACCAATGATGACCAGAAAACGTTGGTTCCTGAGATTCAGACCATGGAAGCCTCCCTGGCCTTCCGTTACGCTCCGGGTGAGACATTTGTCAATACCAAGCAACGCCGTATTCCGGTTTCTTTTGACGCTCCGGTATTTACGCTGTCGCACACGGCCGGTTTCAAGGGCGTGCTGGGCGGAGAGTATAACTATAACTTGACAGAGATCGGGCTGTACAAGCGTTTCTGGTTCTCGTCATGGGGTAAGATCGACATGTTCGTGAAAGGCGGTGCGCAGTGGAACAAAGTTCCGTTCCCGTTGCTGATCATGCCGGCGGCCAACTTGTCCTATATCCTGCAGCGCGAGACTTTCAACTTGATTAATAATATGGAGTTCCTGAACGACCGTTACGCCTCTCTGGATGTATCGTGGGATTTGAACGGTAAGATTTTCAACCGTATTCCTTTGCTGAAAAAACTGAAGTGGCGTGAGGCTATCGGCTTCAAGATGCTGTATGGTCATTTAACCGACAAGAACAATCCGATGAAGCATCCGGGTGACAGCGAGCTCTTCCTGTTCCCGACCCGTGACGGACGTCCTACCAGCTTTGTGATGGACCCGAAGACCCCGTACATGGAATGCTCTGTGGGTATTCACAATATTTTCAAGATATTGCACATAGACTATGTCCGCCGTCTGAATTATCTGGATCATCCCGATGCGAACAAATGGGGCGTGCGGTTTATGGTGATGATGACGTTCTGATGCAAGGAGAGCTCTGATGGTGTGTGAAATGAAGAAACCGAGGTAAGAACTTGTATCGTTCAAATAAAAAGTTTATCTTTGTTCCAGTACCTAAAGTTGGTGAAAAGTATGTTATGCTTAGATGAATGTAAGGCAAAGTTAGTTAGTTTCAAACAATGTTTTGGGCATGAGTTTGGAATTAAATCAATTGGTATCTTCGGTTCGGTTGCACGTCAAGAGAACAGGGAAGATAGTGATTTGGATATTGTTGTAGATATTGATAATCCTACTTTATCCACTATGTACACTTTGAAGACTGTTTTGACGGAAATGTTTCATTGTGAAATTGATTTAGTGCGTTTCCGTTCCTCACTGCCTCCATTTTTGAAACAGAATATTGAAAAAGAAGCCATTTATGTATAAAGGAGGACGACTAACCATTTGCGACAGGTTAACCCAGATAAAAGAATCCATTTACTAATATACAGCAATGGAGTAAAGAAATAAATTGTGCTGATGATTTTTTAGCCTCCATGGATAAAGTGATGGTGTTCAATGCATGTGTTATGCGCCTTCAAGTAATAGGTGAACAGGTAGGAAAGTTGTTGTTTTTACAACCATCACCGCTTTCTGAATATAAGGAAATTCCTTGGTTGGCTATTTATGATATGCGCAATCTTATTTCGCATGAATATAGTAATGTAGACGAGCAGATAGTATTTACTACTATAAAGAATGACCTTATAGAATTGGATAAGGTTATTACAGTCCTATTGAATAAATATTTGTAAAACTTGAATCTTTTATTGTGATTACGAAATATACCCATCTCTTATTTTCTTATCAAAAGTAAGTTTTCCTATTTTTTAAGCGCTTTTATTGTGTAATACACAATTATAGTGTATCTTTGTGCCCTCAAAAAGTTTCTAAATTCCTTTTATATAAAGGGTAAAGAACCTTTTTTGAGGGTATAAACATGTCTATAAAAAGCAGACAGAAAAGACGTCTTCGGACGAAAGAAACAACAAATAAAAGATTTCAGAAATACAAAATGAAATCTGTGTAAAAAGCTATTTATCAGCCAGTTATAAACACTGTGCTGATATGGTCTTCCAGTATCGGTCAGCGTGGATTTCTGACGATAAACCTCATGAAAAAGCTATCCCATCAGTTTGATAAACCGAAGCGTTCTGTGGCATCTCCCGAAGCGTTGGAGGCTTTGCGGAATAACAATGCCGTGCGTTGGTATGTGTTGTCGCTTCCCGACTGTCATCGGGGAGGAGTGCGTGGTTTGCAACGGGAACAGGACCGCCGCATACAGGCAGGCGAGCCTCATTCGGCTTTTTTGCTCCTTCCTATCAGGAAGTGAGGCGTATAGACGGCAAATTCGTCAATACCCAGCGTCCCTTACTCTTCAACTATGTATTTGTCCGTGCCTCCGAGCGTGATGTTTTCCACTGATGCAACGTTTTCCTGTACTCAGTTTCCTGCCTCGGGTGAGGGAACGGAAGCGGGAGTATTTTCCTTACCTTTCCGATGCCGCAATGGAGAATTTGCAGTGGGTGGCCCGTTCTTATTCCAATACACTTCCTGTTTATATACCCCAGCCGGATGGTTTGCGCAAGGGCGACCGGATACGCATTACCGAGGGACGGTTTAAGGGGGTGGAGGCGACTGTTGTCATTCAGCCGGGAGCCGGGCGAAAGGATGTGATGGTATGTGTGGAGAACTGGATGTGGGTTCCGCTGCTGCGTGTGATGCCGGGTGAGTACGAGGTAATTGCCCTGAATGATGAGGACAAGCATGTATATACCCGTCTGGACAATGACTGTATGTTGAATGGTTTGCACAGTGCTCTTCAGCGTTATCACAGTGCGGAGGGGGTGAGTGAGGAAGATCGTTCTCTGGCTGCCAGGGCGTTGAAAGAATATGGCAATCTCCGGATGGATACGGATGTGATGCGTTGCAAGCTTTATGCCATTTTGCTGCCGGCTTATACTATATTGGGTATGGAAGAAGAGGCGGCAAAGCTGGTTGGCGTTATGCAGACTATGCTTCCTCTCGTCAAGGCGGAGCAGTCGCGTGCACTTGCTGTGGTTACACTTTATGGTTGTACGGATAGCAGTATCTATTATCATTTGGCGCACGAGGCGTTGATCCGTGGAAGAAAGAGGAAAAGCCGAAAAAGAGTAAGCAGCAGCTGATCAACCGGTTGGATGATTATGATCGGTGGTTGAGGCATTGAAATGGCTTTGTAGCTGGTAAGAACAGTGTTGTGAATTAAAAACAGGTTGAATCGCTAGGATAAGTGAAATATAATTTGTTCTTTTGTTTGCAATAAAAACTAGAGAATATGAAATCAGAACCTTTTAACCCAGTCCAGTTACACTTGTTAAAGATGTTTTCTTATGCTAAAGGCGAGCGTGCCTTGGAAGAAATACGTAAATCTTTGACAGCCTACTTTGCTCAAAGAGTAGAGGAGGATATGGATAAGTTGTGGGATGAAGGTCTGTGGGATCAGGATAAGAATGAGGCTATATTGAAAGAACATTTGAGAGTGCCTTATAATGATTGATATAGTATTGGATGCTAATTGTCTGATTTCATATATTTCGTTAAAAAACTGTTCAATGAATACGTTGAAAGGCTTAGGTTCTGATATTAAGTTAAGATCAATAAGACAAGTGTCTGCTTCTTTACTAGCTGATGATGATGTGCCAGATACTCTTCTCGATTGGACTTCAGAATTTGCAGGACAATGGAAGATGATCGTACGGCAGATGAGGTTATTGAGGATATACGTGGTGCAAGGACTTCGAATAGGGAAATACAACAATGAAAATCATCAAAGCATTTGCTTCCCTTTTGCTTTCTTGACCTTATTCTAGTGCATTCAGTGCCAAAATAACAGTTATATATTTATAATGGCGAAATCAGTAAAAGCGAATTATCTATTTAATCTGATAAATTCCGCTTCCCAACTCTTATTTCCACTCATTACTTTTCCTTACGCTTCTCGTATAATGATGGCGGATGGTATAGGACAAGTGAACTTTTTTCAATCCATTATTTCCTATATCAGCTTGTTCACTTGTTGGGTATTCCGATGTATGCTATACGTGAGGTAGCTAAAGTACGGGATAATCCGGAAAAAATGACACGGATTACAGTTGAAATATTATTGTTACATGCCTTTCTTACTCTTTTGGGTTATATGGCTGTTGCTGTCATTTGCTTGACGGTAACTGAGGTGCAAACCGATATACCTTTGTTTCTTCTGCTCAGTGCCACTATTTTTTTTACGGCAATAGGTTGCGAATGGTTCTATCAAGGAATAGAAGATTTTAAATATGTTGCTATTCGTGGGATGGTAGTAAAGACCATCTCCGTTATATTACTGTTTCTGTTGGTAAAGTCAAAAGAGGATATTTTATGGTATGGAGTTTATTCTGTTTTAGGCGTGCTGGGAGGAAATATTTTTAATTTTGTCCGTTTAAGAAAATATCTGCATAAGGATATGATTGAATTTAGGGCGTTGCATCCTTTCAGTCATTTAAAACCGGTTATACATATTTTTGTTCTTAATGTTATAGGTAGTGTTTATCTTCAACTGAATAATGTGTTGTTGGGTTTTATGAAAGATGTAGAAGCTGTAGGATATTTTACAGCTGCAACTAAAAATTTTGGTTATTGCCATGAGCTTTTCCAGTTCTTTGGGAGCGGTAATTATGCCACGTACTTCAAACTTGATAGCAGAAAATAAGATGGATGAATTTAAGACATTGATTCAAAATCATATGATTTCGTCTTGGCTTTGGCTATGCCTTTAACTGTAGGATTGATATTTATCAGTCCCAGTGCTATCTTGTTGTTGAGTGGTGAAGGGTTTGCTTCAGCAATATTGACATCACAAATAATAGCATTTAATATTTTAACGGTAAGCATAGCAGGTGTAATGGGGTTTCAGGTACTTTATCCGATGGGAAGAATAAATACAGTTATTTTTTGCACATTCATAGGTGCAATAGTTAATATTTTAATGAATGTATTACTTACTCCTGTCTATGGACATAATGGTACAGCAGTGGCTTATATGTTGGCAGAAGTAGCTGTTACTTTTTCTATGTTTATTTTAGGGAGAAAATATATCCCTATCCAGTTTTTTAAAAAAGAACATTTACATTATATTATAGGAAGTGTAGTGATGGGAATTGGCTTATATTTTATATCAAATTCTCAATTAGATAATATAATGATGCTAACATTTATGCTACTTGTGGGTGGTTTGACATATGTTGGCATATTGGTAGTGTTAAAAGACTCTGTAAGTAAAATAATTCAAAAAACAATATCACAATATTTTGAAAAGAAAAAAATATTGTGATGTCTTAGTATTGGTGACAGTTATAATATCTGTACAATAGAATTAGGTATTAAAATTGATTTATTAGCTAATTTGTAAACAGTAAACTCTCATTGTTAAATCCTAAATTTAAGTAATATGGTTACAAAATTATTGTTCTGTTTAGTATTCGTACTCTATTTTAAATGGATATTCATATTTATAATGTATATGTGTGAAGCTCTAAATGTACTTTATATTCGTCATAAAACAAATGTCTTATACAAAATAATGGCAGCGCATATCATATAATTGAATATTTTTTAAGGTATGGTGGCAGTCGATTTGTAATGTTTAATATTTCAGAAATTCCTTCTGTTCATTTTCGATGTTTGTTATATAAAGGTCTTGGTGCTCAGATTGGGAAAAATGTAATAATGCATTTTAGAACAGAAATAAGAATGCC
>ENA-OQCX01001323-OQCX01001323.1-human-gut-metagenome-genome-assembly--contig:-NODE-1323-length-11606-cov-1.488109_pt1 | contig 11606 bp, 13 predicted proteins | sample MGYA00242762_ERZ504587 | MGnify/ENA primary metagenome ERZ504587 (study PRJEB26092, sample SAMD00036337) | human gut metagenome | host: Homo sapiens | study: EMG produced TPA metagenomics assembly of...
AAAACCGAGACCGGGTTTGAACACGTTCCGGTAGTAGAGGGCACGTTTCTTGTAAGTATCGGCAATCTGTTTGTCTCCCAGCAAAAGGGCGGTGTGATAGACCGTCCAGTCTTCATAGGCATTCTCCAACGTGATGGAGGCGGAAGTGGGGGATTGGTCGAAAGGAACATATCCTAATTGTTTATACTCATCCGTATGATCATAATAAGGCACGTTTGAACTGCTGACCATCGCTTTAACTGCTTCTTGCTTGTCGATTGGCAAGCCTTTGGTGATGGCATCGGCCAGGACGGAAACCGAGTGATAGCCGATCATGCACCAGTTTTCGTTACCCATATGCGACCAGACCGGCAGCAGATGATGCACGCTTTGGCTGTAATGGGCGAGCATCGACTTTACAAGATCCGTACTGACATCCCGTTTGATGATGTTGAACAGCGGATGTAAAGCCCGGTACGTATCCCAGACTGAAAATACGGTGTAGTTTGTAAAGCCCTCGGCCTGGTGGATGTTGTGGTCGATCCCTCGGTATTTCCTGTCTACATCCATATAAACGGACGGGTTGATCATCGTATGGTACAAAGATGTGTAAAGCATGGATAGCTGGTCGTTACTGCCCTCTGCATCGATGACGGATAGTGCGTTCTCCCATTTCCCATTCGTTTCCTGGCGGATCGTGTCAAACGATTTACCGGTAGCCTCTGCTTGCAGGTTCTTTACGGCTCCGTCTGTTCCGACAGCCGAAAGAGCCACTTTGATTTCGAGCGGAGCGCTTCCTTCTTTGAACTCGAAATAGGAAACAACTTTACGTCCTCCGATCTCCGGGAAGTTCTCTGCTGTGTTGAAACGCCGGAAACCACCCGGATAGTTGACTTTTTCCCGGTCTGTATATCCGTAACGGGTGACCGGCTGGGAGAACGAGATGGCAAAATAGGTATAGTTTACGCGACTCCATCCGTTGGTAATGCGGTAGCCCGTAACCAAAGTGTCGTTTTCGACCCGGAGGTTTGCCCATAACACCTTGCCATCGTAATTGTAGATACCGTGGTTGAGGTCGAGTATCAGCTGTTTCTTCTGATCGGCCGGATAGGTGTATTTATGAATACCGGTCCGTTCGGTTGCTGTCAGTTGCACTTTGATCTGATCGTCGGTCAGCAACACTTCGTAGTAGCCTGGACGGGATATTTCGGTGTCGTGGCTGAATCGGGAACGATAGCCGCTGTCCGGATTATCAGCGTACCAGGGTTGATCTGCAATTTTCCGGTGAAGGGCATCAGCAGAATATCACCGAGGTCGGAATGCCCCGTTCCGCTGAAGTGGGTATGGCTGAAGCCGACGATGGAACTGTCTTTATGTTGGTAGCCGGCACAGTATTCATACGCGCGAGGCTGATAGACACCGTCAATGTTATGAGGAATGGTATCGGTATCAGGACTTACTTGTACGATACCAAACGGAGCGCAGGCGCCGGGAAATGTATGTCCCATCCCGTTTGTTCCGATGATCGGGTTTACCAGATCGGTCTTTTGTGCCATAATCGGCATGCTCATGTAGGCAAAGGCGACGATCAGTGATTTCATTAGTTTTTGCATATGTGTGTTTTTCTTATTTTCTAGGATGTCCAAAAGTAAGCAAAGTCGCAAATATGCAAATGTATTTTTTGTCGGATTTATTTAGATATTTGGCTAAATGGTGAAAAGCGGACGCTGGTCCTAACCGGCCTGTTTCCCTTGCGGACGCGATTTGCCTGTTACGCCATCAGACTGACGATTGGGAAATAGATCAGTTTCCTCATGGCAATCACTGTTTTAATTCTTACGAAAATGCGTTTCCTGGTAAGAACAAAAAGGCCGCCTTTTTTTACAGAGGCGGCCTTTCGGATATATGGAATAAGTTTGTTATTACTTAACCAATGCAGCGAATTCGCTGTTAGTTGCATATTTTGCAAATTCCAGGTCGATAGCAGCTTCTTTAGCCATAGCCTTATCAGCAGCGATAGCAGCTTTCAGGTTGCTGATAACTGCGTTAGCGTCGTTTGTACGAGCAGCTACGATAGCTTTCAGGTAAGAAGTTGTAGCGTCGGGTTTAGCAACTGCGTTCAGAGTTTGAGAAGCTTTGCTGTAATCCTTAGTCAGGATCTGAGCCAAAGCAGCGTTGTTAGACTTAACTGAACCGAAAAGAGTTGGCAGCCTTAGCCATTCGCCCTGTTCCAGATACAGAACACCCAGAGCTTCGCCTAATTCAGCAACGCCTGCTGCGCTACCAAACAACTGTTGAGCCTTAGCCTGGTCACCCTTAGTCAGAGCGATCAAACCTAAGTTCATGTTAGCTTCCGGATTAGCTTTTACAGAGTTTGATTTGTTGAACATCTGTTCTGCCTTAGCCAGGTCGCCGGCACGGAATGCCATCATACCGATGTTGTTCCAAGTGCGGTAGCAGTTAGGATACAGTTCAGAAGCTTTTGTATAGATAGCCATCTTTTCTGCGTCGTTGTTAGTCAGAGTAGCAGCATACAGAATTTCTTCGATGTTCAGTTCAGAAGGATTGCTCTTGGCTAATGCGCTGATTTCGTCGTCAGACTTGCCGATGATTTCGATGTTGGCAGTCAAACGAGAACGACGAAGTTGCGGCAAGATTGTTTCTGCCAGATCAGAGTAAACAGCAGAGATATTCTTGATTTCTTTTTCTCTTGTTTCGGGATCCTGGTACATAGAGATAACTCTCAGTACGAGGTCTTTATCTTGCAAGTTAGATGCAGCTACCAATCTTTGAAGCCTTCCCAGTCCTGAGCAGTGTAACGAGCGTCAACCGGAGCGTCAACCTTCATCTTCTTCAATTCTTTAGACAGGTATTTGCTTGTGTTGCCTTCACGTCTTTCAGCCAAGCCAGTGTTCAGTTTAACACCACCATCAGGAGAAGCGTAAGCAGAGATTTCGATTGCTACGTTCTGGTTAGGAGCTTCGTCTGCATTCTTAACAAGTTCTTTCCATTCTTTGATTGCGTCAGAGTTCAACTCTTGAGCACGCAGGTTAGCTTGCTGGATAAGGAACATGATGTTTGCGTCGTGAGCTTCTTTGATGATACGTTGGAATTTGTCTGCTGCAATAGCTGCATTAGCAGTAGCTGCGTCAGCCAGTTCGGATGTAGCGATCACACCTTCTCCGATTTTTACATCCGGCAATTTAACTGTCTTGTTCTTGATCTTTGCGTCGAAAGTCAGATACAATTCAGATTTCTTCATTTCCGGTTTGTAAGTGAAAGCAGATTTCATGGTTACGTTAGCACCTTCTTTCTGTGGGATAACTTGGTTGTTGCCCTTTACTTTTTCACCTTGGTAAGTGTAAGATGTTCCCCATGCTTCACCACCGGCATAACGAAGAACCGGAGTTACGGTTACAACTGCTTTTTTGTTGAACCATTTTGCAGGGAATGTGGCATTAATAGTCACAGGAACTTTGCCTCCGATGGCCTCAAGCGGCTGCGGTTCAGCTTTGATGTACTCTTCAGCTAACGGTTTCAACTTGTTTGAACAAGAAGAAAAAGTCAGAATTGCTGCCAATACGAGGAAAGGCATTAAATACTTTTTGTTCATAATTTGATGTAAGTTTAAAATGTTACTATGTTTATATATTCACTTTCAAATATCCCTTAGCCATCAAAGTGCAAAACTAAAGCATTTTTTTGTTATGAAGAGCAAACAAGAGATAAAATCTTTCCAATTAATACTTATTAATGAATCTTGTCTCCATTTTTTTCAGTCTGATGTCAAAACAGATAGGAAATGAATCCGGTGAATCCTTTCGGATTTTGTCTAACCCTTATTGTCAAATTTTAATCAAAACAGGGCTTTTTGAGTATAAAGTTTGTTATTGTAAACAATTTTCACAATATATATGCCGGCCGGGATCGAACCAATCGGCAAGGTCGTTTGTTGCCCGGTGATGGAATAATTGCGTATAGCCTTTCCTGTGGGCGAAACGAAGGTGAGGGAGGCCCGGCTGACGGGAACTGCAAAGTCGATGTGGATCGTATGCCGGTATCTGTCGACAGACAGGCTGACATCCGTTGCCGCTTCTATGTGCTCGTTGGCCGTTCCGCTTCCTTCGTTCGGATCCATTCCGTTGCAACTGCGAGCTGTTACTCCGATAGGATCGAGCCAGTATTTGAGCTGCTTGCTACTATCGGCCGGTTCGGACCAGCTTTTTTTGTATGGAGAAAAAGAAGTCTTCGACCGGATTGAGACAGCTGGAAGCACCGCCTGTCAAGCCTCCGATGATCCGGTTGTCGCTATCAAAAAGGGGAGAACCGGACGAGCCTCCGGCTGTACATCCTGTCGCCCAACGGGCTACCTTCCAATGTGAATTTTCATTGAAGTCGGTAACCTGTATTTTATAGGTCGTCAGCTCTACGTTTCCTTCGGCGAGGTTAAGCTCTTGAGCGATCCGCCGGATGTGGATACACGTATAAGGAGCTGTCCCCGCATCCAGCGCGTTCCAGCCGGCATAATAGGCTCGGTAATCGGCGGGTGGTGTGTCCTGCAATTCCAATAATGCCATATCCGTTGATTCATTCACAGCCCGGAAATGGGCCGAAGCGATTGTCTGGTCAGTACGTCCAGGTTCAACCGGACTGCATTGGGGGCTGTTGTAATTGAAGTAACAGACAATATTGCCTGCCACCTCTTCATAATCTGGGTTTTTGATCTGGAACTGGTTATTCAAGCAATGCGAGGCTGTAAGGAGGTAAGGTTTTCCGTCGTTAGCCGTGTTGTTGACAAGCGTTCCCGTGCAACCGGTCGTCCCGTTGATAATCATCAGGACTACGCTGCGTTCGATAGCGTCGTAACGGGTTGTCGAATCCTGGTAGCAGGCGATGACCGGCATACATCTGAAAGCCGCAAAGTCGGGCTGCGGTTCCGAGAGTCTGAGGTTTCGATAGCCGTGGTTCACCTCGCCGACCGCAAGTTTTCCAGGGAAAGCGGTTTTCGCCGGTTCTTGGTATTCGATGATCAACTCGTCTCCCTGGATCGGGGCCACGGCAGAATGCCACGTTCCGAATTGTTCAGGTGGTTGAATGAGCCCAAGACTTCCGATTGATCGCTATTGTACAGGAATACGCGTGCGCCTTCGGGCAGATGGTATTTACTGAACATTATATTGAGGGAGAGCGCACCTTCGGAACGTATCCCGAGTCGCCAGACCTTTGTCCCGTCGGACAGGGTGAAATGGACTCCGGAATTTTCCGGCGTATAGTCTGTCACGAACTTATAGGCAAAGCGGAATCCATTCCGTAGGCCGGTCGCTTCTAGCGAGTCGAGCCGGAGCTGTTCCGCCAGGTCGAATGGGGGCATTGTAATAAACATATCCTCTGTCAGGCTTTTTGTGGCCGTGAGAGGGAGTGGCTGTCCTCCGTGACTGATCTGTGCCTTGACGGAAACACCGGGAAACAGGCATAATCCGAAATATATTATAATAATAAGATGCTTTGCCATAATAGCGACAAATATACGATTTTAGGGAAATAATCAGCTATTTCAGATTCATTTTAAAATTGCTCCTGATATTTGTCCTGTCGAAAGATTAGACAGATAAAAAGTAGAACTATAAAAGATGAATGCAATGAAGAAAATTTTAGCACTGTTAGTTTGCCTGCTTACCATAAGTACGGGCGTTCGCGCGGACGATGACCGTCCGGTTCGTTTCGACCAGCTGCCCGCTAAGGCACAGGCATATGTAAAGAAATATTTCCCACAGGAAAAGGTGGCGCTGGCAAAGATGGAAAAGGATTTTTTCGACAAGAAGTATGAAGTGATTTTTGCCAGCAGCAGCAAAGTGGAGTTCTTTAAGGACGGAACTTGGAAAGAAGTGGATTGCAAGTATTCCGCTGTTCCCGAAGCTGTCATTCCCGAAGCCATCCTACGCTATGTAAAGGCTACTTATCCCGATCATAAGGTCGTTAAGATCGAAAAGGAAGACCGGGGGTATGAGGCGAAACTTGCCAACGGTATGAAGCTGGAGTTTGACAATAAGTTTAACTTGATAGATATAAACAATTAATTAAGAACCGATTTTAAATAGAAATAGTATGATTAAAAATGTATTTTTACTTGCGGCACTATCTCTGTGCCTGTTCCAAAGTTGTGACAATGATGATAACGAACCGGTTCCTGGTTATGTGAGCGCCGAAACCAAAGCTCTTTTGACGAAAAATATCCTGCGGCAAAAGATGTGGAGTGGGAGACGCGTAACGATTATTTGATTGTGGATTTCAAACAAGATAAAGTAGAGAAGGAAGCTTGGTTCGACAATAGCGGAACTTGGTATATGACGGAAACGGATATCCCTTTTGCACAGCTTCCCGATGCGGTGAAGACTGCTTTCCAGCAAGGCGAATATTCGACTTGGAAGTGGACGATGTGGATATGATCGAACGCCGGGATGTCGAGACCGTCTATGTGATCGAGACGGAACAGGGCAATAGTGAGGTGGATCTTTATTATTCTCCGGATGGTATCTTGGTGAAAACCGTTCTCGATGCGGGTGGAAACGATGGATATGAAGATTTTATCCCGTCACAGCCTTCCTCTTCCGTAGATGCTTATATCAAAGAACATTATCCTTCTGCCCGCATCTTGGATATCGACCGGGAAAAAGGTGTTACGGAAGTTGAAATATTGGATGGAACAGTTTGCCGCGAACTCCTGTTCGATGACGGAGGCGCTTGGATGCAGACTAAAACGGAACTTCGTATTACTGCGCTGCCGGACGCGGTAATGGCTGCTATCAAGGCTTCGCAATATGCAACCTATAGGATCGACGATGCTGATTTCATCGAGACTCTGACTGGCGAATGGTATCTCGTTGAACTAGAATCCGGCAAGCAGGAAGTGAAACTTCGCATAGACGCTACCGGAAAGATATTGTAGAAACCTACCGTTATCGCTTTCAGGTTCGTGAGAGAAAATTGGACATGGTATCCGGTATATCGGAGATAATCCGGCTTTGTTTTCCAGCCACCAAACAGGTGATAGCCCGTTCCCATGTCCAAAACTTAGCATTTGCAGTCGTGCAGGGGATGTACAGTAGTATCCAAGGCAATTAGTGCTTCGGAAAAACGGACGCATGTTGCTTAATCCAATTTCAGCCTGATGACCGTTCCGTATGAAGGGACATTTTTGAATGCTTCTTTCAAGTCATATTCTCCGGCATAGACACGGGCACAGGTCAAGACACCGCCATGTGCGAAAATGCATACTTCTGCAGGCCACTTTCTCTTATTTCATTTAGGAAATGACTGACACGGGTATATTGATCTTGCAAGGATTCGCCCGAAGGAGCCGGAACATTGATCCAGTCGTTGAACCAGGCTTCCGATCGAGGATCGGAGGATAGTTCGTCCCAAGATTTCATTTCCCATTCCCCAAAGCTGATCTCTTTAATGCGGTCTTCCTTTTCTGCGTCCGGGTAGCCGCAATAGTTTGCGAGGCGGACACAGCGTGTGAGCGGGCTGCTCCATACCTTGTCGAATATATGGCCGGATAAGGTCTTTTTTACGGCTTCGGCTTCATCCTCGAATGAGGGCGAAGGGGAACGTCGGTTTGCCCGTATGCATAGCCTGCGGGAACGTCGACGGAAGTATGCCTGACCAGATAAATTTCCATGTAATATGTGTTTTATATGATTGTTGTATAAATAACGACTATCCCCAGATAGAAGCTCAGTTCACAAAGCAAAAATGTTGCTCCGCAGCAGTCACCTGTATAACCTTGTATTTTCTTTTTCATTAGAGAGGTGAGGGAATGGAATACAAGAACAGGCAGTAGACCTGCCAGAAAATAAATGGGTTCTGGCAGCCAGAACATCGGAATAAGAGCGGAGAAAAGGCAACATGTATATTCGCCTGTAGTCATCCGGCTGTAGACCGTTTTGTTTTTAGCCTCTTCTTCCTTACGGGCGTAGGGAAGTCTGTTGATGATCATTCCAGCAACTCCTTTGGAAAAAGGATCGCCTGCCAGTATCGCACTTCCTGCGAGAGCTGGTGGCAGGCTGCTCAACAACGTATATAGAAGCGAAAAATAAAGAATCAACCCGATCACCCCGTAGCTTCCTATATGTGAATCCTTCATAATTGAAAGGATACGTTCTCGAGAGGTTCCTCCCCCGAAGCCGTCGAAAAAGTCAGCAAGTCCGTCTTCATGTAGGCAACCGGTTATCAGCAGCCGGGTGACGATTGCCAATAGTACGGCAACACTTGCCGGCAGTATCAGTGAAGCTGTGTAAAGTACGATTACGGAAAGCCCGGCTGTGAGCCAGCCGACTAACGCCCAGCGGCTGACTACATTCTTGAAATATTCCGAAGGTACTTCAGCCAGTCGCCAGAATGGTAGCCGAGTGAAAAATATAAAGGCGGCAAGGATACGGAGCATGGATTGGAAATTAATAATTAAAAAGGAGTTAGAAATATTTGGTGATGGAGGCTTGCTGGAAGCTGTGCATCTCGTTGATCATGCGGACTGCCGAGTCCACAATCGGATAGGCGCATACGGAGCCGGAACCTTCACCCAGCGTAAGCCGAGATTTAGCAGCGGCTTGGCTTGTAGGATATCCAGTACACGTTTGTGTCCGGCCTCGTCTCCGCAGTGTCCGAATATGCAGTAGGGAAGCATTTCCGGATACAAGTGTGAAGCAGCCAGTACGCAGTTTGTCATGATAAAGCCATCTACCAGAATAACCATCTTCAACTCTGCCGCGCGGAGCATGCTCCCACAGCCATCACCATCTCGTAGCCGCCGAAATAGCGGATCACATTCAACGGACTGTTGTCTCCTTTGTAGTTGTCAAGCGCCTTTTTTAAAACATTATATTTATGTTTGACCCCTTCGTTATCTAAGCCGCTTCCGCGCCTACGCAATCGATCAGCGGGATTCCCGTCAGGCAAGTCATCCACATGCTAGACGCAGCAGTGTTTCCGATTCCCATCTCACCGAAACTGATCACGTTGCACCCTTTGTTGTAGCAATCTGTGACAATGTCGGCTCCATATTGGATTGCCAATTCCATTTCGTCTTGTGTCATGGCTGCCTCATACAGGAAGTTACGGGTCCCTTTCCTGATTTTCCGGTCGATCAACTCTGGGATGGCAGGGAAATCGAAATCCACACCTCCGTCGACGATCTTGATTTCGAAGCCGTGCTGGCGTGAAAGGAAACAGACACCTGCTCCCCCGTTCAGGAAGTTATGTATCACCTGGCGTGTTACTTCTTTGGGGGATTTGCTGACGCCTTCATCGGCGATTCCGTGGTCGGATGCGTATATTACATTAACTGGATGATGAAGTGCTGGGGATAATGTTTGCTGGATCAGACCGATTTGGAGTGCAATTTCTTCAAGTTGTACCAGTGACCTTTGGGTTTCGTCAGATTATTGATTTTGTCCTGCAAGGCTGTGGCGATAGCGGTGTCAGGTTTTTGAATGTTGAAAGAGATCATTGTATAGTGTTTTTATTATTTTACCTTCATGGGAATACCACTCACCATGAGAACAACTTCGTCGGCACGGGATGCGATGTATTGGTTAAACCAACCTTGCAGATCTGTGAACCGACGTTGTACTGCATCGGGAGAAACACCGCCTAATCCGATTTCGTTTGTGACGAAGATCAGGTAGGCATCCTGCTCTGTAAATTTATTAAATTCTTCTTTTAACTCGGCCAAGGAACGGTTCGTGTCACCTTCATTGTCGAAGAAAAAGTTTGTACCCCAGAGGGTGACACAATCGATAACGACCACACGGCCGTTCAGATCGTGGCGGCTCAGGAATTTCTCTTCTTCGATATTCGTCCATTCCGGTCCTCGGTCAGCCTGATGGCGAAGTACACGCTTGCGGAACTCCTCGTCCCAGACACGTGATGTCGCCAGGTAAACCGGATTAGCTGTCAGTGACAAAGCAAGTTTTTGCGCATATCCGCTTTTCCCGGAACGTTGGCCGCCTGTCACTAAAACGATATGCTTTTTTCCCATTGTCTTATTCTCCTTTCGGTTTATTGCGGGCGGCTGCGCGTTTTGCTTTGTTGAGCGGGTTGTTCTTGCTTGTCTTGCGCAACGCTGCGATTTTGGAGAAGAAGCCAAGCGTTGTGCAACGGCCGACCGTCCTAATGTTTTGCCGAATTTGGGGCGCAAAGCTTCTTTCAGCACCTCTTTGCCGATGTCAGTCACCTTTGTTTCTTTTTTCGTGCTTTCTCCATTGCGTGCAGCATGGCGGGCGGCTGCATATTTATTGTATTTTACATATTTGCCGGGGCGTAGGCCTTTTGAACCGGCTGCTGGAGAAGTTGTCTTCTTTTCGGAAGTCGCCGTAGACGAGGCTTTGTCTTCTTCGCCTTTTTTTCTTGTCCGGCAAGTTCCAACTCTTGGATATTGATCCGTGCGGAAGATGTTTGTTTGCCCGTATGCTTTCCGATTTTAATTTGTATATCATCCAGCATGACGATATCGGCTTCAGTTACTTTCTGCCCGACATGAGGCAGGCTGCCGTTTACGGTGACACGTCCTTCTTCGATGAATTTGTCTGCTTCCCTGCGTGAACAAAGGCCGGAATCACTGATGAGCTTATTTAATCTTACTTCCATTCTGTACGTCTTTATTTAGTGAATAATTATTGATATTAAACAAACAATAAGCCCCATGAGAAGTTCGGCATTACTGTTTGTTTTGATGGCAATCAACATGTCTTCTGTTGTGAAAGTCCGTTCGTTGGTCCCGATATAAGGCTTTTCCACCGGCTTCCCGAAATAATCGTGGGTCCCCCCAAAACGGCAATTCAATATAGCGGCAAGAGCAGATTCCGGATAGCCTGAGTTCGGGCTGGCATGAGCCGGACCGAAACGCTTAACGAAATCCGTTTTGTTCAAGTTGCCGGAAACAGCCAGCATCAACCATGCGGTTAACCGGGCAGGAATATAATTGGCAAGATCGTCGAGCCTTGCGGCAATCTGCCCGAATTCTAAATAACGTTCATTTTTGTAGCCGATCATCGAATCGAGCGTGTTCACCATCTTATAAGCCATCATGCCGGGAAGTCCGAGCAGGGTAAACCAAAACATGGGAGCTATCACTCCGTCGCTCAGGTTTTCCGCGAGCGTTTCGAGAGCGGCGGCCCGTATCTCTTGTGGGGAGAGACGAGAAGTGTCGCGGCCTACGATCCGCCCGACCTGTTTGCGTCCTTCTTCCGTGCTACGGTCCACGGCCTCGAACACCGCCTTCACTTCCTTAATAAGCGTCTTCCCGGATAGGCAATAAAATACGCCGACAGCCGTCAGCAACCCACTGAACTGCGGATGTATGATCCAAGCCCACGACAATATCCTCTCGCAGATTAAATACACGCCAAGGATAAGCACGACTGCCAGTATACCGCCTTTTAGGACCCGCTCGGAGCCTTTATTCAACTCTTTCTCTCCGGCGCTGATCGCTTTGCCAAACCATACGATAGGATGGGGGCCAACCTTCCGGGTCTCCCAGCAACCGGTCGGATAACCAACCGCCCAAAAAGGGCACGATCTTGAGTAATTGATAGAATGATGTAACCAATACATATTGAATGTCATTG
>ENA-OQCX01001324-OQCX01001324.1-human-gut-metagenome-genome-assembly--contig:-NODE-1324-length-11603-cov-2.616591_pt1 | contig 11603 bp, 20 predicted proteins | sample MGYA00242762_ERZ504587 | MGnify/ENA primary metagenome ERZ504587 (study PRJEB26092, sample SAMD00036337) | human gut metagenome | host: Homo sapiens | study: EMG produced TPA metagenomics assembly of...
GGAAGGCCATGGGGAAGATCTCGTCGCCGCTGTTTGGTCAGGCCGGCATCGTTGTTGTCGGAGTTCAGGCTGCTGTGCAATGTTCCAGCAGAATGCCATCTGCAGGGTACCGTTGCGGAACAGGGTGATCTCCTCGCCGCCGTTGATGGAAGCGTCAAAGTTCACGCCCTTGGCATCGTACAGAGCCTGGATGGCCTTGATGTTCTCGGGGGAGTCAGCGGTGTACTTGGTGTGCTCAGCATCGGTGAAGGTGCCGCCGTACATGTTGTTGATGATCGCGCGGGTGCTGGTCGCCGCCTGGCCGCTGCAGTAGATGGCTGCAACATTCTCATAACCGCCATTGTACAGTGCGTCAACGGTCTTGAGGAAGCCGTCGGTGCTCCAGGTGTGCTTATCAGTATCAATGTACTGGTCTGCGCCCACTTCCTTGACCTTGGTCATGTTCACGGCCATGCAGTGTGCAGTCATGCACAGGGGATACTCATAGTAGTCGCCGGCATCGTTCCTGCAGGCAGACTCAACGGAAGCGTAGATGTCCTTCTTGGCATCGTCGGTCCACAGGTCGTTCAGGGGAGCCATAACGCCCTTCTTGCCCCAGTTGGCAACCAGACGCTCGGGGCCTTCCATGATCAGGTCGGGTGCGCTGCCGCCCTCAATGGCGGTGTTGACCTGGTCATCACCATTGGTGTAATCCAGGTACTCAACGGTGACCTTGATGTCGGGATATTTTGCGTTGAAGCTGGAGATCAGCTCCTGCACAGTCTCGTCCTTGCCCCAGCCGCCGATGGGGTATGTCCACAGCTTGATGTTTGCGCCAGCTGCGGTGCTTGCCGCTGCAGAAGCTGCAGTGGAGGAAGCAGCAGTGCTGCTGGAGGAGCTGCCGCCGCATGCGGCAAGCGCACCGGCTGCACTCAGGCACCCACGGCCTCAGGAAAGAGCGGCGAGAGATACTGCTTTTCATAAGAAACTTCTCCTTACTCATTGATGTAGTGCGATTCTGCTCTGCGGCCCTCGTGTGGGAACCGCTTCTATTGGCCTTATTATAGAAAAATATTTTCATTTTGTCTATCGGCTGTCTGCCCAATAATGAAAGACTTTTCTTGTGGATGTCGCACAATTTTAGTGAAAAGACCGACCTTTTGGGCATGATTCATGGAAATTTTGAAAGTTGTAGCTATTTTGTAACCATTATAGAAAAATCACATTTTTCGCTAGTGAAAATAGTTTTCACTCAAAAAATGGCAGGAAATCCGGCAAATTGAAAAGGATTTTCACAAATAAGTCGTACTAATGCGGCGGATTTGGGCGCTCTGCACAGAAACGAACCTGAATTTGTAGTCAAAGCCCCTCTTGCCAAGCGGCGGGGATTCTTTTATACTTTTCTTAAAGGAAAACTTCCCGACAATGGTGTTGGCGTGTGCGGCCGGCCCTTCCGGCGGGAAATGGAGCAGGAAAAAGGAGACCATCATGTCTACGACCACAAACTTCTGGGAGCTGCTGCAGCAAAGGCAGGACGAACTGACAAAATCCGGCCGTGCTGTAGCAGATTACCTTGTCCACCATGCCGACGAGGCACAGTACCTTTCCATTTCCTCCCTTGCGCGGGAATGCAAGGTAGCAGAGGCAACGGTGTTCCGCTTCTGCCGGGCATTGGGTTTTGAGGCTACCATGAGATGCGCATTTCGCTGGCGCAGGCCAACGCCACCGGTGCGCTGGTCAACCAGCATGAGCCGGAGCCGGGCGCTACCACCGCCAGCCTGTGTGAGCACGCCAGCGGCCTGTTTCTCACTGCCATCAACGGCACCCAGAATTCTCTTTCGCCCGAAGCCGTGGAGCAGGCTGTGGATTTGATGCGTGCGGCGCGGCAGGTGTTCTGCCTGGGTCAGGGCGGCAGTATGCTGCTGGCCAACGATATCTGCGCCCGCTTTTCCAGCCTGTCCAATAAGTTCCGCACTGCAGGTGACAGTCATCTGCAGATCCTGGCTGCCAGCCTGATGGGCCCGGAGGATGTGGTGCTCTTCATCTCCTATTCCGGCGCGACCCGCGATATGCTGGAAACGCTGCGCACGGCCAAGGCATCCGGCGCAAAGATCATTTTGCTCACCCATTATGAGGATTCGCCCGGCGCAGCCATGGCAGATGTGGTGCTGCGGTGCGGCGCGCAGGAAAGCCCGCTGGATTCCGGCAGCATCCCCATCAAGGTGGCGGTGCTTTATGTGGGCGAGGTGCTTCTGCTCCGCTATATGCTGGATGACCCCGAGCATACCAACGAAGCCCAGGACCGCACCAGCGAGGCGGTGGCCATCAAGCTGATCTGAACAGCAAGACAGGCGGCATCCAACTTTGGTTGGAGCCGCCTGTCTTTTCGTTATAACAGCGCTATAGTTTCATCCGGGAACTGCTTCTGGTAGTAGGTCACCTTCCACCGGATATTTTCCGGTTCCACCGCGCAAAGTGGAGCGAGGAACAGGCGGTGCGGGTATCACCCTGCTGCTTTCCGCTCACAAAGATTGCGGTCGGGCCGTCTGCCCCGCCGATGATGCCAATGGCTCCATCTTCCGTGGGTGCGTCGCTTTTCCGGATGGGCTTATCACTAGAGGCGCAGTCGTTCACCTGCACCCAGCCGGTGGTCACGGCGGGGGTCAGGGTGTAAGTCATTTCCACAAATTCCCGGGGCCATTCCATGGGCGGCCCCATGTGGGGGAGGTCATTCTCCGGCAGCCGGGCCGGTTTCAGGTCTTTGACCGTCAGCACGCAGGGCACACCGGTGACGGGGTGGGCAAACTCCACGACCTTTCCGGGCGCTGCCGTGAACTGCACCGCTTCGGCAGGCTGTTCCCGCTGGGTGAGGGTCAGTGTCAGGCTGGTGATGTGGGCCGGCCTATGCTTTGTCGCCCAGGGAAAGCTCCACTGCCGGAGATCCCAGCCCTGTTCCGGGTCAAGCCCGTAGTGCTTCACGATGTCCCGCGCCGCCTGTTCACCGCTGCAAACGATCTCCTCTTCGGAGCGGAGGGGGTTATAATATTCCCCGGCACCGCGGCTGTACTCCGCGGTTTTGCCGTTGATGGCTACACTTGGCAGATAGTCAAAAGAACCAAACGGGTCCTCGGCTTCGGCCAGTTCAACAACTTCCGGCGGGCATTCGTCAATATCCATCCCTTCATAAGCGGCCAACTTCTGGTAATGCGCTTCGATCGCTTCACGCTCCACCCGGCGGCAGATATCTACAACCAGCCCTTTTCCACAAAGGTAAATCGCAGGGATGATGAAATGCTGCCCGCCCCACACCGAGTGTGCCCCGCAGGACACTTCCTGCCAGGGGCGGCCCCGATGCGGGCGGTGACAGCCGGATTGTCCTCAAAATAAACCTTCCACTCCATCTGTGCTCCGCCTTTCCATACAGTTTTCTCTATTGTAGCGCAGAGGGATTTTTCCGTCAACCGACGCTTTTTCGCTAGGTGTCGCTCATATCTCGCCGCCTGTCCGAATAGACTGTTTCCGAGAAGCAGACGCAGAAGGTGCGGCCTTGCCGCCCGGTGCGGACGGGAGAGAGGAGAGAGCAATTTGGAAAAACAGGAGTGTTTGGAAGCACTGTCTGCCGGGAGATCGGGGCACGCACCGGCGGGGAGATCCTGATTGGCGTGGTGGGGCCGTGCGCACCGGCAAGAGCACCCTCATCAAGCGGTTTATGGAGCAGCTGGTGCTGCCTGCCATCGGCCCGGCGGACGCAAAGCTCCGGGCCCGGGATGAGCTGCCGCAGTCGGCGGCAGGGCGAACGATCATGACCACAGAGCCGAAGTTCATCCCGGAGCAGGCCGTGCCGCTCCAACTGGAGGGCGGCGGGGAATGCCGTATCCGGCTCATCGACTGTGTGGGCTATATGGTGGAGGGAGCCATGGGCCACGAGGAGGACGAGAAGCCCCGCATGGTCAAAAGCCCCTGGTTCGAGGAAGAGATCCCCTTTGACCTTGCCGCTGAAACCGGCACCCGCAAGGTCATCCGGATCACTCCACCATCGGCATCGTGGTCACCACCGATGGCTCCATCAGCGAGATCCCCCGGGAAAACTACCTGCCCGCCGAAAAGCGGGTGGTGGAGGAGCTGGAAGCGCTGGGCAAACCCTTTGTCATCCTGCTCAACAGTACCCGCCCGGATGCTCCGGAGACAAAGGCTCTGGCTGCAGAGCTGGAACAGGCATACGGACGCACGGTCCTGCCGGTGAGCTGTCTGGATCTGCAGAAAGATGACCTGCTGTCCATCCTGCAGCGTGTCCTCTACGAATTTCCGGTACGGGAGCTGGATTTTGCCATCCCCCGCTGGGTGACGATGCTGGAAAAGGGCCACTGGCTCCAGAACGAGATCTACACGGCGGCGCTCCAATTTTCAGAGAAGATCAGCCGGATGAAGGATGTTCCGGCCCAGAACAGTGCCGGGGCGCTGGCCGGGGATTCGGTGCAGGAGTCCGCCCTGAGCGGCATGAACCTTTCCGACGGTGTGGTGCGGGTGACCGTTCTGCTGAAGCCGGAAGTGTTCTACGCGTCCTCAGTGAGCAGACGGGGCTGGAAATTGGCGACGAAGCGGGCCTGATGCCCTGCATCATTGAGCTTTCCCGGGCAAAACGGGAGTACGAGAAGATCCGCAGTGCACTGGAACAGGTGGAAGCCACCGGCTACGGCATCGTGATGCCCAGCATTGAGGAGCTCTCGCTGGAGGAACCGGAGATCGTCCGGCAGGGCGGACGGTACGGTGTCCGGCTGGAAGCCAGCGCACCCTCCATCCATATGATGAAAGCCGTCATCCATACCGAAATCAGCCCCATTGTGGGCACCGAGAAGCAGAGCGAGGATCTGGTGCAGAGTTTGCTGGGCGATTTTGAAGCAGACCCGGAGAGGCTGTGGGAATCAAACATCTTTGGCAAGAGCTGCATGAACTGGTGAATGAGGGATTGCAGAACAAGCTCCTCCACATGCCGCAGGAAGCCCGCACCCGCCTGCAGGAAACGCTGGAACAGGTCATCAACGATGGCTGCACCGGATTGATCTGCATTCTGCTGTAACATCACAAAAGCCACTCGGCCGCAGCGTTTCCGTCTGTGACCGGGTGGCTTTCTGTTTATGCCAAGGGCTCCCCTATTAGGGGAGCTGGCGCGCGTCAGCGCGACTGAGAGTTTGATCCGTTTCAAACAGCCTTCAAAACTGCTCATGTATCATGGAATCGAATCCCCTGTGCGGCCAGCTTTGAGCTGTCCATCACAAGGTTGCGGGAGAAATCAGCAGGCTCGATCTGCACCTGCACGCCCAGCGCTTCGGCAAACTGCCGGGCCGTTGTGACCATGTCGGCATCGTTCCCGCTGCCAAAATTGTATACACCGCCGGGCAGCTGCAAGGCGGGGAAGAGATGTTCCACCACCTCCCGCACCCAGCTGACACCCCGGTGATCGTGTGGCGAAAAGCGAACGGGAGTACCGTTTTGTGCGGCCTGCAGCAGGTTCAGCGGCAGATTGCCCCGGAGGGGCAGGCCATCACCGGGCAGATCGTACATCCACGGAGCCCGCAGAAGCACCGCCTCCGGGCAGAGCGCAAGGACCCGCTCCTCGGCCTCCAGCTTGTGCTGACCATAGGTATTGGCGGGGGAGAGCGGCAGCGTTTCGGGCAGGGGGCCGGGCTGGGTCACACCTGCGTACACCTGATCCGAGCTGAATGAGATCAGTTTGGCCCCGGTGTCCCGTGCGGCCTTTGCCATCTGGATGGGCAGTTCGACGTTGGCACGCTGGGATTCCTCCGGGTGCTGCTGGCAGTAGCCGGTATCGGACAATGCCGCCAGATGCAGGATGACATCCGGCTGCACGGTTTCCACAAAACGGCGAATGTCGGATTCATCGGCAGCAGCCAGAGATCCGCGCGGGAAGGTGAAAAGCTCTGCACGGCCCTGCCACTGGTGCAGTACCCGGGAACCCACAAAGCCGGAGGAGCCGGAAATTAAGATTTTTTTCATGATGCTTTTCTTGCGCGTACTTTTGCAAAACGCACTTGTTCTAAAAGAATGCTGATGGTCTTGGAAGTATCAGTCCACGAGAAACCGCCATCGTAACGGGTCAGCGTTGCATCATCTGCCAGAATGTCAATCAGTTCATCCTGCTCTGGCATGAGCCGGGCGGCCCGCAGGTCAATAGTGTCCCGCGTAACAAACAGCGTGTAAGGACTTGAAACCTCAAACCAGATAGGCTCGTTGTTTTTACTGAACGTGCGCATCAGGGCTTCCCACCGGGTCTGTGTGACGCTCAGGAACACAATGGGGCTGTCCCTGTAATAACGTACCTGATAGCCGACTGTGGTGTAATAAACTCCTGTCTTTGCATTCCTGACTGCATTTTTCTGAATGGTGTGGATAGACCCGTAGGAATCAGAGGGAAGTACTTCATGGGTCTCTTCTACTACAAGATCTTCGACCGGCAGGTCCACATAAGAGTGCATCATCCAGTAGCGCCAGCCAAAGAAAGCGCAGATCAGGGCCAGCAGTCCGCCCACAGCGGCCAGCGTGATTTTTACCTGCCGGGCGCGCAGATTCTTTTTTACGGTGCTCAGGGCCTCAGCGGCCTCAGCGGCCTGCTCTTCCTGTACCGCAGTTTCCTGGGGCGGGGCGTCCATTTCAGCCAGCAGGGCAGAGCAGGCGGCACAGTCGCTCAGGTGCTCTGCCACATCGGCGGAAGTCTGTTCGTCGCAGACGTGATCTTTATAAAAGGGCAGAAGGTCCTGAACCAGGTAGCAGGGTAGTTTCATAAGATGGCCTCCTTCATTTTCATTCGGGCGCGGTAAAAGGTCACCCGCGCCCAGCTTTCGGTCTTGTGGTGCAGTGCGGCGATCTCTGCAAAGGTCAGTTCGCCGTAGACCCGCAGCCAGAACACCTCCCGGTACGGTTCGGGCAGGGCATGAAGCTTCTGGTAAAGGCTCAGTGCTCCTTCCCGCTGCTCCAGTTCCTCCCCCGGCAGGGGGGCGGGGCTGGGCACATCCGTCAGAGTGTCGTCCAGCGGGGGCAGTTCCCGCTTCTGCCGCCGGTATGTATCCGTCAGGGTGTTTTTGGCAATCTGACACAGCCAGACATTCAGTGCACAGCCGCCCTTGAACCGTCAATGGCATCCAGCGCCTTGTAAAAGGTCTCTTGGGTCAGTTCTGCTGCCAGTTCCTCGTTTTGGCACAATGTCATCAGGTAAGCGTACACGGGCTTGTAATACTGCAGATAAATCTGCTCAAAACTGCGGTGCTCCATGTGCGCATCCCTCCTTTTTGGTGTGTTTTGGAACCGGTTCGCCCATAAGACGGCAAAACCGCCGGAACGTTACAAGTTTTCCGAAAAAATTTTCAAAGACCAAAAAGCCGCCATGGCCTACCCAGAACCACAGCGGCAGAAAGCTCAGTGCACCAAAAACAGTTCCAGCACAAGAACCACGGCGCAGCAGGAGACAGACACCTGAAACAAACTGGCCCCGAACCATGCAGCGGCAATGCCCACCACCAGCGCGGCGGCACCGGCAATGGGGCTTTGGGTGGCGTTGACGATGGCCGGGAAGGTCATCACGGCCAGCGTCACATAGGGCACATAGTAGAGGAAGGACTGGATGAACTGGTTCCGGATGGGTTTGCGGATAAGGGTCAGCGGCAGCACACGGATGGCGTAAGAAACGGCGGCCATCACGGCGATATAGACCCAATTATTGTAGGTCATGCCTGCACCTCCTCAGTTCCGGCAGCTTCCGGTGCTTCGGGTGTAACAGGGAACAGAACGGCTGCCCCGCAGGAGATCAGCACCGTCAGCAGGATGGTGCGGGTGCCGTCCGAAAGGGAAGCGATGCCGGGCAGGCAGCCGCAGGCAAAGCTCAGGGCAAAGCTCAGCATCACCAGCACGGCAACGACCCTGTTCTTCCGGGCGGGGGGAATGATGATGGCCAGGAACATGCCGTACAGGGCCACGCTCAGGGCGCTGACCACACGCACGGGCAGCAGATTGCCTGCAATGATGCCCAGCGCTGTGCCCATGGCCCAGGCGGGGGCCGCCAGCGCAATGGCACCGTAGGTGTAGAACGGGTTCAGATAGCCGGGCCGTGCGATCGTGATGCCAAACAGCTCGTCGGTGACATCGTAGCCGATGATGAGTCGGTGGAAGAACGGCGTGCCTGGGGCAAATTTCTGGGCCAGAGCGCAGCTCATCAGCAGGTAGCGCGCGTTGGCAATCAGGGTGATGATGGCAACTTCCAGATAGGTGGCACCGGCAGCAATCAGCGAAAAGGCTGCATACTCACCGGCAGAAGCATTGTTGAACAGGCTTGCAAAAAAGCCCTGAATGGAGGTCAGCCCCGCATTGCGGCTGCAATGCCCAATGAGAACGAGACAGCAAAATAGCCCAGCGCAATGGGCACGCCATCCCGCATCCCCTCGCAGAATACCTTGCGGCTGAATGCGTAGGGCTTTTGAGTGGTTTCCATGAGTGGTTACTCCTTTCCTACTTCAAGACACAAAAATAAGTATAGCACATCCGGTAGGAATTGACAAAAGAAAAAGGCTCAGGTTTTTGATCGAAACCTGAGCCTTTTTCAAAGAAGGGAGCGTGGCTTAATCCACAACATCCTCAAACTGGCTGTTGTACAGGTCAGCGTAGAAGCCGCCGGCCTCAATGAGCTGGTCGTGGGTGCCCTGCTCCACAATGTCACCGTCCCGCATGACAAGGATGAGGTCTGCATCTCTGATGGTGGACAGGCGGTGTGCGATGACAAAGCTGGTACGGCCCCGCATCAGGTTGTCCATAGCAGTCTGGATGCGCTGTTCGGTGCGGGTGTCCACACTGCTGGTGGCCTCGTCCAGGATCAGGATGCGGTTGTCGGCCAGAATGGCCCGGGCGATCGTCAGCAGCTGCTTCTGGCCCTGACTGACGTTGGAAGCGTCCTCGTTCAGCTCCATCTGGTAGCCGCCGGGCAGGGTGCGGATGAAGTGGTCGGCATTGGCGGCCTTGGCGGCGGCAATGACCTCTTCGTCGGTGGCATCCAGACGGCCATAGCGGATATTTTCCATGATGGTGCCCTTGAACAGCCAGGTGTCCTGCAGCACCATGCCGAAGCCCTCGCGCAGGGCACTGCGGTCAAAGTCGCGGATGTCGTGGCCGTTCAAGGTGATGGAGCCGGAATCTACATCGTAGAACCGCATGAGCAGCTTGACCATGGTGGTCTTGCCGGCACCGGTAGGGCCAACGATGGCGACCTTCTGGCCGGGCTGAACATTGCAGCTGAAATCGTGGATGATGGTCTTTTCGGGCACATAACCGAACCGGACGTGGTCAAAGGTGACCTGACCATCGATGCAGGCAGGGTCTGCCCGGCGGGCAGGGTCGGCCAGCTGATCCTCTTCGGGCTCGTTCAGGAACTCGAACACGCGCTCGGCAGCGGCGGCCATGCTCTGCAGCATGTTGGACACCTGTGCCAGCTGCTGGATGGGCTGGGTGAAATTGCGAACATACTGGATAAAGGCCTGGATATCGCCGATGGTGATGATGCCGTTGGCGGCAAAGATGCTGCCAACGATGGCAACAGCCACATAGCCCAAATTGCCCACAAAGTTCATAATGGGCTGCATCAGCCGGAGAGGAACTGGCTCTTCCAGGCGGATTCAAACAGCTTGTCGTTGGCGGTGTTGAAGTCTTCCAGCACGGCGGCCTCCCGGTTGAAGGCTTGATGACATTGTGGCCGGAGTAGACCTCCTCCACCTGACCGTTCACAACACCCAGGGTGGCCTGCTGGGCCTTAAAGTATTTCTGGCTGAACCTGACCACCAGCATCACCAGGACCAGAGAGACGGGCAGGATGAGCAGTGCGATCAGGGTCATTTTGGGGCTGATGGACAGCATCATAATCAGTACGCCGATCATGGTGGTGATGCTGGTGATGAGCTGGGTTACGCTCTGGTTCAGGCTCTGGCCCAGGGTGTCCACATCGTTGGTGATGCGGGAGAGCACCTCGCCGACCGTCCGCTTTTCAAAGTAGGCCAGCGGCAGGCGGTTGATCTTTTCGCTGATCTGGCGGCGGAAATCATAGCAGACCTTCTGGGAAAGGCCGGTCATCAGCCAGCTTGAATGAAGCTGAATGCCGCGGAGCAGAGGTACATGGCCAGCAGGGTGAGCAGGATCTTGCCGATGTAGGCAAAGTCGATGCTGCCGATCCCCCGCAGCTTGGCGATCCAGCCGGTGGCAAGGCCGTGGTGGCCTTGGCCAGAATTTTGGGGCCTGCGATATTGAAGATGGTGGAAAGGATGGCAAAGACCATCACAACGATGAGGGAGAGCTTATACTGGCGCAATGCGCTGAGGAGCTGCCGCAGAGTGCCCTTGAAATCCTTGGCGCGCTCGGTGGTCTGTTTTCCGGGTCTCGGCATATCACTCATCCTCCTTTCCGGTGTTCAGGTCTTGCAGGTTGAGCTCCTTCTGGCTCAGCTGGCTCCTGGCGATCTCCTGATATTCAGGCAGGTGGCCATGAGCTGAGCATGAGTGCCTTGCCCACCAGCCTGCCGTCGTCCAGCACCAGGATCTGATTGGCGTGGAGGACGGTGGAAATGCGCTGTGCCACGATGATCACGGTGGCGTTGTCGGTCTCTTCCTTCAGCGCACGGCGCAGGGTGACATCCGTCTTGTAGTCAAGGGCAGAAAAGCTGTCGTCGAACAGATAGATCTTTGGATCCTTGGCAATGGCACGGGCGATGGAGAGCCGCTGCTTCTGGCCGCCGGACACGTTGGAGCCGCCCTGTGCGATGGGGCTTGCATAGCCTCAGGCTTTGCGTCGATGAACTCGGTGGCCTGTGCGATGGAAGCCGCCTTCTTCATGCCCGCATCGGTGATCTGTGCACCGCCGAATTTCAGGTTGCTCTCGATGGTGCCGCTGAACAGAACGCCCTTCTGGGGCACATAGCCCAGCAGGCTGTGGAGCTGCTCCTGCGGCATCTCCCGCACATCGATGCCATCGATGGTCACGCAGCCGCCGGTGACATCATAAAAGCGGGGGATGAGGTTGAGCAGGCTGGATTTGCCGCAGCCGGTGGAGCCGATGATGGCTGTGGTCTCGCCGGGGTTTGCGGTAAAGCTGATGTGCTCCAGCGCGTCGCTGTCGGCACCGGGGAAGCGGAAGCTGACATCCTCGAACCGGACCACGCCATCCCAGTCCTTCTTTTCAAGGGCGGGCTTTGCGGCGGCAGCGTCGGGATCATGGATGGAAGCCTTGGTGCGGCAGACCTCGTCGATACGGTCAGCAGCCACACCGGCACGGGGAAGCATCACGCCACCATGGCCAGCATCAGGAAAGACATGACGATCTGCATGGTGTAGGTGATGAATGCGATCATCTCGCCCACCTGCATATTTCCGGCATCCATGGCCTTGCCGCCGAACCAGACGATGAGCAGGCTGGTGCCGTTCATGATCAGGGTCATAAAGGGCATCATGGCCACCATGGCGCGGTTGTGAACAGCTGGGTGCCATCAGCTCCCGGCTGGCAGCATCAAAACGCTTTCCTCAAAGGATTCGCGCTGAATGCACGCACCGGCATCACGCCGGTCAGGATCTCGCGGCTGA
>ENA-OQCX01001326-OQCX01001326.1-human-gut-metagenome-genome-assembly--contig:-NODE-1326-length-11589-cov-1.556273_pt1 | contig 11589 bp, 17 predicted proteins | sample MGYA00242762_ERZ504587 | MGnify/ENA primary metagenome ERZ504587 (study PRJEB26092, sample SAMD00036337) | human gut metagenome | host: Homo sapiens | study: EMG produced TPA metagenomics assembly of...
TATTCGTACTGGACGAGCGAAATCGCGGTAATTGAGGTCAAGTGCGCCGATGTAAGTGCCGGTGTCGTGAAGCGATTTTGCTATGAGAGCCAGATCCCTGCCGGTGCCGGCGGCGAGATCGCGTCGGTTGATCTGCTGGTAAAAAGAAAAACCGATTTTTGCCATTTTGCTTTACATAATAGAGCGCCTTGTCGGCTTTGGAATAGCACTCTTCAAAGGAATCGCCCTTGGTGCACATGCACAGTCCGGCAGAGAGGGAAGCGCAGTTCACCTCACATCGTCCGCTGTGAGCTGACGGAATCGGGCAAAGAGCTCACGCATTTGCCGGGAAATCTGATCCCGGCTGATCTCCGGTACAAAGAGCAGAAATTCGTCTCCGCCCAGGCGGCAGGCAACGGCGGCCTCGTGATAATCTGCGAGCAGTCCGCCGAGCAGCTTCAATGCGCGGTCTCCGGCTTTGTGTCCGTAGAGGTCATTGATCTTTTTCAGGTTGTCCATATCAAGGAATATCAGACATCCATCATGCGTCTGCATAAATTCTGCGGTAAGACGTTCGCCCAGGTTGCGCATGGGAAGACCGGTAAGGAAATCATAGCTTTTTGCATCTTCCTGCTTTTTATGGTGGCCATTATGTCAGAGATGAATTTGCTGACGGTAAGCTGCATATCCGGAAGGTTATAGGTGTCCGGTTCTTCCTGGGAAGGATCCCACTGAGGCAGTCGCTTTTCATTGAGCAGTTTCAGAAAAATGTCGGTGATCTTCGGGTCGAACTGTGTACCACGGTTTTTACGGAATTCTTCGTAAACAACTTCCGGTGGAAGCGCATTACGGTAGATTCGACGGGAGTTCATGGCATCGTAGCAATCTGCAACAGCCACAATGCGGGCATGGATGGGGATCTCTGTTCCGGCCAGTCCGTCCGGATAGCCTTTTCCGTCATAACGTTCATGGTGACTTCTTGCGATTTCTGCCGCATGAGGGATCAGGGTTATGTCCTTCAGGATCTCGGCACCGATAACGGTGTGTTTTTTTATAAGGTTGTATTCATCATCAGTCAGCTGTGCAGGTTTGTTCAGGAACGGATCCGGGATACCGATCTTACCGATATCGTGAAGGTGAGTAGCACGTTTCAGATTCAGGATTTCCTCCGGCGTCCAGCCAGCTCCTCTGCAATCAGGGCTGCATATTGTGCAACCCGGTAGGAATGGCCGCGGGTGTACGCGTCCTTTGCCTCAATGGTGGTGGAAAGGGTCTGTATCATCTGCAGAGACATTTTTTCATTCTGTTCCTGGTTTTTGCGGATTTCGCTCTGCTGGCGTTTCAGTTCTATATCCTGGACATTTTTGATGGCTCTTACAATATTGACAAAAAGCAGGATCAACATGCCGGCGCCCACAAACAGTCCGGACATCAATGTGACAAAATATGCAGAGGTTGTTTCAACGGCAATACACAGGATCGCTGTCAGCAGACCAACGAGCAAAAGCCGGTCGGCCTTGTTTTTTTCGGTGCGTATATATTGGAAAAGGTGTACAAATATTGTGGTAACGGTGATAGCCAGGATTCCATGACTTACAGGCATGGTTTCGATATAATCTGCGATACCGGCAGCAGTGAGGATCGTACAGACTGCAAAATTTACCATTGCGATGCTTCCAAGACAGACATAAAATCTGTGATGCAGCCCTTTCTGGAGACTGTCCGCAAAAAACAGGATCGGGAGCGGACACAAAAGGATCATTACGAAGCACAGAGATCCGAGAGCGGAAGCGTTGGGGACCAGGAACTGACGGAGCTTGGATTTACCCAGCATCCAGACTGCGCCCATAACCATGCCACCATCCAAGATATTCCATGTCAAATCGTGTATGATAGACCAGTCCCAGAGCGAAACTGAACAGGATCGTGACGATTCCGGAAAACAGGATAAAAAAAGCAATGTAGGTTTCCAGTCCGTATCTGCTGAAAATATATATCCAGATATCTGCCTTGTCTCCGCAGTAAACAGGATTGACAACTCCGGTGTAATTGGAGGTGTAGGTGGTTAGTTCAATACGGAGCTCTTTGCCGGCATCGGAAGCATAAACCGGGCAGAAAACATAACGGCTGGCCGAGTTTTTGCCCACAAGCCTTGTTTTATGCGTGGAGTAGCTGGTCCTGAGGTTGTCCCCTACATAAAAATCCACATCCTGCAGGGAAGAACGGATGGCAAAGCAGGTATCTGTAAGATCAGCGGGAAGCTGGATGGTGAGGACCATCGTGTCACCGACGGGAACCTTGTAGGTGCCCGGAACGGAGATTTCCTGGGTGGTTCCATCCGGTTTCTGCCAGGTAACGGTACCGGAATAGATCACAGAGGCTGCTGAAGCGTCGGAAGAACGTTCATCTGCACCAAAAATCTGTATAAAAATGAACCAGCCAAGGATGGCGAACATCAGAATATAAAAGAAATATCTTTTTCCCTGGTTAAAGGTTTCTGTTTTTTCTTTCATGGCAATATGTCTCCTTATAATGGGAAAGGATTAGTTTGTAAATTGAAAAACTCCTTTAGATCGATTATACCAGACCGGAGCGGAAAAATCAGTATAAACAGACATACTGCGTGGATTTATGTGATCAGCATAAATTCTGTGCATCGCGAAGCGTGTTGGTGAGAACGGAGTGAGCAGTAACAACATATCCGATGCATCTGCGCGCAGGATATGGTACAATGGGGGAATGTGGAGTATGATATATGCAGGATAAAGGATCAGAATAAAGAATGAGAGTAAAGCGACAGGAGGAAGAATCATGAGTAAGATCGTAAATATCACATCAAAAGAGGATAAGGATCAGAAGCTGCAGGATATAGCAAATTCACTGGAGGAGCTGAAGGATGTAATGGCTGAAGTGATAGAAGCCTATGAGGAAGAAAATGCGGACAGCCGGAAGATGGACACGTTGACAGAGGCACTGGATGCGCTTGAGGACGCTTATGAGGCCGTTAACGATGTGCTGCTGGAGGAAATCTGATCATGCAGTATAAGGTTCTGAAGATAGAAGAAGACATGGATTTCGGCTGTGAAGAGCGACAACCAGGTGAAGCACTTATGTCAATAGTGCTGATAGAAGATGAAAATGGAAATGAAACAAGTCTGCGACATGATGACGGCCTCCTGTATGAAAGAGATATCAATGAGGGAGATCTTGTTACCATGGACGGGCAGCATCAGCTGTGGAAATTGTAAAAATACCGGATGGAAAAAGTTTTATCTTATTTTTGGAATGTGTGATGAGTCATTTACCGTGAATTGCACGGTAGATCCACCGGAAGGAAAGGAACCGCCGGCTGTGATCACCTATCTGGGAAAAGTGCTGCCCTGTGCAGTGATCGGATTGCTGGTGGTATTTTGCCTGAAGGATGTGCCGGAAAGTACTCATTACGGACTGCCGGAGCTGATCGCAATACTGTTTATTGTGGCATTACATAAATGGAAGAAGAGTACATTATTCAGCATAGGAGGGGGAACGGTGTTTTATATGGTGCTGGTGCAGACCATATTTAGTTGGGCAGAAATACGTGAAAAACAGAAAATGAAAAGCCAAGGCAGGATACGATAACCGTATCCTGTTTTTTTAACTGCAGCAGTAATTTATGAAAATTCTGTAGAACAGATAAGCAGGCGCAGGAGTGTGAAAGTATAATAAGCGTGAAAAGAAGCGAGCAATCGCGAAAATGAGCGTGTCCGCAGGGTGAGCACAGATGTATTTCTTTGCTCCTGGAAAATATAGAGAAAATACGCCGGAATCAGCGGGATCTGTAATCTGCTCACTTGTCTGTGAATCTGATTGCACAGGTTTAAAAGCCTCAGCGTAGCTGGAAGTAATAAGCAGTGTGTGTGGATTGGTGTGTTATGAAAATAACAAAAATGAGTAACTTTTGCTCTCGTAATGGAATAAAAAACGACAAGATACTATGCGATTTTACGGCTGTAAATGTATGTGTTTCAAGAGTTTATATAGGAAACGTGAAATACCATGAAATGTGAATAAATTAACACATAATTTTGAAAAATATACTCAAAATATAACCATGCTATATTGACAAAATTTAAAATAAATGATAATATGTGACCATAACAAAACGAGAATGACTAAAATTTTTATGAAGTTAAGAATAAAAAGGTAAGCACGAAAGGAGTATCTTAAAATGGCTGAGATCAAAAAAATGGGTTACTGTGTAAACGGTGAGTGGAAAGAGTCAAAGGCAGAGAAATACATGGATGTTACAGATTCCAGTACAGGTGAGGTGATCGCGCAGGTTCCCTGCTGTACACCGGATGAGGTAGAAGAGGCGATCGCTTCCGCACAGGCTGCATTCCCGGAATGGTCCTCACTTTCTCTTGCAAAGAGACAGCAGTATATGTTCAGATGGAGAGATGTTCTTTATGCTCATAAGGAAGAGCTTTCCGTACTTTGTGCAAAAGAGCTCGGAAAGAACATCAAAGAGGCAAGAGGAGATGTTCAGAAAGCAATTGAGCCTACAGAAGAGGCATGTGCACTTCCGACAATGATCCAGGGTGATGCTGCAATGCAGGTAACTACAGGATATGATACAGCTACATATCGCAAACCACTTGGAGTAACTGCTGGTATTGTTCCGATGAACTTCCCGGCAATGATCCCATGGGGCTGGATGGTTCCGCTTTCCATTGCATGTGGAAATACAGTAGTACTGAAAGCAAGCTCTCAGACACCACTTACAGCTATGAGGATCATGGAGCTTTTCTACACAGAGGCGGATTCCCGAAGGTGTTGTAAACCTTGTAACCTGCAGCCGTGTAGAGGCTGATATCCTTCTTACAGATGAGAGAGTAAAAGCTGTCACATTCGTAGGAACAACAGGCGTAGGAAAACAGGTATATTCCAAAGCAGCAGCTCACGGCAAACGAGTTCAGGCACAGTGTGAGGCAAAGAACCATGCACTTGTACTTGAGGACTGCAACCTTGAGGCTACTGTTAATGCGATCATCAACTCCACATACGGATGCGCAGGTATGAGATGTATGGCTCTTCCGGTTGTATGTGTACAGGAGAGTATCGCAGACGAATTTGTTTCACTTCTTAAGAAGAAAGCAGAGGCTATGAAGCTTGGCTGTGCATATGATGAAGATACTGATCTCGGACCGGTTGTAAATGCAGGCCACAAGGAGAAAATCTGCAGCTGGATCCAGAAGGGTATCGATGAGGGTGCAGAGCTTGTACTTGACGGACGTAATGCAGTAGTTCCGGGATATGAGAACGGATTCTTCGTAGGACCGACAATTCTTGATCATGTAACACCTGAGATGACAGTTGGAAACCGTGAGATCTTCGGACCGGTAACCTGTATCAAACGAGTAAAGGATTACGAGGAAGGCATCGCAGTCATGAATGCCAATCATTTGCAAACGGTTCCTGTATCTTTACACAGAGCGGATATTACAGCCGTAAATTCGCTATGGAGACAGATGGCGGTATGGTAGGAATCAATGTAGGCATCCCGGTTCCGACAGCATACTTCCCATTTTCCGGAAACAAGGATTCCTTCTTTGGTGATCTGCATGTTCTCGGAAAAGACGGCTATCGTTTCTTTACAAGAGCAAAAACAGTTACAACACACTGGTTCGATGAAGCTGCCGGAAAGAGAAAGGTCGGCACATGGGAAGGAAGTACTGAGGCTTAAGCAAGCTTCATAAATAAATTTATGACACTGTAAGGCAGATCGGGCAAGATCTGCCTTTCAGATAAAATCCTCTAATGAAATGAGCATATTCAAAAACGGTGCATCTGCTGGATTTCCGGCAGATGCACCGTTTTTTAGGGCCAATATCCGATTTAATCGATCGTCATAACACGGATTCCGTGCTCCTGGCAGAAGCTGTCGTATTCTTCAGGAAGTGACTGGTCGGTTACGATGGCGTCAAGCTTTTCCATTGAAGAATAGGTCATAAGCGAGATCCGGCCGAATTTGGAATGGTCTGCAAGAAGGATCATGCTGTTGGCATTCTCTGCAATGGCTTTTTTGGTGATGTATTCCTCGGCACTGGCATTGGTAAGTCCGCTCTTCATGGTTACACCTGTGCAGGCCATAAAAGCCATGGAAATGTTATAAGTCTGCAGATAATCATTGATATCCGGTCCTGTGAAGGACAGGGTTTTGCGGTTCAGTTTTCCGGGAACGGAAATGACATCCAGGTTCGGATAGGATGCTGCCTTGTTAAAGATAAGCAGGCTGTTGGTCAGGATCGTACAGTGCTTATCTGCAATAAAATCAACCAGGTTCAGGCAGGTTGTACCTGTATCGATATAGATGGTATCGTCTTCTGCCACAAGCTCTGCGGCACGGCGGCAGATTTCTTTCTTTTCTTCAGGAAAACGTCCGCCACGCTCTTCGTAAGACAGAAGGGGAAGAGTCTGTGGAGTTTCGAGTGCTGCGACACCGCCATATACTTTCATGATACTGCCACGCTTCAGAAGGATATCGACATCTCTTCTGATGGTGTTTTTGGATACGTTAAATTTCTCACATAATGCATCGAGAGAAGCGTTCTTATGCTCCAGCACATATTCTTCGATCATGTCCAGTCGCTGTGATTTCATAGAGGTCTACCTTCTTTCTGTTGGTTAAGTCTTGGTTATATTTTATCATAAAAGAAAGTAGAGATAAAGTGCTTTTATGAGAACATACCAAAAATTATTTTCTCCCAAAAATATCTTGACGGAATTCTTATTTGAATGTAATATGAAAACGGTTTTCAAATTCAAATCTGCCATGTAAGGTGCAGTTGATAGAAGAGAGTAGGAATATAATGGAAGAAAAAATGAAATACAGTACCAGGCAGCAGAAAATAATTCTGGAATGCCTGCAGGAATATGGAGATACATTTTATACCATAGATCAATTATGGAGCTCCTTCATGGAAAAGAGATCCAGATTGGAAGGACAACGATATACAGAGGACTGGAACGGCTGCAGAAAGAGGGAGCAGTGCTGAAGGTTCCGTCTGTGGAGGGAGCGCCTGCCCAGTATCGTTTTATACGTGACGAGGAACGGAAGAACTACGGTAAGCTTGTGTGTCTTGAATGTGGGCATACGATTCCTCTGCAGTGTGGATGTATCGATCATTTTGTGGGACATGTGCTGGATGAACACGGATTTGAGATCGATCAGAGCCGGACGATCTTTTATGGATATTGTGACAGGCTGCAGGAGGCTTAAAAAATGAATGTTAACAGAGGGAAGATGACAGCGGCAGCAGTTCTGGCGGTGACGCTTTTTATTGTGGGTGGTGTGACCAGATATGGCTTGCACAGGGCCGGAACGGTGGGACAGCCATTTATGGAAGATGGCCGACTGAAGGTGATGGCCAGCTTTTATCCCATGTATGATTTTGCCCGGAAGGTAGGGGGCGACAGGATTCAGGTAAAGGATATGGTTCCGGCGGGAACGGAGCCTCATGACTGGGAGCCGGCGGCAACGGATATCCGGATCTTGAGGATGCAGATGTGTTTGTCTATAATGGCGCGGACCTGGAGCACTGGGCGGAGGATGTACTGGATACTTTGGAGAATCAGGACCTGGTTGTATCTGAGGCATCGGATGGTGTGGAGCTTCTGGATGGAGGACATGACCATGCTCATGGTGATGAAGGAAAAGATCCTCATGTCTGGCTTGATCCCATGCGTGCAAAGCAGGAAATGAAAAATATCAGGGATGCTTTGGTAAAGGCTGATCCTGAGAACTGCGATTATTATGAAGCAAATTATGAGAAATATGCCGGTGAATTTGATGAGCTGGATCAGGAATTCAGAGATGGTCTGAAAGGTACGAAGAGCCGGGATATCATAGTGGCTCATGAGGCTTTTGGATATCTGTGCAATGCATATGATCTTAAGCAGCTGGCTATCGAAGGGCTGACACCGGATTCAGAGCCTGATCCTGCCAAGATGCAGGAAGTGATCGAGTATGCGAAAAATACGAACATCCATACCATATTTTTTGAGGAGCTGGCAAGTCCCAAGGTTGCTAAGACAGTGGCGAAGGAAGTGGATGCGGTGACTGCTGTGCTGAATCCGATCGAGGGATTAAGTGAGGAGGATATAGAGGCCGGAGAGGATTATTTTTCTGTGATGAGGAAGAATCTGGAGGCGCTCAGGAAGGCATTGAACTGAAGGCGCAGGACAGCAACTGTAACAAAAAAAGGAGAAATTATGGGAATTTTGATAGAGAATCTTTCGTTTCACTATACAGGGACACCTGTGCTGGATCAGGTGAACCTGGAGGTGAAAGATGGCGATTATGCCATCCTTACCGGTGAAAACGGAAGTGGAAAAAGTACATTTCTGAAGCTTCTTCTGGGCGAACTGAAGGCTCAGGAGGGAAGTATTACCGTAAATGGAAAAGATATTTCTGCCACATTCGGAAAGGGAGATCTGGGATATGTTCCACAGAACAGTATCAGCAGAAACCAGAATTTTCCGGCGACTGTGGAAGAGATCATGATGACAGGCGTGTATTCCTCTTCCTGGAAGGCACGTTTTCGGGCAAAAAAAGAGATCCCGCGCTTGAAAGCCGCACTTGCGGAGATGGAAATGGAAGAGTTCTGGAAAAGAAGGATCGGAGATCTTTCCGGCGGACAGCAGCAGAGGGTTATGCTGGCACGTGCACTGGCAGGAAAACCGAAGATCCTGATCCTGGATGAGCCTACCACAGGAATGGATATGCTTCTGTGAAAACACTTGCAGAAGTTCTGAAGAAGCGGAATGAGGAACAGGGGCTGACGATCCTTATGGTTACTCATGGAAATTCCGGTGAGTTTAAAGGAGCAAACCGGTTTTTTAAAGCGGAAGAGGGGAGGATCGACGAAGTATGAGTATTTTACAGTATGGATTTATGCAGAGGGCTTTTCTGGTGGGAATCCTTCTGGCTGTGATCACGCCCTGCATCGGGATCACCATTGTTCTGAAACGGATGTCCATGATCGGAGATGCGCTTTCCCATTCTTCACTGGCCGGTGTTGTACTGGGACTGATACTTGGAGTGAATCCGGTAGCCGGTGCAGTAGTGATGTGCATCGTAGCTGCTCTTGGAATTGAGGCTATCCGCAAAAAAATCCCGCGTTATTCGGAGGTAGCGATCTCCATCGTCATGTCTGCCGGGATCGGACTGGCCGGTGTGCTGTCCGGCTTTGTGGAAAACGGTGCCAGTCTGAACAGCTTTTTGTTTGGAAGTATTGTGTCCATCAGTGAAGGAGAGCTGGCGCTGGTGGTTGTGATCAGTGTGCTGGTACTGGCAGCAGTGCTGTTTTTTTACAGGGAACTGTTTTATATCGGATTTGATGAAAATGCGGCAAGGATATCCGGTGTTTCCGTGCGGAATATTAATTTTCTTTTTACTATTCTGACGGCTCTGACAGTTTCCATTGCGTCCCGTACAGTAGGAACCTGATTGTTTCCTCCATGCTGGTAGTTCCGGTGGCGTGTGGCATGCAGATGGCAAAAAGCTATAAGGGTACACTGATCTGTGCCATTATCGTGGCGGTATGTACCACCATTGCCGGACTGTTTCTTTCCTATTATGCCGGACTGAAACCAGGCGGAATGATCGTTCTTCTTGAGGTTGCGTGGTTTGTAGTTGTGATGACAGTGAAAAGTTTTAACAAATAAAACACATTTTTCCCACAAAGTAAACACAATTAACCCATATACTTTGAAGCATCAAAGGGAAGTAGAGAAGAAATTTTTCCAGGGAGGACTTAACCATGAACAATAATAGAAAATTAAAAATAAAGAAAATGATGAAAAAGGGTGCAACCATCAGCTGTGTGCAGTACTTGCCGGCGGCATTGGTGTTGGCGCATATGAAGGTATAAATTATTTCTCCGGTGCGCAGTCCGTACAGGCAGCAACCGACAGCTCCGAGAATCTGACTCTTATGAAGTCCGATAAAAAATCAGATAAAGACAGTGAAGATACAGAGGATACAAAATCTTCCGATACAAAGGGCAGTCTGGATGTATCAGATGTTGCTGAGGAGGCAATGCTTCTGTAGTTGCCATCACAACCAAGTCAGTTCAGGAGGTTCAGGATTATTACAGCATGTTTGGTTCTCAGTACGCGCCGAGCCAGGAGCAGGAAGTTGAGGGAAGCGGTTCCGGTATTATCATCGGAAAAACAGATTCTGAGCTGCTGATCGCCACAAACTATCATGTTGTGGATGGGGCAGATACCTTGTCAGTTGCTTTTGCAGATGGTAATGCTTATGAGGCTACGGTAAAGGGATTTGATGAAAACGAGGATCTTGCAGTTGTTTCTGTTGCAACGAAGGATGTTTCTGATGATACAATGGATGCAATTGCTGTTGCAAAGATCGGAAGCTCTGATGATCTGAAGATCGGTGAGCAGGTTGTTGCCATTGGTAATGCACTTGGCTATGGCCAGTCTGTTACTACCGGTATTGTCAGTGCAAGAACCGTAAGACAGATGCATCAGCCAGATCGAGTCATGGTGATTCTACAGATAACAAGCAGCAGTATCAACAAGGCGTGAACCTGATCCAGACAGATGCGGCTATCAATCCTGGTAACAGTGGCGGTGCGCTTCTGAATATGGATGGTGAGGTTGTTTGGTATTAACTCTTCCAAACTTGCTTCTACTGAGGTTGAAGGTATGGGTTATGCCATTGCAATTTCTGATGTTGCGGATTCTCTTGAGAACATGATGAATGCCAAGGCAAGAGATAAAGTGGATAATCATGGTATTCTTGGTATCACAGGCAGTACGGTAAGTACTGAGGCTGTACAGATTTATGGTATCCCGCAGAGTATTTGTTTCGGAAGTAACTGAGGGCGGCCCTGCCGATGATGCGGGTATTACCAAGAATATGGTCATTACAGAATTTGATGGTAAAACGATCACCAGCATCGATCAGCTGGTTGAGCTGCTTCAGTATTATGAGCCGAAGGAAAAAATCGATGTGACGGTTGCAGTTCTGGATGGCAATGAGTATAAGACGAAGACACTTACTGTAAAACTTGGTAAGGATGACAGTTCCAACAAGGATAGCAAGGACAGCTCTGAGGATAGCCAGGATTCCCAGGATGCAGATATCCAGGAGGACAGGATGACTCCGATCAGGGGGATGCAGATGCATTTGCTGATGATGGAGAAGCCAGCTTGTTCAGAGATTTTGAGCAGAATGGTTTGCATGACTGATCATACAGGGTCTTTTTCATCCCTGTCGTTCGAAAAGAACACCCCGGGCAAGTGGGATATTGCCTGGGGTGTTCTTTTTTTATACAGAGAACCGTTTGATCAATGTGGTGGATACTTCGATTTTTACGGAGTGGGGGACGGGGGTTTTGATCTCCCGGATCAGCTGGCGTCCGGCCTCACCGGCACCGATCATCAGAATGCGGTCCCGCTCGCTTTTCTCCGTGCTGATCCCCGCCATCAGCTGGCGCATGAATCGGTAGGAGAACCGCAGTGCCGTGGTGGACATGAAGCTCATGATAAAGCCCGCAAAGTAGAAGGAGCGGGGCATATCGATCTTCAGGATCAGCACATAGG
>ENA-OQCX01001327-OQCX01001327.1-human-gut-metagenome-genome-assembly--contig:-NODE-1327-length-11579-cov-1.796804_pt1 | contig 11579 bp, 13 predicted proteins | sample MGYA00242762_ERZ504587 | MGnify/ENA primary metagenome ERZ504587 (study PRJEB26092, sample SAMD00036337) | human gut metagenome | host: Homo sapiens | study: EMG produced TPA metagenomics assembly of...
GAAAAGCTTATATAGCGGATTCAAATGGTATCGTTATTTATACACCAAACTGAAGGATGGAATAAAACAAAAAGACGGAAAAACATGGTGCTATTATAAAAAAGATAGTGACGGTAATCTTTATCTTCTTAGAGGGGAATTCCTTTCATATAGTGGTTCAAAATACTACCTCGATTGGACAGGTGTTATGGCAACTGGAGTATTTGAAGCCCGGGAAGATGATGATGATTATTATTACTTTGCCAATAAGGTGGCGAAATTCAGCAAAAGTCAGAATTGGATTCACCATGAGGGAGAATGGTATTATTCAAAAGACGGAAAGTTGTACGCTGATGGAGTTAAAACAATTGGTGGTAAAAATACTATTTCATGTATAATGCAACGATGCTTTCAGGGTATCTTACAGAAACATATAATGACGGCAGTGAAACTCATTATATGACAAATGATTCTGGAGTGATCCAGGAAACAAACGACTGGGTTAAGTATGATGGTGAGTGGTATTTCTGGAGAGATGGCGATATATTGAAAAATTGGCATTTATGACATTTGGGGGAAAGAAGTATTACTTTAACTATGATGGAGAGATGCAAGTAGGAAGAATTGAGGTTCATGATAGTAATACATTGTACCTGACAGATTCTTCAGGTGCTCTTATAAATACGCCGGAATGGAATATGTACAAAAATAATTGGTATTACATGAATGCAGATGGAAGTGTACGTAAAAATGAGTTCATAAAGTATGGAAATGATCTTTACTATGTTGACTCTGAAGGTAAAATGGTGACTGGAGATTTCTCCTTTAATAGGATAAGCTATCATACAGATTCCGATGGAGTTATTCTGAAAAATGCCTGGTATCAGAAAGGATATGATTGGTATTATGCAGGAGAAGATGGAGCTTCAGTGACACATAGTTGGAAATCAGGTGCAGGCGGCGTTTGGTATTACTTAAATGAATCAGGTGCAATGGCTAAAGGAATGTGCTGGGTTTATAATAAGGGTGATCGTGATAATGGCAAGTATGAATACTTTGATGATAATGGTATTTGGCAGGAAAATAATCGTATCAACAAGAATGGTTGGTCATTGGTTGATGGCAAGTGGTATTATTACAGCGAGGGCAACCCATATACAGGATGGGTTGGATCTTACTATATCAGTCATGGTGTAATGTGCACAAATACTTATATCGAAGGCAATAACGCAGATTATTATGTAGATCACGAGGGAGTTTATCAGAGAAATAGCTGGGTTAAAATACCAGGATTTGAAGGAGAATATGGATGGAGATATGCTGGAACAGACGGAAAAATTTTGAAAAATGTGTGGGTCGGTGATTATTACATTGATAGATCAGGTTACATGGTTTCAAATGGAATTGTAGATATAGGGTACTATGGCTTATGTAAATTTGCAGACGACGGAAAATTTATTGGCTATGCGAAAAAGTCGGGTTGGAATAAAGTCGGTGATAAATGGTATTACGTTGATAGTAATGGGTCACTGTTAAAGGAAGACAAGTAATCGGAGGAAAAACATATTACTTTAATGAATGGAATTATGAAATGTATGCAAACACAACAGTATATGATCATGAATATGTGTTTGTGGGATCGGATGGTACAGTTTCAAAAGCAAATGGCTGGCAATTAGGAGAATCTGGCCAATGGTATTATCTTGAAAATGGAATTCTGAAGACAGGGTGGCTTAATTATGGTGGAAAGAGATATTACCTTTCACCGTCGACAAGAACAGGATATAGAGAAGTGTGGAATGAAGATACCGGAGAACATGAGTATTATTTCTTTGATCAGGACGGAGCAGTTTGCGAACCGAATGACGGATGGTTTTCTATCAAATCTGACGGTCAGACTTATTGGTATTATATAAAGAATGGAGAACCAGTCAGAAATGGTTGGTACAATGGTCATTGTTTCTATTGGGATGGTGAGATGATTACTGGAAGCATATGGACAGGCGCAGATGAAATTTATGTATATGATGACAATGGTTATCTTCTGAAAAATGGTTGGCATAAGCTGCATGGCGTTTGGTATTATACAGATGCAAAAGGAAGAGCATATACCGGAGAAAGAAAGATCAATGGAACAAAATACTGGTTCACAGATGAGGGTGTTTGGGTAAAATAGTAAATTAGTTAAAGTGGTGAAAAATAGTTGAATAATTTAGGGGCAGTCATTAATGGCTGTCCCTTTTGGTGGTGAGAATAGTATCGTGATTTTTCATAGAAATATTGCTGAAACTATTGAAGAAATATAGACAAAGTGGGATGATTGCGATAAAATGATAATTGTGGCAGATTGCTTTGCGATAGTGGAGGAGGAGCAAAAATGTATAAGAGGAAGTTGTTTTATGCGATGTGCTGCCTTACAGCGGTACTTGCGACAGGCTGTGGAAAGAAAGACAGCACGGATACAAAAAATCCAGAACAGGTAGAAAGTCAGGATACTAACGAAGACAGACGATGAAAATAAGAGTGATACAAAGAACGATACAGAACAGACAGACGATAAGAAAGAAGAATCAGAGAAAACAAAAAGTGTCATGAAGATTTATTCTATCAATATGAGTTCAGGAGAGATCCAGACAGAAGATGTGGAGACAGATTCTTTGAATGAAGAAAAGGTTTGGTCATTACTTCAGGAAAAGTCAGTGATCACTCCGGAATGGTGGGATGAAATCTTTCAAAGTGAACGAAGAAGAGAAGACGATAGATCTTGATGTAGATGAAGGATTTGGGAATTATATTCGTTCCATGGGAACAACAGGAGAAACGGAAGTGCTTGCATGTGTTGTAAACACGTATCTGGACAGCTTCCAGTGTGAGAAAATCAAGATAACAGAAGCAGGACGTACATTTGAGACAAGTGGTGCAGTCTGGCAGGTTATATGACAAAGCAATAGGAAGCGGGGATGCGAAAAAGTGAAAAAATTATTAAAAAAATGTACGGTATTATTGTTGACAGCGGCAATGTCTATTACAGCGCTACCGGTAACGGCATGGGCTGAGACTCTGGAAGAGTCAGCAGTGACAGGAGCGGAGACAGCTACGGATCATGTAGATGAGAATGCAGTAGATGAAAAACAGGCAGCCGGTACTGAACAGCGCCTAAATTATATGTACATAGATCAGCCTTATCTGGAAACACCGAATACACAGAAGGTAGTGGTATCCTGGGGAGATGGTTCCGAGGGGATTGAACAGATGACCGCAACTGTGCAGGGACCAGTAGGAGAAGAAGTGTGGACTGCAGTACAGGAATCAGATGGCATATATCTGTTTGAAAGAGCTTATACAGAGCAGGAAAGGGGAGTCTATTCTGTTACAGAACTGCACGTTACAATTGCGGGAAATGTATATGATTATTCCCTTGCAGATCTTGGAATAGAAGCACTCTTTGGCGTAGATGAAAAATATGAAGGAATCGAAGAGTTACAGCCGGTAAGTGAGGAAGAGGTATCAGCAGATATTGCGGCATACAATATTGATGAATCCGGAAATGTTACAGAGCAGTACAAGTATCGAGGAGGCAATTGTTCAGGCAGAACAGGAAATTCCAGCAATGATGAGTGATGACGGAGTTCAGACACAGTCATCTAATATTGTAGTAGCACTTGATCCAGGACATGATTCAACACACGCTGGCGCATCAGCAAACGGCGTACGAGAAGAAGTCCTTACATTAAAGATTGCACAGTATTGTAAAGCAGAACTGGAAGAGTATGCAGGCGTATCAGTCTACATGACAAGAACAACAGCAGACTGTCCGCATCCGGGCGGAAGTTCTGCTCACGATATTGATCAGAGAGTAGCTGATGCAGCCGGCAGCTGGAGCAAGTGTCTATGTCAGCTTTCATTTGAATTCATCTCTATCTTCAGCAGCAAAAGGTGCAGAATAATCATTCCGAACACAAACTGGAAACCACAGGTCGGAAATGACGGAAAGAAACTGGCTACACTGATCGAGTCAGAACTTGTTGGGCTGGGACTGGAAGAAAGAAAAATTTATTCAAAAAATACAACTGTGAATGAACGTTATGAGGATGGCTCTCTTTCAGATTATTTTACAGTTCAGATTTCTGCAAAGGAGCATGGAATTCCGGGAATTATAGTGGAACATGCGTTTGTGACCAATACATCGGATGTAAATAATTTTCTAAATAATGAAGCTGGACTGAAGAAACTTGGTGTTGCCGATGCGACTGGAATTGCGAAATATTTTGGTCTGTCAAAGGGACAGTGGTACAAGGATTCTACTGGTTGGTGGTATGCATCTGGAACAAGCTATTTAAAAAATCAGTGGGCACAGATTAGTGGAAGCTGGTATTATTTTGATTCTAATGGCTATATGGAGACTAGCTGGCAGAAAATTAGTGGAAAATGGTCATATCTAGGTGGAACAGATGATGGAATTATGCGAATCGGTTGGCAAAAAATAGGAACCAATTGGTATTATTTTAATTCAAGTGGATATATGTTAACTGGTTGGCAAAAAATAGGAACCAAGTGGTACTATTTCGGTGAATCTGACGATGGAGCAATGCGAATCGGTTGGCAGAAGATTGGTGGAGACAGGTATTATTTTGGTGAAGCTAATGATGGAGCAATGAAGAGCGGTTGGCAGAAAATAGGAGAGTCCTGGTACTATCTAGGCAGTTCAAATGGTGGATATCTGCAAACAGGTTGGCAGAAAATCGGTGGAGCCTGGTATTATTTTAGCGATAAAGAGAATGGAGCAATGAAAACTGGCTGGCAGAAAGTTGGAAGCACATGGTACTATTTGGGAAGTGCAGATGGCGGCTACATGCAGACTGGATGGAAAAAGCTGGGAACAAACTGGTATTACTTTGGTGAATCCAATGATGGAGCAATGCGAACCGGTTTTGCAAAAGTAGGTGGCGATTGGTATTACTTTGGTGGAACAGACGATGGAGCAATGAAAACCGGTTGGCAGAAAATAGATGGAACATGGTATTTCTTTAATGATGATGGAATGTATGATTCTACCAAGAAATATGATGAGATTCCAGGGATAAATGATGACAAAATAAATGGAAGTGCCGGCACAAACAATTCGAATACAAATTCTAATGTTGTTGAGGGGACGTATTTGATTGAAGGAGATACCGAAGTAACAGTGGATCAGATGGTAGCTTATTTTGAGGCAAGTAAGAAAGCTTATCCGGAAGATGTAATGCGAAAAGGTGGGGCGGCTACAATCAGAGATTTTTGTCAGATTTATTACGAAGAAGCTGTGGCAGAAGGAATTAAAGCAGAAGTTGCATTTGTACAGGCGATGAAAGAGACAGGTTGGTTACAATTTACAGGTGTTGTGAAAGCAGAGCAGTATAATTTTGCGGGCATGGGAGCAACAGGAAATGGTGTTTCAGGTGAATCATTTAAAGATGTAAGAGAGGGTGTACGTGCACAAATTCAGCATTTGAAGGCATATGGATCAACAAAATCTTTAAATCAGACATGCGTAGATAATCGTTTTAAGTATGTTGAACGAGGAAGTGCAATTTATGTAGAATGGTTAAGTATACCTAACAATCCTAAGAAAAAAGGATGGGCAGCTGCCAATGGATATGGTGTTGATATCGTAAAGATGATACAAAAGATGAAAACAATGTAAAATATACCGTCAGTCGTGATAACGGCTGACGGTATTTCTACTAAAAAGGAGAAGAAAAATGAAATATGATTATTTAGTAGTTGGTTCTGGATTATACGGAGCTATTTTTGCGCATGAAGCGAAAAAACATGGAAAAAGAGTGCTTGTAATTGATAAACGACCGAATATTGCAGGAAACATTTATACAGAAAAAGTTGCGGGAATCAATGTTCATAAATATGGAGCTCATATTTTCCATACAAACAATAAGAAAGTGTGGGATTACATTACACAATTTGCAGAGTTTAATCGTTTTACAAACAGTCCGGTTGCAAATTATAAAGGGGAATTATATTCACTACCTTTTAATATGTACACATTTAATAAAATGTGGGGTGTTGTGACACCGGAAGAAGCTGCGGCAAAGATTGAAGAACAGCGAAAAGAGATTACAGGAGAACCAAGAAATCTGGAAGAACAGGCAATTTCTCTTGTGGGACGTGATATTTATGAAAAGCTGATCAAAGGCTATACAGAGAAACAGTGGGGACGCGATTGTAAGGAATTACCATCTTTTATTATTAAGCGTCTTCCGGTGCGTCTGACATTTGATAATAACTATTTTAATGCGTTGTATCAGGGGATTCCGATGGGCGGTTACACAAAGATGATAAATAACATTCTAGAAGGGATTGAAATTCGTTTAAATAAGGATTATTTAGAACATAAAGCAGAATGGGACGAACTGGTAGATAGAGTTGTGTATACAGGAGCAATAGATGCTTATTTTGATTATAAGTTAGGCACTTTGGAATATCGTTCGGTACGATTTGAAAACGAGCTTCTGGAACAGTCAAACTTTCAGGGAAATGCAGCTGTAAACTATACAGATCGAGAGACACCGTGGACGCGCATTATTGAGCATAAATGGTTTGAGTTTGGAAAAGATGAAGAAGGAAATGATATCCCAGAAACAATGATCAGTCGTGAATATAGTAGCGAGTGGAAACCGGGAGATGAGCCGTATTATCCTGTAAATGATGAGAAGAACAGTGCACTTTATTCGGAGTATAAGAAACTGGCAGGTGCAGAAGAGAAAGTAATCTTTGGAGGACGACTTGGAGAATATAAATACTACGATATGGATACAACGATTGCTTCGGTTTTAGAAAAGTGCGAGGAAGAATTTGAAGCTATAAAATAATACTGTTACTGGATTTTTCAATATGAAGGGAAATGAAAGATGAGTTGGAGTAAGGTAGAAGAGTATAAGAAAAGAAACAAATGGAAGAAGCCTTTGTTGGGAATAATAGGTGCCGCAGCATTTGTAATGTTAGCAAGTTATACTGTAAAAGCTGAAGAAATAGTGGATCAGGATGAAGAGGTTATAAGTGATACAGTCGGCATCGTAGAAGATGAGGGTACAAGTTTTATAGAGACAGAGGACACAGAAGAAACAGTAGAGACTCCGGAGAGGGTTGAAAAGCCGGATGCAGAGGCTGTGGAAGATAATACGGAAGATTTGAATAGTCAGGTGAAAGAGGAAGAGAATACCATAGAAAAGGGATGGGTATCCGAGAATGGATCAAAATATTATCTAGATGAAAAAGGGGAGCGTTGTACCGGATGGTTATTACAGGACGAAGGCTGGTATTATTTGGATGCAGAAAAAGACGGAGCAATGTTTGATGCAGGATGGAAGTATATCAATTCAAGATGGTATTATTTTAATGATAATGGAGTGATGAAAACTGGATGGCTGTATTATGGGGAACATTGGTATTATTTGTCTTCGTATGGTGATATGTCAGTGGATGAATGGGATTATATCAATTCAAAATGGTATTATTTCTATGACAGTGGAGTAATGGAGACCGGGTGGACATATTATAAAAATAACTGGTATTACTTATCTCCATATGGTGATATGTCAGTGAATGAATGGGATTATATCAATTCAAATTGGTATTATTTTGATAAAAATGGAATAATGCAAACAGGCTGGTTTTTATATAATGGAAATTGGTATTATTTATATCCGGCTAACAATAATGCTGGAAAGTCTATAGGTGCGATGGCTCAAAATACAACAATTGATGGCTATTTTATATCACAGGATGGTATTTGGATAAATGATGAAGCCTATCAGGGTGCGTATAGTGTGTTGAATCAGGTGGGGTGGAATCTTTGGTCAGCATATAATTGGTCAGCAAATCTTCCCTATGTGAATTATTCAAATGATCCATCTCCGGGAAGCAGAGATTTTGCAATCCATGGTTTTCAGACAAAAACAGGAGATTGTTATGTGATGGCAGCTACATTTTATTATATGGCAAAAGCGTTGGGATATGATGCGCATCAGATTGCAGGATACGTTCCGCTGCGCGGAGGCGGACAGGGAGTACATTCCTGGGTGGAGATAGACATGGATGGATCGACATACGTGTTTGACCCGGATTTTACTCATGAAACAAAAAGAAATGGTTATCAGATTACATATGGTATGTCCGGAACATGGAGATATTCAAATTATTACAGAATGAATTAGTGAGAAAAAGGGAGAAATGATGAAAAGAAAAGTACTTATTGCATTATGTGTTTGTATGATTGGTGTGGCCGGTATGACATCAGGATGTGGAGATAAGAAGGAAGAAACACCGGTTGTTGAAGAAAAAGAACCAGAATTGAAGACGATTGGCAAGGAAGATAAAGAAGCATTTAAGGTAGAAATCAAGAATGCCACAGGAAAAACTATTAAAGGAATAGCAATTAAGCAGACGGATGAAGAATCTTATCCTGAGAATATGCTGGAAGATGGAGATGTCTTTACTGATCAGGAAGTAGAAATCTTTATTATAAAGCACCTGAAGATACAACAAAAGAGACAGAAGAAAACACAGAAGATATGGCTGCAGAAAGTGAAAAAGCACAGGAGAAAGAGCTGGAGCAGGGATATGACATTCAACTTACTTTTGAAGATGACAGCACGGCAGAGCTACATGCTTTTCCATTTGAAGACATTGAAAAGGGCGAAATTTGTTATGAGGATGATGTAGCATATCTTACATATACGAGTGTTGCATCAAAAGAAGAGCTAAACACGAAAGAAGCTGAACTTGCAGTAAAGGTAGCAGAGCAGAAAGCAGCAGAAGAAGCAGCGGCTCAGGCAGCAGCGGAGCAGAAAGCAGCGGAGCAGAAAGCAGCAGAAGAAGCAGCCGCAGCTGCAGCAGCACAGAAAAGTAGAAGTTCTTCAAGTAATAGTTATTCCAGCAACAATTCTTCTAATGAAAGTGGCAGTTCATCAGAAAGCAGTTCGTCTGCAAGTGAACCAAGCAGTGATGCGGGGGCAGGTTCTTCCGATTCATCAGGAGATGACGCATGTTTGGATGATGGATTGTTATACTAGAACAGTAAGAATGCAGAAAGTATTCTTGAATAATTAATTAAGAAAGAGAAAAAGAGATGGGGGCCGTGTGTTCCCATCCCTTTTAAGGTATAAGAAGAAATATGTCATTAGTATCAAATTTATTTATTATATTTGTAGCCGGGGCTGTGCTTTTGTATTACCTGCTTCCAAAAAAGATGCGATGGTGGGGGCTTCTTTTAACAAGCTACATTTATTATCTTGCTGCAGGGACAAAGTACTTTCCATTTTTACTTTTCTCAACGATAATCACTTATCTCTGTGGATTGGCGATAGAACATGAAGTGAATCAAGATAAAAAGAAAGCAAAACGATATCTGATCATAGCTGATTCTTAATTTTGGAATGCTTGGTGTTATCAAATATACAAATTTTATTTTGGAAAATATAAACCTTGCATTTCATCTTGAATTACCTGGAATGCAGATTTTATTGCCGTTAGGTATTTCATTTTACACGTTTCAAACATCAGGATATTTGCTTGACATATATTGGAAAAGAGATCATGCAGAGAAAAATATTTTCCGTTATGCATTGTTCGTATCCTATTTCCCACAAATTTTACAGGGACCGATTGGGCGACATAGTAGATTAGCAGAACAATTATACGAAGGACATTCCTTTGATCTACAGAGAATTTGCAGAGGAATTCAGCGTATTTTGTGGGGATTTTTTAAGAAGATGATTCTTGCAGACTGGTCAGCGGTGTTTGTGGATGCGATATTTGGAAATCCAGATCAATATAACGGATTGGCAATTTTTGGAGTGCTGTTTTATTCTATTCAGTTATATGCCGATTTTTCTGGTGGTATGGATGTTGTTATCGGTATTTCTGAAATGTTTGGGATTGTGCTGGATGAGAACTTTAAAAGACCTTATTTTTCTACATCGATTACTGATTTCTGGCATAGATGGCATATTACGCTTGGAACATGGATGAAAGATTATGTGTTTTATCCACTAACACTTTCCAAAGGTATGGTAAAATTTAGAAAAGCGGCTAAGAAAAAACTTGGTAAGAAAATATCAGTAAAACTTCCAATTTGCGTATCGAATCTAATTGTATTTTTCTGGTCGGAGTATGGCATGGTGCTGCATGGAAATACATTGCATATGGAATGTTTAATGGAATCATTATTGCATTCAGTGGAATGATGGGGGACCAATATAAAAAGTGGAAGAAATCTCTGCATGTTACAGGAAAAGAAAAATGGTATCATATTTTTATGATCGTAAGAACATTTATTTTAGTAAATATTAGCTGGTTTTTTGATTGTTCAGATACCGTTGGACAGGCTATCAGAATGATGAAAAATGCAGTAACATCTTTTTCACCGGGACAACTTCTTCTGATACCAGCAGGAAGAGAGGGAGTAGCATTTACACCGTATGCACTTGTCATTCTTTTTGTAGGAAGCATGATTTTATTTACAGTGAGTTTATTACAGGAACGTGGAGTGAAAATACGAGAAACAATTGCAAAGAGAAACTTTGCAGTTCAGTTTCTTATTTATGCAGGGCTGGTGCTTTGTATTGGATTTTTTGGTTCCACCGCAGCAGTGAGAGGGTTTATCTATGCACAGTTCTAAAAGAATAAGAAGATTGATTATAGCAATTATTTTAATGTTGGTCATTATATTAGGGTTGGATTTTGTTTTTATATCCATGTACTTTTATGAGAAACGATATTCATAAAGTAACTACACAGGCACATCAGGATATATTTCTAGGAACATCGCATGGAAAGATGAATTTGGATCCAAATTCGATTTCTTCTATAACAGGAAGAAGTGGACATAATCTATGTGTCGGAGGGGAATATGGAATTGATGCATATTACCTTGCAAAATTATTGATAGAAAACAAAACCGGAGCGTATTATCTATGAAATTGATCCTGGATATTTTGCAACACAAAAAGAAGAGGGAAATAATTATTTGCTGTTTTATCATCAATTTCCAATGTCAATAGCGAAAGCAGAATATTTTTCATCCTTACTATTAGATTGCGATTTTAGAACAGTACTGTTTCCGTGGTATGAATATTCTTTATCTTATGAAGTTGAAGCAATACCGAAGACGGTTTCTTTGAAATGGAATAAGGATTATGATATTTCTAATCTAAAAAGTGAATCGCAAGAGTATCATGAAAATGGGCTTATTGAAAGATATGCAGTAGATACGTCAAAACTGAAAATGACACAGCCAAAGCTCTTCACAAAAGAAACTGCAAATAAACAGAGTATAGAGTACTTGCAGAAATTAATCGAACTTTGTAAACAAGATAATATTGAGTTTGTAGCTGTAACAACACCTATTCCGGAAGAAACACTGAACGAATATCAGGAAAGTTACAAGGAAGCATGGGAGTATTTTGGAGAGCTTTTTGAAAAGGAAGAGGTAGAATATCTGAATTTTAATACGGAATACTATGATTTGTTTTCACATGATATTACAAAATATACAGATTATGATGGTCATATGAATGGAGAGTCAGCGAGAAATTATTTCAACT
>ENA-OQCX01001328-OQCX01001328.1-human-gut-metagenome-genome-assembly--contig:-NODE-1328-length-11571-cov-2.696173_pt1 | contig 11571 bp, 14 predicted proteins | sample MGYA00242762_ERZ504587 | MGnify/ENA primary metagenome ERZ504587 (study PRJEB26092, sample SAMD00036337) | human gut metagenome | host: Homo sapiens | study: EMG produced TPA metagenomics assembly of...
TGCGAAAGTGCATAATTTCCAATTTTACCCTGGCCTGATACTGGCATGCTGCTGTAAGATGACTTCCATTCCAGAACACCATATTTCTTTCTTCGTCAGTCATTGCCTTCTTCTTTTTGGAAGAAGATTTTGTTAATTTCATTGTCTGTTTTGAACTCGAAATGCGGATGCTGTCAAAGTCCAGTCCAAGTTCATCATCATGTGCCGGTTCAGTCAGCTCAAATGTGCCGCATACAATGATTGTCTTTCCATCGTTTTTCGGGTCAATCGTATCTGCTGCATCAACGTAAACTGCGTCTTTCAGAGCTGCTTTTGTTTTGGGGTTATCCACAAAGATCATCTTCAAAGCAGATACAAAAAAGAATATTCCAATCATTACAAGGAGAACCCCTCCTGCTTTCTTTAATATCTTCATATAATATAATCACCTTCCCTTTCTTCCTAACTTACTTTTCTATTCTTCTGTTTCCAATTCCAATCTCTGCAAAATATCTCTTACAATACCTGCATCTTCAATCAGATTTTCAATGTCCGGTGGCATGATTGCAACTATTATTTTTATAAGTTTCCTAAATCCATTTTACCCTATTTTTCTCATTCTGCCTACTGTTTTTTCATACAACAATGAGGTCGCATTACACGACTCATCACCTTCATTTAAACATAAATCAATTCCTTCAGAATCGCCTCTTCCCGTTCTCTGGCTGCCTTGTTCACTTGCAGAAGATGCTCTCCAATAGTGTCCTGCAGAAGCATAACCTGATATCAACTGTACCGGCAGCATCTCCATAATAATCAGACCAACCAGTCCGATCAAAGCGGAATATACCCCACTGAGTCGGATGACTTTCTTAATCCGGTCTGCATATTTTGCCCCAAGATGAAATGCTATGATTGGAATCAGGGCATTATTTAATCCAAAAATGGCCATATACACAAATGTCTGCAATTTGAAATAGCCAAAACTATACTGCCGGTTATTTACTGCATTCCATAATGATTTTCTCGCATCTGCCATATCCAAGCTGTGAACTGTTCAGACATAACGTATAATTACCGGCTTTTCCCCATTTCTGATCCGTGTAAAAGTTGTAATTTGTCATACGCCTTTTATCTGTGTCTGCCATCATTTTGACGGCTTCCTTCTCTTCTACATTATACAGTCGGACGATACGCTGTATTTTTTCCGGCATATCTCCATGGATAAATACATTCAGGACATCCTCTCTGTCTTTCAGGATGTAATCGGCATTTCTTCCGACGATCACACAAGCTCATTCTTTGCCAGATCTAAAATGACTTTTCTCTGTGCCTCATACAGCATATCTTCTACTGATTTTCCAGTGATGTCACGTCCGGCAAATGCATATGCAAATAATCCTTTCCTGGGAGATAATTCCGCATTTTCCTGAATGTATTCCGGCGATAATCCGGATTTTTCTGCAATCTCGTTAATCATATTTTTATCATAATAAGCAATTCCAAGCTGTTTTGCGACTTCTTTTCCGATAAAACGTCCACCGCTTCCAAATTCTCTGCTGATTGTAATGATTCTTTTAGCCATCTCTGCTTCCTCCTTAATTCAAAACATCAACTCTATTTTTTCTGATTTTCTTTTAAGAACAGATATCCTGCAAAACATGAAATTATTTCAGTGACCGGAAATGCCCACCAGATCAGTGAAATTCCCATCTGACCATTTCTGACAAACAGGGAAAAAAATTCCAGCCAGAGGCAGGATAATAATAAGCTGTCTCAACAATGAAATAACCAGCGATTCCACGCCGCCATCCAATGCCTGGTAAATACCCTGATATGCAACATTGATTCCGGCAAACAGAAAACTGACAGAGATCACTCTCATCGCACCGATAAAATATTCTCTTGACTGTCCGGCATTAAACAGCGTTGCAAACGCTCCCGGGAAAATCTCTGTAATTGCAATTCCAAGAATCATCAGTGCGATTGTATAAATCAAGCCATATTTGATGCCATCCTGAATTCTCTTTTTATCCCTCATCCCATAAGCAAATGCAAGGATCGGAGTGATCGCATCTCTCAGGCCAAATGCAAGGAACAGAACAAACTGCTGTACCTTATAAAACAAACCATAGGCTGTCTGTGCTGACGGATTGAACTTCAGGATCAAATTCATCACATAAACCATAATAGACATTAATGCCTGTGCAATAATCGCCGGAAGTCCGATCGCATAGATTTCTTTGATAATACCAGTTTCCGGCTTCATATATTTCACATCATGTTTAAATTCTCTATTCAGCTTCATATGGAAAATAAACAGTAACACTGCGGATGCCACCTGACCAATTACTGTTGCGTAGGCTGCACCTTTTACTCCCATTTCGGGACAAGGACCAATTCCATATATCATGATCGGATCAAGGATGATATTTACAACTGCACCGACCACCTGGCCGATTGTAGAATAAAGAGAGCGGCCTGTTGCCTGTAATAGCTTTTCAAATAGTGAAAAAAAGATAATTCCAAAAGAAATTACGCAGCATATTCTAAGATAGCTGACTCCCATCTCAAGTACTTCGACATCTACTGTCTGTGATGAAATATATGCCCTACCCCCAAAGATACCAAACAATAAACATATCACATAAATGATTACTCCCAGGAACAGGCTGTTTCCTGCTACCTTTGCAGCTTTTTTACGGTTCCCTGTCCAAGTGTCCTTGCAAGAAGTGCATTGGTTCCTACACCTGTTCCGATTCCAACTGCCACCATAAGCATCTGAACCGGGAATACCAGTGTAAGGGCATTTAATGCTGCTTCACTGCCCACTTTCATATTTCCTACAAATGCACTGTCTACAATATTATAGACTGCCTGCAATGCCATGGATAAAATCATCGGGATTCCCATCTGGACCATCAGCTTATTCACCGGCATATCTTTCATCTTGTTGCTTTCTTCCATTTTGTTTTAACTCCTTTCTTTCTGACATAAAAAAAGTGTGTAGCCTGTCTTATAAGCTGGACTTACGCTGACAGGCTACACACTTTTTATGGCAAGTATAATACTTTAACAAAAGAAAAACGAGCAGCCGGTAAACTGGATTTACGCTTACTTGCTACTCGTTTGCTGTAATTATATTGCCTCTTTTTCAAAAAGTCAAACAAAATTTTTCTTGTTTCACAACAATTTCAAAATCATGCCCTCATATTCCTTTAAGCTCCCGATCTGCTTTGGTTAATATAATCAATAATCGTTTTACAAATTTCCTGCTTTGGTTTTCCAAGTGCAGCTCCAAGCTCCACATATAACAGATTTTCTGCTGCCTGAAAATATTTGGTATCCGTAGCAGTACATTTTTTTCCTTGTGCCAGTCTTTTCTCCTGATCAGATCCCATGCTTCTTCTTTTGTCAGACACAATCTCAGCCTTGAATCTGAGTTTGAAACAGGAACATATATTTTTTTGTTTTTTCATCCTCCGAAGTCAAATATAAAATATTCTCTATTTTACAAATTCCCGTAACTGGTTTACTGACAAAGTCTCCGATTTCATATTTCACGAAATTCTCTCCTTACTGATTTGCACTCTTATTCCGTAAAAGTATAGCGTACAAAAGAACCTTGATTATCTCCTGTTACTATTACAATATCTCCGTGCTCATTGCTTGTAGATTCGAGAACCGGAAATCTTCCGTTTTCTTTTACATAAGCTTCCGGACTGGCTGCTTCTGCTCGATCAATGTTTTTTTTACTGTATTTTTCTCCACCACACGGATTTATTTCTTCAATAAAGATTTCATATTCATGCATATATGGTTCCTCCTGAAATTAATTTTATAAAAGCAAACCGTATCCTATGGTTCTTTCCCACATCCTTACACTATTCGCTATAATTTCATTATAAAACTATTCCATTTTTATTTCAAAAGCAGTTTTTACTAAAAATGCATCTGCTGTTTTTGGGCATTATTCCTATACGTTTGCATATGATCCGGCTCTTATCTTTTCGTCACAACAGATTTTCCTTTTGACCAACTTGAGTAAATCTTATTTTTTTTACCATTTACATTCACTGTTTTATATGTGCGGATCCTTACATGATACCTTGATCCGCCTTTCAGCTTTGAAATTTTTCTCTTTGTGTTCTTACTCGTTGGTACTGTCATATTCTTTGCATTTTTAAACTTTGAAGAAACGCTGTATTGAATCTGATAACCTGTTGTCTGCACTGGCTGCCTGCTCCATGCTACCGCAAATCCTTTTGATTTTGCTGTTACTTTTGATACAGCGGTACCTTTTGGCCTGATTGTAAAATCGAGTATTTTCTTTCCACTGTACTGCCCTTTAAAAGAAATCTGAACTTCATATTTTCCAACCTTTTTTCTTCCTGACTGATAGCTCGCAATATAGTCTTTTCCCTCTTCAAGTTTTTCACCCTTACTGGTTTTGACAATAACGGACGGTTTTTGTCTTTTGCCGTTATAGACACAGGATGTCCTTAAGAGTCTGACGGAAGAAATCTTATAAATCGGTGTGGTTTTTCTTACCTTACCACATTCTGTGCAGGAAGAAACTATTTCACCATCCTTTGCTGTTGTAGCTTTTTTTGTCGTTGTTTTATAATTATGAGCAAGTGCAGGAGTCAGATTGTCACGATATTTTGCCCCGCAGGCACAGATATGCTCGGTATAGCCGCCTGCCTTGCATGTAGCATAGACGGTTTGCATACAGTAATCATAATTGTGGACGTGTCCGCTTTCATTTTCTTCATGCCATGTAAAAGTGCAGCGGCGGCAATAGTACCGCGTCATACCTGTATAGGCTGAACCCGGATATTCTTCGAGGGATATCACCCAGTCATGTCCTAATGCAGGGGTTTCTGCGGCTCTGTAATCGTCTTTCCACAGAAAATGCAATGCGTTCCACCGGTATAGCCGCTGCCGGTACAGGTTGCCTCGATCTTATCGTTGGCGACAGCCTTGTGGGCGACTACGGCTGTTTTTTCCGACTCTGTCACTGTGCCGCATACGGCACAAACGGTACGGGTAAATCCTCCGGTCTGGCAGGTTGCATCAACTGTCTCCGTTACAGGCTGATGTGCTGTACACAGGGATGTTTCAAAGTCAAATTCGTTCGTTTTGGCATATGACTGTGCCACACTGCCAGGCTCTCCTCCAACAACAAAACCGTCAATCTTCTTCGTACCTGCAAATGGATTACCCGGATCAACCGGACAATATCCAAGGGCATGCAGACCGATGTATTCAACGCTGGCAGGAATCTTTACGCCTTTACCTGCTCCATACGAGAAGAATGCCCCTTCCTCTAATACCTGCAAGCCTTCGTTGAGGTGCACTGCCTTGATATTTGCTGCTGAGAACGCATTGTTGCCAACAAAACGGACAGAATCCGGCAAAACAATCGTTTCACAGGCATTGTCATTAAATGCACTGTCTCCGATGTAAATAGCACCGCCTAGATCTGCGAATTTCATATTCCCGGCGCCTGCAAAGGCATAGCCATCAATATACTTACAGCTTTGCGGAAGAATAAGGCCTGCAAGATTCGGCTGGTCGAAGTTCGGGTTCAGTTCTTTCTGTCCTGCAAGAAACTGATAGGATACAAAGACCGTCCCTTCCTTAATGTTTAAAACAGTGTCCTTTGCCATAGTGCCTTTGTATGCATATGCCGCTTTGCCGAAATATACCACTCCGTTAGGCTGATCGTGGAACCAGTCAGTGTCCAGAAATGCCAGTACACCCACATTCCTTACACTCTTCTCCAAATCACCGAAATCATCCAGCTCAGAGCAATCAGCGAAACAACTGCTGCCTATCTGGCGAACATTTCCGCCTCCTTCGATGCTGCGAAGTTTCCTGCAATTTTGAAACGCACTCACGCCAAGGGTGATCAGCGAATCCGGTAAAGTGATCTTATCCAGCACTATGCAGTTTGCCAGTGCACCATTTGTAAGAATCCGAACATTTTTAAGGTCTATTGACTTCAGAGTCGAGTTGCCGCTGCTTATATTATCCCAGCCGTGTCTTCCGTTTGAAATCGGACCGTTCACCTCTAATACATCATCCGGCAAAACCACATTTGCCGTCCGTCCGACGTTCACCCCATTTAAGGTTATGTTTCCGCGTGGTATGACAAGATTCTTGATTTTATAGCAGCCTGCAAAACAATCATTTGCTAAAACTGCTATCTCAGGCAGTTTTATATCCGTCAGCTCAGACATATTATTCAGATCAATGTAATTAACACTCTCAGGAACTGTGAGGCTGGTGATGCTGCAGCTATCTGTGCCGGCATCCGGTATGATAAGTGATTCTAACCCCTCCGGCAAATTCAATTCTTTCACACCGCGCAGGGAATTCTCGATACGCACCATCTTTGTCCCCGGACGAACAGTTAATTTTTCTGGATATCCTGCGTTCTTGCAGCCAAGAAATACGCTTCCACAATAAAGTTCTGCACCGTCAGGAAGATTTTCATACCATTTCGAAGTATATATGCTTGAGCATTCCATATCGCCCAGCGATGCAGGAAAAGTGAAATCTTCAATATTTATACAATCATAAAATGCTGTGTCCTCCAGCGTTGTGAGACCTTCAGGAAGATCAAGGCGATTCAGGCTTTCACATTCACGGAAGCTTCCGTCACCAATGACTTCCAGACCCTCGTGGAACGTAACAGACTTCATGCTGCTGCAACCGGAGAAAGCACTGTCATCTATGCGTTTAACGCTGCCCGGAATATCCACGGCAGACAATGAAGTGCAGTTATAAAAAGCAGCATCGCCTATTTCCTGGACGCTCGATGGAATCGTCACTTTGGTAATATCTCTTTCCCGAAACACACCGGCTCCGATTACCGAAACCGTATCCGGAATGACAGGTGTTTTTCCCGTACCTTTATAGGCAATAAGCTGTCCCTGCCAGATCAGGAAATCATCCGAGCTGTTGTCATAAAGCCAGTCTTCATACATCTTGCTGATTTTTCCTGTGCTGATGTTAAATGCTCCTCCGTGCAGAAACGTATTACTTCCCTTAAAAGTAATGTCAGAAAGATCTGAACAGGAAGCGAAAGCATCCTTTCCGATTTCTGTCACACTGGACGGGATTTCGATTTTTTTCAGATATGAATTATTATAAAATGCACGTTCCCCTATCGTTTTCAGACCTTCATTCAAAACAATTTCACGCAGTTCAGAATGAACCTGTGCACTCCAGTCCTTTTCATCATAAAATGCATCATCTGCAATATAGGTCACTGTTTCAGGCAAAATAACCTTCTGCACAAATGCATTTGGCTTTGCATATCCTGTACGGAAATTTTGGATACCAACTACGGTATATCCATCAATAGCTGCCGGAATATTAACTTCTCTCTCGTAACCATCATAAGATGTGATTTCAATAGTTGTGGGTGATACAAATGCATAAGTAAATCCGAATCCTGCATCTCCTGGTACCTTTTCTTCTCCGTAATCCCTGCGGCCTCTGCCGAAAGTGTTGCTGCACCCAACAGCAGCAGCAACATCAGGCAGATTGTGAGCAGCTTACTTATCATATTCTTTAATCTTGTTTTCATAGGATGCCCTCCTCTCTGTAAGCATCTTTCTTTGTCCGGCCAGCTATAATAATTATAGCATAGATTATACCATAACCTGGAGAGGAATTCGTTATAGTTTCCGATGTGTCAATTGACTTTTCGGGAATCTCAGCTCCGGCTTTTTAAGTATCTGCAGCACTCCCATCGTTTATAAATTACTTTCCTGTTTATTTAATTTTTTTCTGATACAGTCTCCGATACTGGTAATGCACAATAGTGTCACAACAAGAAAAACACCGGGAATCAGGATAATCCACCAGGCACCTGTAAGCAGCGCTTTTTCTGACAGTGACAGCATACTTCCCCATGAAATAACTTCCAGCGGAAGTCCTATCCCGATGAAACTTAATGTTGACTCTTCCACAATAGCACTTCGGATGTTCATGACAACCATTCCGGTACCTGCTGTTCTGCAAGCTCTGGTTTTACTCCAACAATTTCAAACAGGTCACTCATATTTATCCACCTCCTGCATATCCGACTGCCTGCTGATACGCATTCTCGGATCGATCCTTTCATTAAGAATCTGTGCAGCCATATTACAGGCAATGATTATGATCCCTGACATCAGACTGATGATCATCAGTAAATTATAGTCTTTATAACGGGCACTTTCATATGCCAGTGTTCCTATTCCGGGATAAGAAAAAACAGTCTCTGCCATATAAGTTCCTCCCATGATATGCGTTACCGAAATCGCCATAATACTCAGATATGATGGCATGATATTTCTCATACAATGCAGCAGCATAATACGGGAATCAGCACCAGCGCCAGCCAGAACTCCGGGACACAGCTTATGATCGTCCCTGCTTTACAGATGATTTTATCCAGCCATCCGCCTTCTTTCCATGCACATATGACTCCCAGCAGCAATGCACCTGCTATACTGTACAGAAATTTTATCATTCAGACCAAGTTTTTCTTCTGCCCACTCTTCTTTCTTCAGGACTCATCATCTTCGTTCTCCAATCGGAGCCTTTACTTTCGGAGCCCGTTCATCCAGCAGCCAGGTAGCTGCATAGTGTGTGTCCGTAACCTGAAACATGGGCGGCTCTTTTTCATAATCTATCCTCATCGCATATGCATTTCTCTCTGCAAATGCATCACCTTTAAAAAAGAAAGCCATCCTGGAATCCATGTCATATTTACTTAATGACATGGATCCGGGAATGGCTTTCTTTTTATTTCAGTCGAATGCATGCAAAATCCGGCATGCATCTGCAGCTATATCAGATATTCATCAGATCACTGAGTACTTTCAGTGCTCCGTCTGTCTCGTGGGCCAGTACGCGTTTTTGCCAGTACTTACCGAGCTGTACACCTTCCTGGTCGAAGCTGTTCACGTTCCATACGAAGCCCTGGAACATGACTTTGTTTTCGAAGTGTGAAAGCAGTGCTCCCAGTGTTTCCGGGGTAAGCTGTTCGCCAATGATGATGCTGGACGGACGGCCGCCTTCGAAGTTCTTGTTGCGGTTTTCGTCTTCTTTTCCGCATGCAAATGCTACGATCTGGCTGCTACGTTTGCACACAGTTTCTGCTGGCTTGTGCTGCCCTGGATCACTACGTCCGTGTTCATCTGGCTGCTCTTGAAGCCTACGAACTGCAGTGGGATGATGTCTGTTCCCTGATGGAGCAGCTGGTAGAAGGAATGCTGTCCGTTTGTTCCAGGTTCACCGAAGATAACAGGTCCTGTTACATAGTCAAGTCTCTCACCGAAACGGTTCACGCACTTACCGTTGGACTCCATATCAAGCTGCTGCAGATGTGCCGGGAAACGGCTCAGTGCCTGTGAGTACGGCAGTACTGCTGTGCCTGGATAGCCCAGTACGTTGCGCTCATAAACGCCGATCAGTGCATCCAGCATTGCCGGGTTCTTTCTGATGTCTTTTTCTCTTCCGAGTCTGTCCTCTTCTGCTGCACCGTTTAAGAATCTTTCGAATACTTCCGGTCCGAATGCCAGGGATAATACGGCTCCGCCTACTGCGGATGTGGATGAATAACGTCCGCCGATGTAATCATCCATAAAGAATGCTGCCAGATAATCATCGCTCTTTGCCAGTGGAGAGGTTTCGCTGGTTACTGCGATCATATGTTTGGAAGCATCCAGTCCTGCATTTTTCAGGGCATCTTTTACGAAGGACTCGTTTGTCAGTGTCTCCAGTGTTGTACCGGATTTGGAAACCAGGATAAAAATGGAATGTGCTACGTCGATACCATACAGAACTGCTGCTGCATCATCCGGGTCTACGTTGCTGATGAATTTTGCTTCCATCTTGAAGGTATCGTTTTTCTTTGCCCAGTTTTCCAGTGCCAGATACATTGCACGAGGTCCGAGGTCACTGCCGCCGATACCGATCTGAACAACGGTTGTAAATTTCTCACCTGCTGCATTTGTGATCTCTCCGGCATGTACTTTATTTGCAAAGTCTGCGATCTTCTGCTGCTGTTCTTTATAGAAAGCACGTTTGTCTGTACCGTCAGCGTTTACAGCTTCACCGAGCTGACCGCGTGTCAGGTGATGAAGAACCATTCTCTTCTCTCCGGTGTTGATAACTTCACCATTGTAAAGTGCTTCGAATTTTTCAGTCAGCTGTGCTTCGTCTGCCAGTTTCTGCAGATCTTCCAGCACTTTGTCATCTACCTGCTTTGCAGCATAATTATACGCAAGACCTTCTGCCATCGGTACGCTGTATGTTTTCACACGTTCTGCACCGTTTTCTCCAGACATTGCCTCTGCGATATTTACACGCTCTGCCTTTGAAAGATTTTTAAATGCTTCCAGTGTATCCAGGTTGTTCCAGGTAATCATAGTAGATTCCTCCTTAAATGTATAAAATAATGTTGGGTTCAAAAAGATGCCATACGAATTGTTCCGTACTTCGTACTCCCACAATTCTATCCAATATTCGCATATCGTGAAGCTTACGCTCCACTTTTATGCTCATATCGGGGCGGGTCATTAAGCCATAAAACCACTCTTGTGCAAGCACATCGTGGTTTCAGGCTTTTGACCCTGGCATCATAAAATAGTATAAGCGGATGTGTGATAAAGTTTACTTCTCTAAATCACTGATGATTATAATAGCAAACCTGCATAAATTCAAGCATCAATCGCATCTCCATGGTTTTTTACACCGTAAGAATTGTTTTTTACCACCATTTAATCTCCTGCCGTTTCATTAAATTTACTAAACAGTTGGAGATACATTGCCATTTTATCCACTGCATCCACAGATACACCCGTTTCGGTATCAATTTCGAAATAGCATTTCTCCCCAATATAACCCTTGAGTTCTGCTTTTCCGCTGCCGATCTGATTGCCTCGTAATCGTAAGTTCCTCTCCGCGTTCTTCTGCCAGATAATCTTTGAGATTTCCGTCTGCATCCATAAATACGAGATAATATTCACGTTCCAGATTTTCGTTCTCGAACAACCGCTTCTGTGCATAGCCAAGGCACTGATTGTTTTCATCATAATAACCATAGGTTGTCCCGGCAATCACGCCATCGATGTTATTGATCGGCTCATCAGTCACAAATTTCATCCAGAACCAGGTTTTTCCATCGACCGATACCGTCCATTTCGTATTGAGAATACCTGTTTCTTTTAACCGCCCGGCTATTTTCCCGTCCGCAAGGATATTCCCCTCCTGGTTGACCTCATCCAGATCTCCTTCTACCAGAAATGTCCGGCACTGACTCATTGCCTGCTTTGCTTCCTCTGCAGATGCATAGGACTCGACATTAGATTTTCTGCATCCCAAAAGAACACTTGCCAGAATGCACCACATCACTGCGATATACACCGCTTTTCTTATCTTTGCCTTTTCTTTCATTCACGCCGTTACTGAAAACTTATAAAAAGTTATAAACCTTTATGTTTCATTCCTACTTCAATGAGTATGCTTTTGTACTGTCGAAACAGATACTACTCACAAGTTCTTGTACTCTCCATAGGCGTAAATTCC
>ENA-OQCX01001330-OQCX01001330.1-human-gut-metagenome-genome-assembly--contig:-NODE-1330-length-11557-cov-1.940770_pt1 | contig 11557 bp, 15 predicted proteins | sample MGYA00242762_ERZ504587 | MGnify/ENA primary metagenome ERZ504587 (study PRJEB26092, sample SAMD00036337) | human gut metagenome | host: Homo sapiens | study: EMG produced TPA metagenomics assembly of...
AGAAATACGACTGCTCTCTCCTCAACCTCTCTGATCTTCTCCGGATCGCTGAGGATCTCTACCGGTCTGCCCTGCTTCGGTGCTCTCTCACGTGTTTCCTTCGGCTGACGCTCCTTTGGAGCTCTTGGCTGTTTCTCACGTGCAGGCTTTGCTTTGCCCTGGAAATCCCTTGCAGGTCTTTCCTTTGGTGCTGCTGCCTTTGCAGGTGCTTCTTCGGATGCCTTCTCCACCTGTATAGCTTCTTTCTTCACCGGTTTCTTCTCCTCTGCAGGAGCTGCTTTCGGTGCAGATTCTTTCTTTACATCCGGAGTAAAAGGCTTTTCTAATTTCTTCTCTTCTTTGATAGCGTCCAGTTTCACGGACTCTACCAGTCATCGATCTCCTGCATATCAGAAACTGGCTCGATTCTGCGAACTTTGATCACGGCAGGTTTGCTGCCGATTCCGAAGAATCCGGAGCTGCCTTCACTGATAACCTGAATATCAAGCTGGTCACTGGAAGTTCCAGCTCAAGACACGCTTTTGTGATAGCTTCATTCTTTGTTTTTGCTGAAAACTGAATGTAATCCTCCATTACGAACCCCTCCGTTCCTGATTATTTCTTCTTATTTCTCTCATCAAAGTCTCTTACGAGATTTGCTTTGGCTGTGATGCTGCCCGGTTTTGCACTTCTTGCCTTCTCATAAGCAGTATCAACCTTCTGTGCTCTGTCTGAAGCACCGTTGTTTCCGCTGTTACCCTTATTGATCACAGGTTTATTGATATTCTTGGCGGACTGATGAGCCTGATTGGTGATCTTCTGCGGCGGAAGTCCTTCCTTCGCACGCTTCGCTTCGATCTTCTTCATATTCTCATTAACCAGATCATCAATGTTCATCTTATCAAGATGACGATTGATCGCAAACTGCTGGGCACTTCGAACGACAGCACTGGCGATCCAGTAGATACCAAGACCAACCGGGAATGTGAAACAGAAGAATGCAGACATCAGAGGCATGACCATGTTCATGGTTTTCATGGAGTTTGCCATTGCGCCGGCCTGATCATTTCCGTCTGCCGGCTGTGTTGCAGCCTGTGGCATAAGCTTCAGGTTCAACATCTGAGTTGCCCATGCAAGAACCGGGATCAGAAGTGCTACGATCGCAAGTAACAGAGAACCATGATTTTTGAAGAATTCCATGATATAATACAGCGGCTGGTCTGCGATATTCAGGCCACAGAAGCCCTGCATCTTGGAAATATTGCCGGATGTTTTTGCGATCGCATCAGAAATCCTGAAAACTGATCCATCTGTGCCAGCTCTTTCCACTGGGAAGGAGAAAGTGCATACAGAAAATCAACAATAGAGTTACTTGTAGCATTTCCGGCACTGTCCATAACGAGACGTACTCGTGTCATGGAATGGTCTGTGATAAACTGCTGCAGGATATCTGTGTATCCGTTTACAGCTACCATGTTGTCAACTACACCAGTAAAAATGTTCTTTACACTTCCAACGTAAGCAGGAATCCGGTAGATAACCTGATACAGAGCAAACAGAATAGGCATCTGAATAGCTAACTGTACACAGCTACCGGTTGGAGAAACACCATATTTCTGATAAACAGCCTGGGTTTCTTCGTTCATTTTCATCATGGAGTCCTGATCCTTTTTACCCTGATATTTCTTCTGGATCTTCTGGATCTCGGGCTGCATGATCGCACTTAACTTGGAGAATTTCTGCTGCTTGATCTGCAGCGGTGTCATAAAGGCAAAGATAAGAATACTGAAGATAATGATACAAAGACCAATGTTCTGGATTCCGAACAGGCCGTCAAGCATCTTATATATGCCATCCATGATCCATCCCATCACAGACGCGATCTGTCCGATAATAGGAGTTCCGGTTTTTGTTGCTAAAAACAGTTCCAAATTCATTTCCTCCTAGACTTCTTATTCAATTGTAAAAGTCCGGTAACTGCTCTGCCCGGGAAAAGGCTGAACAGTCACAAAATAATTCATGGCACAGGGTCATAGCCTCCGTGGGAAAAAGGATTGCATCGCAGAATCCTCCATGCCGCAAGAAGACTGCCCTTAAACGCGCCATATTTTTCGATTGCTTCCAAACCATATTGAGAACATGTGGGAATATAAGGACATTTTGTTCTCTTCATCGGCGATATATATTTTTGATAGAGCCTTATCATCTTAATCAGAAATTTCTTTATCATGTTCGTTCCCTGTTATATGATGCTTTCTTGCAAGATGCAGAAAAGCACTCTCGATCTCGTGAAAGCTCTTGCCTTTGGCTGCGGCTCTCGCTACTACTACAATATCAAGGTTACTGTCAAAATCTGTTTCGTTGAGACGATAGCTTTCTCTGATCAATCTGGTGAGTCTGTGGCGAACCACACTGTTCCCTACTTTTTTGCTTACTGATATTCCCAGACGATTCTTCATGTGCTGATTCTTCAGCACGTACATCACCAGAAGCCGATTTGCGTACGATGTTCCGTTCTGATATACAATTTTAAAATCTTGATTTTTCTTTAAGGACTCTGATCTGATCAAACGAATCCTCCTTAATTAGATTCCGCCTGCGCGGATATTTCTCCGGATAGAAGAAAAGACCACATAAATGCGGTCTTGCAGCTTATGCTGATAACTGTTTTCTTCCTTTTAATCTTCTTGCAGCTAATACTTTACGTCCGCCCTTTGTGCTCATGCGAGCTCTGAAGCCGTGAACCTTAGCTCTGGATCTCTTTTTTGGCTGAAATGTCATCTTCATAGGTAAAGCACCTCCTTTATCTATTTTTAATTGTTATGAAATAACTTATCATTCAGAACATCGTTTCAATTATATAAATAAACCTCCTTTTCGTCAAGTAAAAATTGCAAAAAACCCGATAAAATCAAGGGTTCTGTAAAATACCCCCACCTTACGGTATTTATTTTTTTCTCTTATGTGGAAAGCGCTTATGGTTTACGTAACATTATCCACATTTTGTGGATAACTTGTGGATAACTTGTGGATTGACCGGAAATCTATCCACTTTTTCGGAGGGTTTGTTCACATCGTTTTCAAAAAAAACCTTTATTTGCGGTATTTTTACAGTGGATTTTTTTATACACATAATTCTTCCACATTTTCCACCAATTCTCGACTTATGGAAACCTCCAGGACTCTTATCCACAATAATCCACCCTAATCCACAGTAATTTCCCCACATTATCCACATTCTTTTCCCCAAAATCTCAAGGATTTTCCATTGCGAAAACCCCATTTTCATTGTAATATATAAAAGGATATCTATCTCCAGTCGCAGACTGGGGTTATTATAATACTCATGGGAGGAAAAAATGGACGCTGTTATTGAAAAATGGGAGGAGATCCTGCAAACTGTCAAATCTGAATATGAGGTGACTGATGTCCCTTTTAATACCTGGCTCAAGCCGCTGAAAGTTTATGAGGTTGACGGAAAGCTGATAACAGTGGTTGTTCCCTCTGAGCAGGCAGCGATCGGAGTCAATTACATCAGTAAACGCTACAAAATACCTCTCCAGGTTACTATCTGTGTACTGACAGGCATGGAAGAATGCGAGGTTCGCTTCGTTCTGGAAAAAGATCTCCCCAAAAAAACAGAAAAAAACACTTCTTATGATAAACAGGTTCAGGATACACGTTACGAAGAGGCGCATTTAAATCCAAAATACACCTTCGACACCTTCGTTGTAGGAAGTAATAACAAATTCGCCCAGGCCGCAGCTCTTGCAGTTGCCGAATCACCGGGAGATACCTACAATCCACTGTTTATCTATGGCGGAGCGGTCTTGGTAAGACGCATCTTATGCATTCCATCGCTCATTTCATTCTGGAACACGACGAAAACAGCCGTGTTTTGTATGTAACCAGTGAGGAATTTACCAACGAGCTGATCGAAACCATCCGAAACGGAAATAACACGGCAATGAGTAAATTCCGTGAAAAATACAGAAATATCGACGTTCTTCTCGTCGATGATATTCAGTTTATTATAGGAAAGGAATCCACACAGGAGGAATTTTTCCATACATTTAATAGTCTTCACAGTGCCAAAAAGCAGATCATCATATCCTCTGATAAACCACCAAAGGATATGGAAATCCTGGAAGAGCGCTTCCGTTCCCGGTTCGAATGGGGTCTGATCGCAGATATCACGCTGCCTGACTACGAAACCCGAATGGCGATCCTTCATAAAAATGAAGAAATGAACGGCTACAGCATCAGTGAAGATGTTATCAAATATATCGCTACCAATATCAAATCCAATATCCGTGAGCTGGAAGGTGCCTTCAACAAGGTCATGGCCGGAGCCAAGCTTGAAAAAAAGGAAGTAACTCTGGAGCTGGCAGAGCAGGCACTGAAGGATATTATTTCTCCGGATGAGAAAAAAGTGATCACACCGGAATACATCATCTCCGTTGTTGCAGAGCATTACGGAGTCACACCTGCGGACTTAAGCGGAAACAAACGAAACTCCAAGATCGTCATGCCCCGCCAGGTTTCCATGTATCTCTGCCGTGAGATCATATCCACACCTTTGAAAAATATCGGAAAAGCTCTCGGAAACCGTGACCATACTACCGTTATGCACGGTATTGAAAAGATCGAAAACGAATTGCAGAACGACGATAACTTAAAAAATACCATTGATATATTGAAAAAGAAGATTAATCCACAAGGTTAGGGAAGTTTTTCCACATTACTGGTGTATAACGTGTTGATTGTATGTGGAGAGATGTGTACAACTTTTTTGCCAAAACGCGGCGGTAATTTTATCCCCGGTTTATTCACATGCGAAACTACCACTTTTACACAAAGTTATCCCAACGGAAAACCCCTGAAAACATCAGGCCTGCGGGAGTTTTTCACAAAATCTGGCCCCCTACGGCTGTTACGGCGGATTTTTTCTATAAATATATTTATAAAAACCACAATTTGTTCAGAAAGGGAGTTAATACACACTATGAAAATCATCTGCTCCAAATCAAGTCTGTTAAAAAGTGTAAAGTATCGCACTCAAAGCAGTTCCATCAAAAACCACAATGCCGATCCTGGAATGTATTCTTATGGATGCAACCACAAACCAGATCAAATTTACCACCAACGATATGGAGCTGGGAATTGAAACTATCGTTGAGGTACTATTGAAGAAAAAGGTAAAGTTGCTCTTGATGCAAAAATCTTCTATGAAATCATCAGACGACTTCCGGATAATGATATTACCATTAAAACTGATGATAAATATGCAGCAACCATCACCTGTGAAAAAGCAAAATTCAATATCCCCGGAAAATCAGGAGAAGATTTTGCTTATTTACCGATGATCGAAAAGGATGAACCACTGACGATCTCTCAGTACACACTGAAAGAAATGATCCGCCAGACTATTTTTTCTATTGCTGTAAATGAGAACAATAAGCTTATGACCGGTGAACTTTTTGAGATCAAAAATAACTGTCTGAAGGTAGTTTCTCTGGATGGACACCGTATCGCTATCCGAAAAATGCCCCTTAAGAAAGATTATTCGGACCGTAAGGTGGTAGTTCCGGGCAAAACTTTAAGCGAGGTCAGCAAGATCCTTTCCGGAGAAGTGGATGATCAGGTCAGCATTTACTTCACAAAAAACCATATTTTATTTGAATTTGATCAGACTATGGTAGTTTCCAGACTGATCGAGGGAGAATATTTCAGAATTGACCAGATGCTTTCCAGTGATTATGAGACAAAACTGAAGATCAACAAAAAAAGAGTTCCTGGATTGTATCGACCGTGCCACACTTCTGGTACGTGAGGTTGATAAAAAACCGATCATCATCAACATCACAGATGATGATATGGAGCTGCGCATTGATTCTGCAATGGGTTCCATGAATGAGGAGATCGATATTGAAAAAGAGGGTAAGGATATCATGATCGGCTTCAACCCGAAATTCCTGATCGATGCTCTTCGTGTTATTGATGATGAAACCGTGACGATCTATCTTGTAAATCCGAAGGCCCCGTGCTTTATCCGTGACGATGAGGAGAACTATACTTACCTGATCCTTCCTGTAAATATCAACCAGAATCAGGCCAGATAAAACCTGGGTATATAAGAAATAAGGGACAAGAGATGGCGCGGCAGCTTCGGGAATGCGAGTGTACGTGTGAGACGCACACACTTGAAGTTATGAACAGAATTGATATCTGTAGTCAGGATATGTAAGTGTCCGTATGGTGCGTACAGCCTGACAGCCGGTATCAGGATCGACAGAAACAGGTACACCTAAAATGAGTGACCGTTTTTGACTGATTTTATATGGGAATGCGATCGTGTTCTGAGAAGTGTTTCGTGTGTAAACTACTGGAAGGGGGTATTTAAATTACCACCTTCGGCGAAATTTGTATTTTGGGGGATTTTCAAACGGATATCCACGATTGAAGCAGAGGACTTACCTGATGCGGTTAAATACCGCCAGGAGATCAGAAAAGATTGATCTGACGGAGAAAATACCCCCGGAGATAAGAGGAGAAAAAATTGGAGATCAGAATTAAAGACGAATTTATCAAGCTTGGCCAGGCGCTGAAGCTGGCCGGTGTTGTGGAGGACGGCGTTGAGGCGAAATATGCCATCAATGATGGTCTGGTACTGGTGAACGGTGAGGTGGAGAACCGCCGTGGCCGCAAGATCCATCCTGGAGATACCATTTCCTACGATGGAAAAGATATTTATGTGATCGGGTGAAGGAATGTACATTGAATCCATCAGACTGAATAATTTCAGGAATTATGAGTCGCTGGAGATGAATTTTGATCAGGGCACCAATATTCTCTACGGCGACAATGCCCAGGGAAAGACCAATATCCTGGAGGCGGTTTATCTGGCAGGTACCAGCAAATCCCACAAGGGAAGCAAGGACCGGGAGATGATCCGCTTTGAGAATGAGGAATCCCATATCCGAATGATGGTGAAGAAGGGCGAGCTTTCATACAAAATAGACATGCACCTCCGGAAAAACAAAGCAAAGGGAGTTGCCATCAACGGGCTGCCGATCCGCAAGGCAAGGGAGCTGCTGGGGGTGGTGAATCTGGTGTTTTTTTCTCCGGAGGATCTTAATATTATCAAGGATGGACCGGGAGAGAGAAGACGTTTTCTGGATTCGGAGCTTTGTCAGCTGGATGGTGTTTATATCACTGAGCTGGCCGGCTACAATCATATCGTGAACCAGAGAAACCGTCTTCTCAAAGACTGTTATATGAACCCCGGGCTGAAAAGTACCCTGGATGTCTGGGATATGCAGATGGTCGATTACGGAAAGAAGATCATCGGGAAGCGGGAAGCCTTTGTGGAGGAGCTTAACGAGATCGCAAGGGGGCTCCATAAAGCCTTACCGGCGGGATCGAGGAGCTGGAGATCCTGTACGAGCCAAGTGTGACGGCGGCGGAGTTTGAGGATAAGCTTTCCAGGAACCGGGAGCGGGATCTTCGGATGAAGCTGACCTCTGTGGGACCGCACAGAGATGATTTCTGCGTAAAGGTCAACGGGATCGACATCCGGAGGTATGGTTCCCAGGGGCAGCAGAGGACTGCAGCTCTTTCTCTGAAGCTTTCGGAGATCTATCTGGTGAAGAAAAAGATCCGGGATACACCGGTGCTTCTGCTGGATGATGTTCTTTCGGAGCTGGACAGCAGCAGGCAGACATATCTGCTGGAAAGCATCCACGATATACAGACTCTGATCACCTGTACAGGACTGGATGATTTTGTCAGCCATCAGTTCAAGATCAACAGGGTTTTTCAGGTGGTAAAGGGGCATGTTTATATGCCTAAAGGGTTTTGACAAGCCCGTATGCATATGGTAAACTGATTCTGATTATGGAAAGTTGGTGAATATTTTGGATAAAGAGGAGTTTCGCGTTAAGCTGGGACAGATCAATAAGCTGGTCGAGACCCAGGATTACAAAGGCGCCATGCAGATTGTTGACAGTATTGACTGGCGTCGTGTGAAAACGTCCGTACCCTTTGTGTAGTGGGCGAGATCTACGCGGCCAACAAGCGTTATGAAGAGAGCAAGGAAATTTTTCTTCTTGCCTACCACAGAGCGCCGATCGGCAAGAACATACTTTACCGTCTGATCGAGGTTTCCCTGAAAATGGGACAGATCAGTGAAGCCACAGAATTCTTTGATGAATACAGAGAAGTGGCAGGTAATGATAACAGCCAGTATATACTGAAATATAAGATCGCCAGAGCGAAGAATGCATCTCTGAATGAACAGATCCGTATCTTGAGGAATATAAGGAGAAGGAATTTACGGAGCGCTGGTCCTATGAGCTGGCCAAGCTCTATTACAAGGCAGGAGACAAGCAGAAGTGCCTGGATCTCTGCAATGAGATGATCCTTTGGTTCAATGACGGAACTTATGTGATAAAGGCCCTTGACCTGAAACAGCGGATGGGTGTTCTCACTGGCGAAGAGAAAGAGAAATACGAGCAGCGTTTTATCCCGAAGCTGATCCCGCCGGAAAAGGCGCAGGAGATCAGGGAGAGCAAGGAAGCATCCGGCGAGTATGAGGAGGCAAAACCGGTCACAGATACCATCCAGGTAGATGATGAGCGGGATCTGAACAGTGCGGAGACATTCCAGGAGAAGCTTTCCAAGGGATTCCGTGATATCTTTGGCGGACATAAGAAATCCGCGGAAGAGGATATGGAGGAAAAAGAAGCTGCGCAGGATGAAGAGCAGGAAGAGGTTTCCACAGGCTCTGAGGATGTGACGGAACAGGCTGAAGTGCCGGAGGCTGAGACTGCTGCGGCAGCAGAACCGTCAGAGGAGTTTACAGATTCTGAGGAGATCGAAGCAGCAGAAGGAAGTGATGAGCTTCGGAAGAGCAGGAAGAGTTTTCCGGACAGGAAGTGGATGAGATTCCCCTGGCATCAGGTGTTGAGAACCTGTCATCCGGAAGCTATGAAGCTGCAGGCTCAGGAACAGCAGGATAAAGAGGAAGAAGAGGCTTATCAGGAAGCGGAAGAAGCTGAGGCTGAGAAAGCTACAGAGATGTCTTTGTCCCAGAGTGTTGCAGAGATCATGAAGGAGAAGGCTGCCGGAAATGAGGAAAGTGAGGAGAAGCCTGCAGGGGTTCCGCTCAATGAGGAAGGCAAGCCTGATTTTTCCGCAACGATCCGTATGCCGGAGCTGAAGATCCCGAAGTCCATGATCAATGTGGACCCGGAGAATGCAAGCAGTTCCGCGGAGATGCCGGATGCGTCCGGAATTTTCGGAAGTATCGAGGATATTGCGGCATCTGTAGGTGACAGGTCCGAGAAGGATAAGGATAAAGACTTTAACCTGGAGGATACCATTCTGGCAGCAGCTACACAGCAGGGAATCGATATCCCGGAGGAAGAGAAATCTCCGGATGTCCAGCAGTCCGACGTAACGGAAGAGCCGGATGGTATTGAGGATCTGGATATTGCGGCTGATGAATTTGTTCCGGAGGAGCCGGATGCGGCAGATATCGAGGATATCATGGCGCAGATCTCCGCTCAGCAGGAGGAAGAGGTAACGGAGACTTCCGATACCAGAATTCCGGATATCGTATTTGATGAAGATGAGGAGCCGGTTACTGAGGAGGATCTTCAGGCTGCAGAAGCAGAGTTCCTGAATGGTCCGTCAGGAGTACAGAAGCCGGTGGAAGAAGATGATGTGCTTCCGGAGATTCCTTCACTGGAATCTGAGGCGCAGGTGCAGAAGTCGGCAGCAGAGCCTCTGCGAAGCTTCATCATGAGGAACCGGTGGCTGCAGCGGAAGAGGAAAATCTTCTTGATGAGGAAGAAGAATACAGTGATGACGCCTTTGACTTCCAGGAAGAGGATAACGAGGATGACTTTATCAGCAGTCTCATCGGTGATGATTCTGATGAACCATGGAAGAGGACGATGAGGAAGAGGAGCTCAGCGAGGAAGAGCAGCTTGAGAAATTTATCGCTACGATCCATCCGGAGAAAGGATCCTACAAAGATCGTTTCCAGAAAGAAAGAGCTCACAGATGAAGAGAAGAAGCTTTTCACCTATTTTGTTACAGTTCCCGGAATGAAGGAACAGCTGCTTGATGTACTCTGCGATGTGCAGATGGGCGCAGCAGATAAGACCTCCCAGACCGGAAATGTGATCGTTATGGGCGGCAGAGAAACAGGTAAGACGAGACTGATCTCAAGTCTGATCCCGGCAATCTGTAAAGAGCTGAATATCGACTTCCAAGGTTGCCTATATATTTGCGGATGATCTCAACGGAAAGGATATTCCGGAGATCGTATCCAAGCTTGCCGGCGTTTCCTTGTTATCGAGGATGCAAACCAGCTTTCCCAGGAAACAGCAGATGAGCTTGAGGAAGCTATGACCGGAAACACAAAGGGAATGATCGTGATCCTGGAGGATGAAAAGATTGGTATGCGTAAGCTGATCGCAAGATATCCGAAGCTTGCGAAGAAGTTTACATCCATGATCAACATTCCTGTATTTACAAACGATGAACTTGTTAATTTCGCCAAGGTCTATACCATGGAGAATGGATTCCGTATCGACCAGATGGGCATGCTTGCTCTGTATAATCTGATCGGGGATCAACCAGAAGGAGGATCAGCCGATGTGCATCGGTACTGTGAAGACCATGCTGGATAAGGCTATGGAGAGAGCTCAGAGCGGATTGTTCAAGCGTTCCAAGAAGCGTGTGGACCGTGATGGCTACACGGTACTTTTTGAAAAGGATTTCAGCTGAAAATAAGAAAAAGCAGAGGTAAAAAATATGGCCAGACCTTATCTTGGAAACCCGAAATATACCATTGAAGTCCTTCAAAAGTATCATTTTGTTTTCCAGAAAAGGTTTGGTCAGAATTTTCTGATCGATGAGCATGTTCTGGAAAAGATCATTGAGTCTTCGGGTATCACGAAGGATGATTTTATACTGGAGATCGGTCCGGGTATCGGAACTATGACCCAGTATCTTGCGGAGGCTGCCAGAGAGGTGGCTGCTGTAGAGATCGACAGTTCGCTGATCCCGATCCTTAAGGATACGTTGAAGGACTGGGATAATGTTTCCGTGATCAATAACGACATCCTGAAAACGGATATCAAAAAGATCGCAGATGAGAAAAACGGCGGTAAGCCTGTGAAGGTGGTTGCGAATCTGCCGTATTACATTACGACTCCGATCATCATGGGGCTTTTTGAGAAGAATGTTCCTGTGGATTCGATCACTGTCATGGTGCAGAAGGAGGTTGCAGACCGTATGCAGGTTGGTCCCGGTACCAAGGATTACGGTGCGCTTTCCTTGGCTGTGCAGTATTATGCGAAGCCGGAGATCGTTGCGAATGTACCGCCGAACTGTTTTATGCCGCGGCCGAAGGTTGGAAGTGCGGTGATCAAGCTGACGCGTTATGAGAAGCCTCCGGTGGATGTGAAGGATGAGGGGCTTATGTTCCGTCTGATCCGTGCATCTTTTAACCAGAGGAGAAAGACGCTTGTGAACGGTATCAGAAATTCCGGAGATTTTTCCCTGA
>ENA-OQCX01001332-OQCX01001332.1-human-gut-metagenome-genome-assembly--contig:-NODE-1332-length-11549-cov-1.671161_pt1 | contig 11549 bp, 17 predicted proteins | sample MGYA00242762_ERZ504587 | MGnify/ENA primary metagenome ERZ504587 (study PRJEB26092, sample SAMD00036337) | human gut metagenome | host: Homo sapiens | study: EMG produced TPA metagenomics assembly of...
CCGGAAGTGGGTGCCGCCAGGACTGGAAGATCGGTCTGTGGGGCCGTTCATCTGGATGTACTGGCAGAAGTGATCATGAATGACCAGCAGCAGAAAAATCCGCGGATGATGTTGGTCTGTTTCATCGAGATATATTCCGGATTGAATTCCACAGGCCTGGATGGAATGAGCAGCAGAAGGATTGCTGCCAGAATGAAAAAGTCCATAAAATAAATTCTCCTTGAGGTGTTTTTGGAGTGCTGCCCCGTTTGTATACGCAGGTTATACAGAAAAACTTTGAGGACTACAGTGATTTCAGCACTTTAACAAGCCGTGAATTATCCTCCGGCATCATAATACAGAATCGCACAAATTCCCCGTCCAGACACTGGAAGGAAGAACAGTCACGGATCATCATGCCTTGTCTGATGCAGGCTTCAAATACGTCATAGGAGGTCAGTCCGTTTTTCAGGATCCTGAGCAGGATAAAGTTTGCATAGGCGGGATAGATTTTGTAGGTGTCTGTATCCTTCAGCTCCCGGATCATCCGGTCACGTTCGGAAAGAATCAGATTTCTGGTTTCTTTGATATAATCTTCATCCTGCAGCATGATCTCTCCTGCAAAGGCACCAAGGCTGTTAAGTGACCATGGTGTCTGTTTTTCGCGCATTTTTGCAAGAAATTCCATGTTTCCGGTGATGCCGTAGCCCAGGCGCATTCCGGGAGCAGCGAAGAATTTGGATACGCCGCGGAGTACCATGAGATTGGTGAATTCCCGAGTCAGCGGAACTGCGGTGATGGCGTTGATATCCGGGGCAAATTCTGCATAGGTTTCGTCGATCATCACGAAGATATTTTTTTCTGCACAGAAACCGATGAGTCTGCGAAGCTCTTCCTGGGTGATGGCGGAGGAAGTTGGATTGTTGGGGTTGCAGAGAATGAGAAAATCATAGCCCTGCTCCAGCTTCCGGCAGAGATCCGGAATGTCCGGCTCGAAATCATTGCTTTCCTGAAGGTGGTAGTATTCCTGGGTACTTCCGGAGAAAGAAAGCTCTCTGGAGTATTCAGAATAGGTAGGCCCAAGGATCAGAGTGTGCTTCGGGGCACGCTCCTGGATCAGAAGGGAGATCAATTCGCTGGAGCCGTTTCCCGGAAGAATGAAATCAGCGGGAATATTGCAGTAGCTGGAAATCGTATTCCGAAGGGATGTGTATTCTCTGTCCGGGTAGGAGGAAAGAATATCCACGTGTTCTGCAATGGCTCTGCCGGCTTTTTGGGAAAGGCCAGAGGATTGACATTTGCACCGAAATTTGACGATGTTTTCTTTTTTCAGATTGTAGTAGCTGCAGATTTTTTCTATATCACTTCCGTGAAAAACGGGTTTGGTATTCCATTTTTGTCACCTCAACATTTTTATTTTTTTCGTAAAAAAATTTATATCCAGTATACACCAGAATCCGGGACAAAAAAAGACGGGATAAAAAGTTTCTGTATTTTTTGAACAGGATGTTACTGAAAATTGCTTTCTGGAAATGTATGGGAATATTTGATACAATGAGCAAGTAGCGAATATGGATTGCGAATATCCATGCTGTTTGCCAATGTGGATCGTGAATATCCACATTTTTTCCGGGGAGGGTAAGTTCTCAGGGGAAAACAGCAGGAAAGGAAACAGAAAATATGAATATAGAAGAGAAAAAAATCGCAGTGATCGGAATTGGTGGTGTTGGTGGTTACATAGCAGGGTTGCTGGCGAAGGCGTATCCGCATGTGACGATGGTTGCACGTGGCGCCAGAGCAGAGAGCATCCGGAAAAAAGGCCTGGTGCTCCACAGTGATTATAAGGGTGAGATCGTGGCAGAGCCAGAGCGGGTAGTACCAATTCAAGATATGGGACAGCAGGATTATATTTTTATCTGTGTAAAAAACTATTCACTGGCTGAGGTGTGCGAAGTATCCGGGACATGGTCACGGATGACACAGTGATCATTCCGGTGATGAATGGTGTGGACCCGGGAGAAAACATCCGCCGTCTGGTTGGTAAGGGAACTGTTGTGGATTCGCTGATCTATACGGTGGCTTTTGCCAATGAGGATTTTTCCATTGCCCAGCAGGATACGTTTACGTGGCTTTGTATTGGAATCAAAGATGCGGATGAACGGCAGCAGAAGAAAGTTACAGAAGTGGCAGAGATCCTGAAAGGTGCGGATATTGACTATAAGGATCAGGGGGATATCGAGGTGGAGATATGGAGAAAGTACATCCTCAACTGTGCCTTTAATGTGATGACTGCTTTTTATGATAACACGATCGGGGAGCTCCGCAGAGATCCGGTGAAAGCGCAGCAATATGAGAAGCTTGTATGGGAAGCTGCCAGTGTAGGTCGGGCAAAGGGTGTTGCGCTGACGGATGAGCATATCAATGCGGTGATCCATAAATTCCGCCATGTACATGCGGATAATGCAACCAGTTCCCTGCAGAGGGATTTTCGCATCCGGAGAAAACAGACGGAGCTGGAAACCTTCAGCGGTTATATTGTGAAAGAAGCGAAGAAACTGGGCGTTTCCATTCCGCTTTCCGAAAAAATATATCAGGGACTTATGGAAATGGCAGAAAAATTCTGACTGAAAAAGGTGAGTTTTTCTGGTGGAATCCTGTATGCTCTGGTACAATGGGATATAAAAAATCCTGTATCGCATATTGAAAGATTATCTGTGATACCGGAAGGGAGGAAAAGAGATTGAAGAAGTATTTTTTGCTGTTATTGCAGTGATCGTGATCCTTGCCGGAGGCTTATGCTCAGTTACAACGGGCTTGCCGGAGGTAAAGAAGCTGTGGAAACTGCAGAGGCTGATGTGGATACCATGCTGCAGAGACGGGCAGATCTGATCCCGAATCTCGTCAGCACGGTAAAAAGTTACACGAAGCATGAGACGGAGATTATTGACAAGGTTCTGGCGGCGAGGGACCAGCTGATGAATGCGGATACTGTGGAAGAGAAATCTGAGGCAGATCAACAGATGGACAGTGCACTCTCCGGTCTGAAGGTTGTAGTGGAAAATTATCCGGAACTGAAAAGTGACACTACTTATGTGGGCCTGATGGATGAACTGTCCGGAAGCGAAAACCGGATCTCTGTAGCGAGAAAAGATTATAATGAGGCTGTGAAAGCTTATAACACAAGGCTTGTGAATTCCCGGGAATGTATTTGGTTCCATGCTTGGCTTTGAGAAGGCGTCATATTTTGAGGCCGATGATTCAGCAGCAGATACGCCGGATGTAGGGGATATGCTGGCAGAGTGATAAGATCAGACCATTGTTCTGATGAAATGAAAGAACGGATAGAGGGAGAATATCCTATGAAAAAATGGATCGGACGGATGGCTGTGTTGCTGGCTTTTGTATTGACGCTGTCCGGAAGTACGCTGGCAGTTTTCGGGGAGATCCCATCTGCCACAAAAGAATTCTATGTTAATGATTATGCAGGGATTTTCAGCGATGCTTGGAAGGAAGAGCTTTGCAAGGCTGGTGAGCAGCTGTATGATGATACCACAGCGCAGCTGGTTGTCCTTACCGTGGATACCACCGATGGGGAAGACATCAGTGATTATGCAGTGGAAACCGGTCGCAAATGGGGAATTGGTTCAAAGAAGAAAAATAATGGTGTCCTGATCGTCCTTTCGGTTTCGGACCGTAAGTCTGGGTATCTGTCGGCTACGGCTTGAGGGAAAGCTGCCTGATTCGAAGACCGGACGACTTCTGGATGAATATGCAGTTCCTTCCTATAAAGACAATCAGTTTGAAAAAGGTACCGTGGAGCTTTATTATGCACTGTTAAATGAGATCCGTGAGGAATACGGTCTGGAGAAGATAACAGCTCCCAGATATGAGAAGATGCAGCCGGATGTGGACGATGATGAGGATGATGAGGATGATGGAACTGTCTGGGAGATCGCACTGGGGCTTGTGATGATCGTTTTGATCATGGTGGGCGCATATCTGCTGTGCGTGATGCTTCCTGTATTTCTTATCGTAACTGTGGTTCTGGTTCTGAAGGGCCTGATAATGAAATTGTCGGGAAAGGATACCGCAGACTACTGGAAAAAGAATTTTAACCGTATGAGTGTACTGCACCGGCTCTTTAATTCCCTGTTTCCGCTGAGCTGGATTCTGGGAAGAGGAGGAAAAAGCAGCGGTGGAAGTTCCGGCAATGACGATGACAGAGACGATGATTATGACAGCTACGACAGCGGAAGCTCCGGAGACGGAGGAAGCTTCGGCGGTGGTGGTGCAGGCAGGGATTTCTGATGCTATTGACAAAATTTCTCAACTTTGCTACAATGACGAAAATCAATTCCGTGAGGGAGTAATTCGCGTGTAGACGTGGTTTTGTCAACATACTGGTGCGTGCACCTGGCAAATCTTTAAAGAATGAGACTCATGTATATTTTATTTCTGTTACAGAGATAGAGTATACGTGGGTCTTTTTTTTATGGCTCCGGAGCGGATGAATATGCAAAGGAGAAGAAAAATGCTGTTATTTATGAAAGTGCTTTTTACCCAGTTTATTGCGGAAATGGGTGACAAAACACAGCTGATGCTGGTGGCAATGACTTCCAGGTTCAAGCTGAAGGATATTCTGCTTGGAACCGGTGTTGCGATCCTGGTGCTCAACGGACTGGCAGTGTTGGCAGGAGGTATTATCAGTACCGTGGTCCCTACCTGGCTGATCCGTCTGATCGCAGGTGCGGCGTTCCTGTTTTTTGCGGCGACAACGCTGAAGGGTGACGATGATGAGGAAGAGAATGTTAAGGATCGTAAGATTAAATTTGCACCGCTGTCTGTATTCTGCACATTTTTTGTTGCGGAGCTTGGGGATAAGACACAGCTTACCGCAATTACATTTGGTGCCAATGAGGGACTGAGTTCAGCGGTTGTGGTATGGCTTGCCTGTTCACTGGGACTTTTTGCGGCGGATGTGATCGGACTTCTGATCGGATATCTTCTGAAAAGTAAGGCACCTGAGGGAATCCTCAATACAATTGCATTTGTTATTTTTTCCATCTTTGGAATCCTGACGCTGAGACAGGGATTTGGCCTTCTGCTCGGGGCGGGCTCTTCTATGATCCTTCCTCTTACCTTAGCGGTTACGGTTGTGTTTGTGATCGTCTGTCTTATGCTTTATAAGCAGGCGAAAAAGAATTAAATTATTATAAGGAGCTTTGCACAGAATAAGGCTCATACCGGAAAAAGCCTTCGCATACACTGTAAAAAAGCGTCTTCGGGGGCTTGGCAGTGAAGGATTATATTGAAGAACGTGCAGTTGAGATCGCAGGATATATTGTTGAAACGAAGGCTACGGTGCGGCAGGCGGCGAAGAAATTCGGGATCAGTAAGAGCACGGTACATAAGGATTGCGCAGAACGCCTGAAAGTGATCAATCCGGCTCTGGCCATAGAAGTTCGCAAGGTACTGGATGTAAACAAGCAGGAGCGACATATCCGGGGAGGTATCGCTACCCGGGAAAAATATCTTCATGCTCATATCCGATGAACAGGCGGTCCGGATTAAATGCTGATCATAAAATATGAATGTCTGTGTTATTATCCGGCTTGCTTTGGTTGACATACCTGATAAGATGTGCGAAGATTTATCATACGATAGAAAAAGCAAAATACAGCACATAGGAAAGAGAGGATTTTATCATGCTGAAACAGTTATCCATCTATGCAGAAAATAAAAAGGGTGTTATGCAGAACATTACCGGTATCCTGAAGGACGAGGATATCAACATTCTGGGCTCTGTAACCAATGACAGCGCAGAGTACGGAATCGTACGAATGGTAGTTTCGGAGCCGGATAAGGCAATGGAGGCTCTGATCGCTGCCGGATATCTCTGCCACGTGATCGAGGTGATCGGAGTGGAGGTTGAGGATAAGACCGGAAATCTGAACGATCTGCTTCTTACACTGAAGGACAGTAATGTGAGTGTGGATTATCTGTACCTCTCCTTTAACCGTGATTCCGGCAAGCCGATCATGGTATTCCATTCCGAGGATATTATGGAAGTGAGAGCCTGCCTGAAGTCCAGAGGATATACCGTTTTATAAAAACAGAATTTTACTGTGTGGCCGATACTTTTATCCATCTGGTAAATATTAAAAAGTTCTATATTATAAACACGAAATATTAATTTTACAAATGTATATGACCATGCTATCATATACCCATAATAGTTCTTAACCTGTAAACAGCCACCTCAGGATATGTAAATATCCGTATCATACAGGCCGGGAACTAAAAAACTCATCACATAAAGTTAATAATTACACCCATGAAGAAATCTGTGGATCAGCGTACACAGATTCCTTCAGAAAGAAGCTGTTACATCGGCGGAGTTTCTGTGTCTCCAAGGATGTGGCAGCTTTTTTCTTTTACTCTGAAAAATTCGCAGTAATTTCACAAAAACATGATACAGTAGGAAACATGTTATGATCTGTTTTGTAAAAATGCTCAGGTTTATGAGCATGTGATAAAGTAAGACGCAGATGTTCGATTTACAGAATACAGAGGATCAGAAAAAACGACGAAAAAGAAATGCCTGAAGCTACTGCAGACAGACGAGGAAATGAAATGAGACCAATAAGAATACAGAAAGCGGAAAAAATAAAAAAAGGAAACAGAGGGGGAATCTATCTCCTGGCATTTCTATTTCCGGTGCTGATCTTTATGCTGGGCTTTGCACTGAAGGGTGTTTATCCTTTTGGAGAAAATTCGGCGCTGGTGGTAGATGGAGTCCATCAGTATACAGCCTTTTACAGGGAACTTTCAGAGCAGCTTGGAAAGGGAGGGGGATGGACCTGGTCCGCACATGCCATGGGGTATAATTTCTACGGACTGTTCTGCTATTATCTCTGCAGCCCGTTCAGTTTACTGGTACTTTTGTTCATGAAATTTATGTACGTGAACGAGCCGTAACGGCAGTGATTCTGATCAAGGTGGGGCTTTGCAGCGTATCCATGGCATGGTATTCCGGGAAAAAATATCCGGGTAAAGACTGCATGGCAGTTTCTGTGGGGTGTATGTATGCACTGTCCAATTTTCTGATGGGATATTACAGCAATGTGATGTGGCTGGACTGTATCATGCTCCTGCCGGTTCTGGCATATCTTATTGAACGGCTGGTAAATACCGGAAAGTGGAAAGGGTACTGCCTTGTTCTGGGGTATGGTATCCTGACAAGCTATTACATGGGATTTATGCTGTGCACCTTTGCGGCTCTGTATTATGTGGTACAAATGATTATTCTGGAAAAGGAGAAACGCCCGGAGAAGATCCCACATTCTCTGCTGAAATTTGCCGGAGCCTCCATTGGCGGAGCCGGCCTTGCAGGAATCACGCTGATCCCGGGAATCGTTGCAGTATCCCGGACACCGGCTGCGGCAGAAGCGGGAACCGGCCTCAGGGTGTCTACGGAGATATCTGGAAACAGCTTGGCGCATTGATGGAAGATTCCATGTCTTTTGTAAAATCCGGGGAGCAGGGAGATGTAAACCTTACTGCGGATGTGCGGTGCTTCTTTTTGCAGGAATCTATTTCCTGAACAAAGAGATCCGCAGGACAGAAAAGATCATGTTAGGGGCAATGGCTCTTCTGTATTTTGCAGGCTTTCATATCACAGCGCTGAATCTGTTGTTTCACGGAATGCACAAACCGGTGGGGATTCCCAATCGTTTTGCGTTTATTCTCATCTTTCTGCTTTTGAAAATAAGCTGTGATGCCTGGGGAAAACTGGAGAAGGAAAGCGGGAAGAGGATTTTGGCAGGATTTATCCTGGCAGAGATATTTTGTACTGTTGTAGGGCTGAAAAGCGGAAAAGGGCTGGGAACCCTTCTTACAGACGGAGTGATCGCGGCATTTTTTCTTCCGGTGTGGACGGGCAGTTTTCTTTGTGGAAAACTTCCGTCACATCCGTTGGGACGTGTGGAAATCAGGAAGATCGTATCTCTGGTCCTGGCCGTAATGATACTTGCGGAAACCGGAATCCATGGTGTTTTCAGTATCACAGACAACGGAACTGCCAACCGTGATGTTTATGCGGAAAGTGACAGGGAAGTGACCAGTCTTATGAAAAAGACAGGGGCGGATCAGGTAAACTACCGGTCGGCCATTGTAAATCCCCTTGTTCGAAATGAGGAAATGCTGTACCAGCTGAACGGAATCTCCATGTATTCTTCCACGAATACAGAAGAAATGTGGGATTTTGTCCGAAACATGGGATTTGAAAATCTGGAAAATCGTTATCAGTATGCGGGAGCTACCGAGGTGATGGACATGTTGCTGGGAATCCGGTATCTTCTTTGTAGAAATACAAGAACGCTGCATACGGCATATGAAAAGATCGGCGAAAGTGCATCCTTTGATCTGTATGAGAATCCCCGGGCATTGAAAGGGGCATATATGATAAACAATTCTGTAGCGGATTATGCCATGGAAGGAACGGATCCGCTGGAAGTGCAAAACCGGCTTCTCAGCGGGATCGTGGGAAAAAGACTGTACAAAATGCAGACGATAAATTCAGATTCCCTGCTGGCCGGAAGAGCGGTTTTTACAGTGCGGTTGAAAAAAGGAGAGCATGGATATCTCTATATTCCGGGGACGGAGCCGGAGAATGTGACCATTAACGGGCAGAGCCAGACATCGGATTACTGGAACAATAATTTTCTGGATCTTGGAACCTGTCAGTCGGATACCACAGTGCGGGTAACGGCAGACTGTGGCATGGAAGAGGCAGTTCTGGGAACCTATCAGGAATCGGATCTGGATGAGATCTACCGGAAGCTTTCGTCCCAGCAGACAGATCTTTCCGACGGGAAAGGCAGTATATCTGTGAAACAGGATGGGATATTGCTGATACGAAGCTTTTATGATCCGGATATGCAGATATTTGTGGATGGAAAAAAGTACAGGCAGTAAGTATTCAGGGACTTACAGGCATAAAGCTTTCCAAAGGCAGTCATGAGATCGTTATGAGATATAGCACCCCGGGATTAAAACAGGAGCAGTTCTTTCTATATTAATGGTTATGATCCTGGGAATTTCCCAGATTGTAGTGGAAAGGCGGAAAAAGACGTGCTATACTTCCAGGAAGGAGCGGAGGCCATAACCGGATAAAAAGGCCGTTTCCGGCTTGCGGGAGCCGGCGGCTTTGAACCTGCAGGAGATGCTGCAGTACAGAAAGGAAAGGCCATGGAAAAACTGTGGAAAAAACTGGAAGCGCAGATGATACAGTCTTACGAAAGTATGGTGCGGGATGATGGAGATGTGACGGCGTGGAATCAGGCGTTTGATACTTTGATGAAAATCGTTGAGAGCGGACGCAGGGAAAGCACAAATTTTGCACCGGAGCTTTTTGCCTCAGCGGCATGGAAGGGTTTTCTTTTGATCTGAAATATGGATCAATGATTATCTGGAAACACTGGAACAGGAAGAGGACCAGGCTCAGATGGAAAAGTCTGCAGAAAGCTTCTGGATCTTTTTGCGTGGAAAGAGGAAGCTCCGGCGGATCTGAGATTTCGTCTGGCGTCATCGATGCTGTCCCTGGACAAAAAAGAAGAGGCCGGTGATTTCTGCCGGGAATGGTACCTGCAGGATGAAGATGATCCTACAGCTGCAACGGCGCTGATCTATACCTGGATCGCAGGAGGAAGGCTGAAGGAAGCCCAGAAGATCGTGGACCGCTGGATGGAAAAAGAAGAAGGATATACGGAAGAGAATGCGGAGATTTTCGGAGCGGCGTCTCTTTTAAGGACAGTTTCCGGGAATATATCCGTGGAGAGAAACTGAAAGTTACAGAGGATCGTTGTAAAGAGATCGTGATCAGGCAGGATAGAGATGACGGAGCTGTAAAAATGGGGGATGGGATTTATGAAGATCACAATGGTGCATGGGCAGAATCATAAAGGTTCTACTTATCATATAGGAAAAATGCTGGCAGACAAGCTGGGTGGAGAAGTGACAGAGTTTTTTCTGCCAAAAGATTTCGGGCATTTCTGCATTGGATGTAACCAGTGTATTGTGAAGGATGAGAAGCTTTGCCCATATTATAAAGAACTGAAACCGCTGACAGATGCCATTGACAGCGCAGATGTGATCATTCTTACAAGTCCGGTATATGTTTATCACTGTACCGGTTCCATGAAGCATGGCTGGATCACTATGGCTACCGATGGATGCTGCACAGGCCAAACCCGGATATGTTTTCCAAACAGGGAGTCTGTATTTCTACCGCAGCAGGTGCCGGAACGAAATGGACCAACAAAGATATGGCAGACAGTATGTTTTTCTGGGGGATGGGAAAGATATACAGGTACGGTACTGCCGTTCATGCCATAAATTATAAATCAATTTCTCCGGAAAAGATGGCGGAGATTGAGAAAGCGACCGATAAGCTGGCAGAAAAAATCCGTAAGAACTATGGCCATGTAAAACCGGTGTTGAAGACCAAAACATATTTCGAGGTGATGCGTAAGCTTGTAAAAAGTGGATGGAATGAAGTGGATGTGGCTTACTGGAATGAACACGGGTGGACAGAAAAGGCCAGACCCTGGAGGTAAAACCGTCATTTTCGCAGGGTTGTGACATCTATGAAGAAAACTGTGTTAAACCCCTGTAAAATCAGCAAAAATTCTTCATAAAACACCTTGACAAGCCCTGTATTTACGGTCTATAATGAGCAAGCGTGCGAATGAAACGTTATATTTTCGCATGCCGTAATTTTGTAAATAGCAACCGCGAGGCCCCATGGGAAAGCCCATGGAGAAATAAATCGGGAGGTGAAATGGAATGCCAACATTCAACCAGTTAGTAAGAAAGGGCCGTCAGACAGCTGTTAAGAAATCTACAGCACCGGCTCTGCAGAAAACATACAACTCTTTAAGAAAGAAAGCAGTTGATCAGGCTGCTCCACAGAAACGTGGTGTTTGTACTGCTGTTAAAACAGCTACTCCTAAAAAGCCTAACTCAGCTCTTAGAAAGATCGCCAGAGTTCGTCTTTCCAACGGAATCGAAGTAACAAGTTACATCCCAGGAGAAGGTCACAACCTTCAGGAGCATAGCGTTGTTCTTATCCGTGGAGGAAGAGTTAAGGACTTACCTGGTACAAGATACCACATCATCAGAGGTACTCTTGATACTGCAGGTGTCGCTAACAGAAAACAGGCTCGTTCCAAATACGGAGCTAAGAGACCTAAAGTTAAAAAATAATTTTTGTAGATCAGAAATCTACACCGCTTCCTGATTGCAGATAATCAGGAGGATTACAAAGATATTATTCATCTAATGTATTACAGCGGAAGACTATAAGGATTTGTACGGTATTCCATATACCCTGTCGGTTGCGGGTTAAATATAGGACCTTACCAGTGCGAACATGCAATAGTTTTACTGCGTGAGTACCGATGATATAATCAATATGATTAAGGAGGGAAGTAACGTGCCACGTAAAGGACATACTCAGAAAAGAGACGTTCTGGCAGACCCGATGTACAATAACAAAGTGGTTACCAAAC
>ENA-OQCX01001333-OQCX01001333.1-human-gut-metagenome-genome-assembly--contig:-NODE-1333-length-11546-cov-2.301340_pt1 | contig 11546 bp, 14 predicted proteins | sample MGYA00242762_ERZ504587 | MGnify/ENA primary metagenome ERZ504587 (study PRJEB26092, sample SAMD00036337) | human gut metagenome | host: Homo sapiens | study: EMG produced TPA metagenomics assembly of...
GACGGGCCCGGGGTATTGCGAGCCGCCTCCAACGCGGCCTGAACGCTTTCGCGGAATCCCCTTTTCCTGCCGGATCGGCCCCATAATCCGTCACGCGAAGTATTGTCCTATTTGTTTCCAATCAAACGCCTCCCTGCTGAATTCGAAAGCTTCTTTATTACGAGTTCACCTACGGGCAATTAAAGACCGCCCCTACCAACAGTGTTTTAGCTCAACACATCATCATGCTGTTTTTTTATGTTGCCATGCACGAAAAACTTCCCTCTACAGTGCGTCAAACTTTGTTTGAAACAATCCGCAATGCTTCAAGCTTGGCTTGAAGCTATTCTATCACAAAGCATATCCGGCAGGCAAGAGAAAGCGGATAGAGTTGCGGCAAATCGAAATATATTAAGCTTGCGCTTTTTTCTCCCAGGCTATTTCTGTGTAATTTCCCCCGTAGTGATCCCCGCATAAGCCTGCGGCACTTCACCGACAATGACCGTTTCCGCAATGCAGATGCTCGTATTCACTTCGGTCGGCTCATAGCTATCCGGCGTAATGAAAAGCACGTGCGTTTGAATATCGAGCATCACCTGATGATGCGTCTGGTTGACCCCGGCAGAAGCAAATTGATTGCGAAGCTGCAAAACCGTGCTGGCCTCCAGCGTCATTTTCAGCTTCAGGCAAGGACCACGCCCTAAAAGCAGCTCACTGCCAGAAAGAGAGCCGATTGGGATGCTAATCTCATAGCTTTTGGCCTCTGAAATGCGCTGTGCGATTGCATTACCAATGCGTGCCTGAAGCCGGTTCGCTTTTACAACATCCGTTTCAATGGAAGTGATCCGCCCTGTTTCTTCTTTATGGATAGATACCAGATCGCCATACTGAAGCCCCTCCTGGCCGAGCGATTCCAGCACCGCGTCATTCACCGCCTGCATTACCATATTGCGTGCCTGACTTTCCGCAATGGAGCAAATAACGGGGCGAATCCTGCTATCGATCAAAAAAAAGGCGGATAAGATAAGCAGGAGCAGCGCGATCATCCGCAGCAGAAGCCTTGCGCTCCCGCCGCGCCTTCCAAAATGCATCTTTTTATGAAAGAGTGGCCTTCTCCTCATATCGCAGCTCCTCTTCTCCAGATGTGTGGTAATCCATTCGGGCGTCATGCTCCTCTCAAACAGTATATGCGATGCGGGACGCAATGGTTCCAAACGCCTTTTTGCACCTTTTTCGGAATTTCACCATATTCTGATGACGAGGGGAAAGAGACCGACTGTTCCCGCTACGAGGTATCACCTCAATCCAATCAAAAGGAGAAATCGAATTGAAGGATCTGCTTGACACGTTCGCAGTATGCGGTCAGTTAATGGAAGATACTGACCTTGCGGCTGCAATCATACAAACGAATGTTCCGAATTTGCGCCCTTCCCGCTGCCCTCCTTCCCGGAGGATTACGCCTTGCTATGGCCTATATCCTATCAACAGGATGCAAAAAGCTATGATGCGGAAAAGGCGCTTGCGCGCGGCACTCTCTTTCCGGTGCTCGACAAGCCGTTTTTGGGGAAAGCGGGGTGCCGCAGCATATGACGCCAAGAGAAAAACTGCTCCTGCGCCTGAGCTCCGCTCAGTTTGCGCACTGGGAGCTTCACCTATACCTGGATACCCATCCAAACGATATGCAGGCGCTCGCTATGGCCAAACAATACGCCAATATGGTTTCCTCACTCGTTGAGGAATACGAGTGCAAATACGGCCCGCTCTCGCCGAGATGCGGATCTGGCGCAGAATGGCTGCGTAACCCATGGCCATGGGACTACAGCATGAGGGAGGGCTGCTAAATGTGGAGTTATCAAAAAATTGCAATACCCGGTAAAGATTGCAAACCCAAACCCAAAATATGCACAAATCATCATCAGTCAATACGGCGGACCGGAGCCTATGCCCGCCTTATATCCCGTTATGAAACCCCGGCGCCTGAAAGGAGTAGTCGATGGATACTGCCCCGCCCTGCCCAATGGTAATGCGCCGGATCATCCGGCATAGCAGCCGACGGTCAGGCTGCTCAAAATAGAGCAGTTTGTGGGCGGCGCGCAGGAAGAGAAAACGATCCTCCCCACGCAAATGGCCACCCTCCAGAAGGCTTTGTAACTTTCTCTTTTCCTCCCGGTAGGTTGCCGCCAGCTGAGTAAATTCGCTCTCCTCCAACCGCTGTGCGGCACGGTCTTCATAGAGCGCCTGCAAAATAGAGCCGATCTGATTGAACCGCTCCTGCGCATGTGTTTTTTCCTGCATCCAAAGCGCCTCATTCCTGCCACTGCATGATTGCAACAAGGCCTCTTCCACGCCTGAAGCAAAACTTGCTTTGCAAAACCATTTAGCCGTTCCAACACGGTGCGCTCCAGCTGCGCTTCATCCGTGGTATGCCTTTGGCACTCCCCATAGCGGGAGTAGCCAGAGCAGATCAGCACAAAGCTCCTGCCAGAGGATCTTCTGCAAAAAGTCATCGGCCTGCCGCAATCCCCGCAAAACACCAGGCCGGAGAGCAAATGTGAATGGGCCTTCGTTTTGCAGTGGCCGCTTCGCCTCTCCAACAGCTGCTGCACGATCTGGAACGCCTCTTTGTCAATGATCGCCTCATGGGTATCAGGCACGACCGTCCATTCCTGGCGCGGCACCTTATGGGAAGCCTTTAGCTTATAGCTCCATTTCTCGTTTTTTCCCTGGCAAGATCGCCCGCATAAGTGGGGTTACCCAATATCGTCCGGATCGTTTCCGCCCGCCAAACGCCCTGCACTGCATTCGCATTGTGATAGGGCAGCCGTTGAATCTCGCTTTATAACGCGATGGAGGAAGCACTCCCTCCTGATTGAGCCGACGCGCGATCCCCGCCATACTTTGCCCTGCCAGATATTCCTCAAAAATCCGCCGCACCACTTCGGCCGCCGGACCATCTACAAACAGCCGATTTTTGTTTTCCGGATCCTTTTGATAACCATAAGGTGCAAAGGCGCCGATAAATTGGCCGGCTCCCGCTTGGTATCCATAACGGCACGCACTTTTTGAGAGATATCCTTTGCATATAAATCGTTCATAACCGATTTAAAGGGCCCCATATCATTCTGCGCAGAGCTAGAAGCGAAGGTGTCGATTCCATCCGCTAATGCAATATATCTCACCTGCCTGCTGGGAAAATACCGCTCCAAATAATAGCCGGTATCAATATAATCTCTACCGAGCCGGGAGAGATCCTTGGTGAGCACTAGGTTCACTAGGCCCGCCTCAATATCGCTGAGCAGCCTCTGAAAGCCGGGCCGGTCGAAATGGAGGCCGGAATAACCATCATCAATATAACAGCCGGCTACCTCCCAGCCCTGATCCTGCGCATATCGTTCCAAAATTGCCCGCTGATTTGAAATGCTGCCAGATTGCCCCTGTGCTCATCCTCCTTCGACAGGCGAAGATACAGCCCGGCACGATGTTTCCGATCCATGCCGTTTTTCCGCCTCATCGCGTCCCCCTCCTTTGCTCCTCAGCGTGCAGCCATTGTGTAAAGAGCACCTTTGCCATATCCATCAAAAGCGTATCGAACCGAGCGCCATCCTGCGCAAATTGCTCTGTTACTGGAAGAGCCATATGTTCATCTGGTTTACGTGCCATAGCCCTCGCCCCCTTTCGATACTTAACCTATTGAAAGAGGAGGGGGAATATGACTGGCCCCTGCAAAACACGCAAAACCCCGCTGGGAAACGCATTGCCTCCCGCGGGGTTTTGCTAAATGAACTTTTTCATGAGATCAGAACATATACTCACGTCTGCGGCGGGAGGCAAAGGCCACCATGCCTGCCCCAAACGCCATCAGAAGCAGAAACAGGATCAGGAGCGAGTCGCCCAAATCCGGAATCTCCGGCTGTACATCCGGGGGAGTAACGGGCGGTGACGCGGGCTCTTCACCCGGGCGAATGGTGATACTTCCATCCGCATTGACGATAAAGTCCAGATACACCTTCACTGTCCCCTTTGGATACTGCACACGCTGCGTACCGTCTGACAGGGTATCAACTACCGTTTCGTTCACATCGGCCGCTTGCAGCACAAACTGCGTGCGGCCAACCACTTTACCGTCTACTAAGATTTCCACATAATGGCGGCCATCCTCCAAGCTTTCCAGCAAATAGCTGCCATCTTGGCCGGAAACCGCTTTCACCGTGCCAAAATCCAAGTTTACTTCCGCACCGGGAAGGAGATCATCCTCCTGATACACCTTACCGGCCACGTCCACAGCCGACACCTCTTCACCGGCAGAACGCGCACGGAATGTGACAGCGATCTCTATATCGCGCGAAACGGAAGGGATCGTATACGAGCCGTTCACGACGCTTGCCGTAACATCAACGCCGTTGACCAGCACACTTTCCACCCGATAGCCCTTTTGTGTAATGAGAGACAACTCCAACTGGGAATGGCGCGGCACTGTCAGGGTGCATCCGTCTTCGCACAATGCACCGTTCACCATCACGTATCCGCCCCGGTTATAAGTGACCTGCACGGTATGCGTATCCGGTACGACCGTCGAGAGCGTCATTCCGACTGCCCGGCCCCATCAGCAGCAAGTGCCGGTAGGCAGCAGCCGCAGGCCAACAGCAGGCAGAGCAGGAGCGCCAGCGCTTTTTTCACAACGAATCACCTCTCAAAAAGGTTAGGCAGCGAGAAGAACTGCCCAGTTATTCCCTGCCCGGGCACTGTGTACCCGGGCAGATTGACCGATTGCCAAAAATCAGGCAGCGTTATACGTAACGGTAAAAGTAACGGTATCCTGATACTCATCAATTGCATAGCCAGCAAAGTCATCAACCTGAGCTGTAATCGCCTTCGTCAGATTTGTTTCCACAGCGCCAGTTGTAACATTGATGTCGCCGGCAAGGGTATAAGGAATTGTGTCGCCCAGTTTGCCACTGCCTGCCGCCGTAATGGTAAGGCTAGCGCCTGCTTTGAGCTGCGCATTAACAGTGTATTCTGAGGATTGTGCGGCCGTATCACCACGGAATTTCAATATCCGCCGGGATGGTGACTTCCCAAGACTCATAATCCTGCTCCGGGTCCACAACTGTCTTTACAATAAAGGATTCCGCATCCGGATCGGCCTTCGTGATCTTGCCGTCTTCCACGGCAAACGCCACAGTACCCATGGCAAAGACCATGCAAAGCGCAAGAACAAGTGCAAGAGCTTTTTTCATTGTTGTTTCCTCATTTCTGCAAAATGTATTGTTGATGCAAGGGCCGTATGAAATGTGTCGGCCCTCATCTCCTCACTGAAAAGAAACTAAATTTATGCGGCAGAAGCGGGCGTATAAACAACCGTATAAACCGCTGTAGCAACATATTCTGCTACCGGTGCATTGAAGTTGGTTACATGAACCAAGGTTTGCATCGGCCACTCTATCTGACCATACTGAGCAGTCACACTGGTCTGAGAGGCAGCGCTTACCTGAAGGGCAAGCTTGTTGGGATGGTGGTATCTGTGCAGACCATCGCGCCGGGCACTTCAACGCTGAGTGCAACAGTAGAGCCCTTTGCAAGATAGGCAGAAACGTTCGCGTTCAGCGCTTGTTCGCTCGTATCATTCCACGGAACCGTAATATCAGCTGGAATGGTAACATAGTACTCGTCGTTCTCTTCCGTGCCTTCTGTTCTGATAATGGTCTTGGCATCCTCTGGCGCAACCTCATGGCGCGCCCCATAAGGATCCTGACTGTCCAACTTCTGAATTTTGCCAGTTACAGCAAAAGCGGCTGTGCTCATTGCAAACACCATGCAGAGGGCAAGAACAAGAGCGATAACTTTTTTTTCATAAAAATTTTCTCCTCTTCTACTGAAATTTTATCTCACAGGGCGAGTCACGCGAAGACGAAGGAAACCAACCCTGACGAAATAACACAATATTCAACCAATAAGACTGCATTTAAATCTGGTTCGCATAAACAACCGTGAAGGTGAGGTTCGCAGAATATTCACCCACATAGGCCGCATCAAAATCAGCGGCAGCAACCGAAGCGACAACGTCACCCGTCATTGTGCCTGTTGTGGATGCAACAAGGCTCGCATCGCCGGAAATGGTTGCAGGAATTGTCTCTGTGCCATCCTTTAAAACCATAGCAAGCGCCTTCTCGCCAAATGGAGAAACTGTAACCGTAACGGTGGAGCCCTTTGCAAGATGGGTTACAAGCGTATAAACATCTTGCGCAGAACCGCCCTTCACGTTATCCCACGGTACGATCAATTCCGCAGATGGTAACGGTATAATCTTCGTTAGCGCCAGGAACATCAGGATCCGTCGGCCCCTGACCAATCGTTTTTACAATTGTGGAACCGATCTGCTCCGTATCTTTTGTGATCGGATTGGCTGCAAAGCAACCACACTCATTGTGCAAACCATGCACAGGACCAAAAGGATTGCAAGTACTTTTCTCATAACGATTTTCTCCTTCTCATGTTCATTTTATCATTTGCAGGGGACTCCCCTGCTGATAAGCAAATGATGATTGGCTACCTAACGATAGGTGATGGTGAACAGCAGGGTATCCTCATAATCGCCTGCATAAGCGGCGTCCCACGTTTTCTGCTCAATTAAAGCGTTCAGCGGGAACTGAGTAGGATCATTCACACGGTTGAAGCAGATCGCATCCGCTCCGGCAAGCGCATAAGCAATGCCATAGGCCGCGTTAGCCGTATTCACCAGGTTATATGCCTTTTGAGAATCGACCTCTACATAAACGGCCTTTCCCTTTTCGATCTTCATCACATCTGCATATACGCGGCCAATCTCCGTATCAAGTGAACCAAATGGAATTTCCATATCAGCGGGAATCACAACCGAATAGTCAACCTCACAGGAGGTGCGCACAAGCGCTGACCCGGCGGGAGTATCCCGATCCAACACCGCAGCGTTTGCGAGGCCCGCGCATGCTATTGCCAATAATACACCGGATAAAACCGAGGCAATCAGCTTTTTCATACGGCATAAGCTCCTTTCTCCCAATAATCGTTTATTTCTCCTGATATTCAACGTTAAACGTCAACACATCCTGATAGCCAGCAGCGATCGGGGGCTTGGACCAATCAGTAGGCGTAATCTCAACGTTTAATGGAACCGGATTTTGTTCACTCATGCTGAAGGACCAGCCGCTAAACAGACTCCCATTGGCCGTCAATTGATAGGGCAGCTCAAACGATTGGCCATCGATCACCTTAGACAGCTTGCTGCCATTTTGCGATGCACAGCTCACATTGATGCGGGCTGACGCTGGAATGTTTAAATCTTCAACCTGTAAGCTTCCCGTTTGGGTAGATGGGTTGCCCATTCCACTTTGTTGATCCGCAGGAATAATGATTGTATAGGAGGTGTCAAAGAGCAGCTTCACATAAACCGTAAAAGCATCCTTTGAGCGGTATTGCTCCGCAGCTGATACAGGATTCAAATTGCTCGCCTGAACATTATTGCTATCCGGATCAGGCGATTCTAGGCTACCTCAAAAGAGCCTACATAGCTGCCGCGTGATCAATGCTGTCAGCAAGAACGGATAACGCAAACGTCATAGAATTGCTGCCATTGACCGGGTTGGCGATGCCTCCGCTTACGCCCACTTCAATTGTCTTGCTGGGATCATCCTCCGCCCTGAATGTAATCACGCCGGAAGGGATGCGCAAGCTCAACGGATTTTTCGCATCTACAGCTGCATAATAGTTGAGCGTTACCGAACCGGAATAATGGAGACCATCCGCATCCAGCTGCATGGTTGCCGCCGGATTCTCCATTGACGAAGCGGGGCTCGTTATGACAAAATTGGGATAAACCGCATGCAAATTGCGATCCGCCCAATAGGTTAAAACTGCATTCTGGTATTTCGCCGGGTAGTCGTTATATTCCTCCAGCAACGTAACCACAGGGCCAGTGGACACCGCCGTTTTTTGAAAAGCATTTTCAATCGTTTCACGCTGTGCAACGGCGCTATCAACATATTTTTTCAGGTTGCCCTGTACCCCGCCGAAGGTATCATAATTGCGTACAAAGGCCTCCATATCCGCCATTTTTATGTTGGCCGGGAGCTTTTGCTCCACCTCTCCCTTTTCTGTAACCGTCAGCGTATGGTAAAGAGCCAACATCTCGCGATATGCTGTGATGGACTGTTCCGTTCTGCCATAGCTGAAGAGATAATCCGTCTTTGCTTCTGTTTCATTGAGCAACGTAACATCTTCATACAAGGCAAGAATTGCTGCTACAGCACTTTCCACATCAGAGCTTTGAAGCTGTGGCTCCTCCAATTCCCTCTCCGGATGGAGCTGCTCAAAGCCGCTTATTGGCGTGCCGCTCGAAAAACCGAACATATCCACCGACATCGTCGTACCCGCAGGACTCTCGCCGCCCTGAGAGCCGGTATAAAATAGCTTGATCTGCTTAACAACTGCATTGGCAGAAATCACAGGGCCGGCATTGCCGTTGCTTGTAATCTCACAAAAATGGGAAAGCGGTATTTTAATAAAGCCACGGAACCCGTTCAGCGAGGCGCCTGTCATACAGCCGTCGTTCCCATCGTTATCTGTTTGAACAGTTTTCCATGCAGGGATCGCCGCATCCATATCCAGAATTTGATAGTCCCACTGTGTACCATCGTCTTCATCATGGGAATAAATATTGCCATTTTCCGTACGCAAGGCAACCCACATCTTGCGGATATCATTCATTTCAGAAAAATCTGCGTAGAAGATGAAATCTGTCGCCTGGCCGATATTCACGCCGCTGAGCGCATCCCAGTTATCCTTATTTTCTCCGTTATGCGTCAGGGAGATGCGATAGGTTTCGCCATTAGATAAGGAATCACGATAGAAGCTTGTATCAATGGAACGGGAGCTTGCAAAACCATTCTGCCCCACGGATGTGGACGCCAAGCTGAAACGCTGATCGGTACTATTCGTTCCCGTTTCCGCAGAATCATAAGAGGAGCGGCTGTAAGCTACAAGGTTCTTGCTGTTTTCCCACGCGCCTTATAAATCCCGTTCTCCCAAAGCAGGTGATGGGCACGGTCAAAATAATGCCATTTTCCATTCGGTTCCAGGCGGTAATCGTCATACTCATGGATGGCAGTCTGGCCAACCGTATAGTTCTGCTCCACATCGTTAAAGGCTTTGAAATAAAGCTGTGTCAAAGCGCTGGGATACCATTCGCTCTGCCCGGTTTCATTATAACGGCGGATCAGATCCGCTTCATCCTTCAGGCCAAAGCGCTGAAGCTCTCCCAAGGTAAAGGTTTGATAAAGCTCGAATAGCGCTGGAATATCGGCATCAGCTTTTTGCAGCTCCGTATGTAAATACAGCACCGGATCCTGCCCATTCAGAATCTGATTCAGACGCTCTCTTGCCTGTTTCAGCTTTTCCGGCAAGGTGACTGTTGCGCTCAGCTCCGCGCAAATCGCCTCCAGATCCTCAATGATCCCTGCATCGGCAACGTTGACAGCCTCCACATCCGGGATATGTTGATTCACCAGCTTCTCTACTGCCTCCTGATCGCTCGGCACCATATGATAGGTATCCAGCGTTTGTAGGGGAGCAATGCTGGAGCCCGGGTCATTTGTTTCAAGATTTTTGCCGCTGAAGCCGATCTGATCGATGTAAAACGGCTTGTTCATACTATCCTCAGAGGCACCACGCCATGTAAAGCCAACAGAGGCGATATCTTCAATCGGAGTAACCCCTAATCGATATCCTGTTGTATTTTCAAATCTCGTTTTATCAAAATAAATTGTTCGATCTTCCCAACCGGGGAACTTGTACTCACGGTCAATCCATGAAAGAGAACCCTCGGGAGCCGTATAAGCCGTCTCCGCAGTGAAGTGTGCCCTTTCTGTATTTACGCCCACATATCCATCCCAAACGGAAATTTCATAAGAATAGGGGTGCTCTGTTGTTAACTGTTTATAAGAACTACTCGCATCTTCATTCCATAGTTTGTCAATAGGAACGCGAAGGAATCCACGATAATGGCCGAAATCCTCCAAATAACCATCCGTATTGGTATACATCGTATCCCATAGCCCGTCTGCATTTTGGTAATAAACCGGAACCGCTTCATGATTTTGCTTTGCATAGCCGACTGTGCTGTAAACATCCTTGCTATACGCATGCGTAATCCAATTCCCTTCTACTGAAAAAATCTCCGCTGTCTATGCGAAGCGTGCCAGTATAATCCATATACCGAACTTGAAGCGCAAACTCTTCAAACGAAACATAAGAGGTGTCCACCCAGATCCACAGTTCTTCTGCATTCTTAAACTGATAATGATCTTGGTTGTACATAACATCGAAACGCTCATAGCTGTCTGCCGAACGCTCATTGCCATTCATGTAGAAACGAAAAGCTTGACTATTATCAAAGCCTGGCGTCTGATACGCATTCTTATTGCCGTCATACACGCCGTCAATATTCATTGCGGCGGTACCGTTGCCGTTATTATACTCCCAAAATTTTGCGCCGGAATCATGGGTGCCGCCATCTTCCCTGGCGGCGTTATAGGCATCTTCAAACCGGGAAACAGAGGTATAACGATCTGACCCGGTTGGAGACGCTCCCGCTGCCGGAACATCCAATGAATCCCCGACCAAGGCTTCGATCGGCTGCGAACGCCATCCATCTGCATCCACTGCCGTAATTGCAACGCTAATACGATGAGACATATTTAAACCATACGCTTTGATCTGCTCAGCAGAAAGTTCTGAGAAAATTAACGCGCTTTCACCGGCCATTGTCCGTGCCCCACTCAATTCCACCGCAGAGACGATCGGCGTTTCGCGCTGGGGATAGCCCCGATCCAAATCATAAAAATCCGCATAGTAAGAAATCCCGCCTGCTATCGCCTGCGCCTCAGGAAAAGAAATCTCCAACGTACCGCTCGTGGTATAGCGTGCGCGTGCCGCGCCCTCGCCAAATTGCGGTCCGGATCATCCCCTGCCGCCGCAGCCACAAGCGACACCGGCTGCGCGGCCGCAAGCAGCATCAGTATCGCAAGCAGAACCGCAAGGCAACGTTTGCTATATTTCGTCCTTTGTTTCATTCCGAACGACCCCCGTTCATAAATTTTCTCCTTTTGGCCCGTGATCCTGCCAATCATAGGTTTATTCCACTGTAATCGTTGTTTTTACCTGCCCGTTATTCAGCCGGTTTTGCTCCGCATCGAATGAATAGGTTAAATATTTCACTGTAGCTTTATAGCTGCCTGCATCCATTGCGCGCTTTAAATGAAATTTTGCAATTGCATATCCTGGCGGAACGAGATTCGATTCATACAAAATTTCGCCCGTTTTATCCAAAATAATCTGGAATTTAAAATAGCAGGGATTCCCTTCCGGATTGCGAAGCACAAACTCCTGCTCCGTTTGCCCCGCCTTAAATTTCATTGAGGTAATGCCCGGCAGTTTGATGGTTTTCCCCTTGGTATCAATTTTTTTTCTTGGTGCTTAGCGTAATATCGCCTTCTACGATATTTTGATCCACTTGGCCTTTGGGATCTGTAGAA
>ENA-OQCX01001334-OQCX01001334.1-human-gut-metagenome-genome-assembly--contig:-NODE-1334-length-11544-cov-3.270649_pt1 | contig 11544 bp, 16 predicted proteins | sample MGYA00242762_ERZ504587 | MGnify/ENA primary metagenome ERZ504587 (study PRJEB26092, sample SAMD00036337) | human gut metagenome | host: Homo sapiens | study: EMG produced TPA metagenomics assembly of...
GGCCCGCCCCGCAGAAGCCCGTCTGCCCGGCGGCCCGGTCGGCTTTGCACTGCCGGGGGCAGGAGAGTGCAGGCTTTCCGGGCACGGCAACAGAAATGGTTTTGGGCATAATATCCAAGTCCTTTGCAAAAGATTTGACAGAATTACTCTTGTTTATTATACCATTTATGATATGAAATGTGGTATACTATGATAGAATATTATATATCATGCAAAAATACTACATATCAGACGGAGGATGTCATGCGCACCGAAAACGAGGAGATCCGGGATCATTTGAAATATCTCTCCCTGCTGGCACGGGATTACCCCTCGCAGGCAGCCGCCGCCAGTGAGATCATCAGCACCCAGGCCCTGCTCAAGCTGCCCAAGGGCACCGAACATTTTATGAGCGACCTGCACGGTGAAAACGAGGCTTTTGTCCACATCCTGAACTCGGCTTCGGGTGTCATCCGGGAAAAGGTGGATATCGTGCTGGGGGACAGTGTGCCGGAGCAGACCCGTGCCGAGCTGGCAACGCTCATCTATTATCCCAACGAGAAGTTGCCTCAGCTCAAAGCCGAGTGCACGGATGAGGAAGCGCTTGACCACTGGTACACAGAGACCCTGCTTCAGCTCATTGATATCTGCCGATTGGTGTCCTCCAAGCATACCCGGCAGCATGTGCGCTCCTGCCTGCCGTCCAGCTGCGGGTATATTCTGGATGAGCTGCTCCATGCCCACTTTGAGGACCACGACAAGGACCTTTATTATGGGCAGATCGTGGGCAGCATCATCGAAAATGGCCGCGCTGACCGGTTCATTGTCCGGCTGTGTGAGCTCATCAAGCGGCTGGCTGTGGACAAGCTGCACATCGTGGGGGACCTGTTTGACCGCGGCCCCCGGCCTGATATCATTCTGGACCGGCTCATGCGCCACCACCATGTGGATATCCAGTGGGGCAACCATGACGTGTCTGGATGGGTGCCGCCGCCGGAAGCCCCATCTGCGTCTGCACTGTGCTCAAAACGACACTGGCCTACCACAATCATGCCATGCTCGAGGACTGCTACGGCATCAACCTGCGCACCTGCAGCGGATGGCCGAGCAGTTCTACGGAAATGACGATCTGACCCTCTGGATGCCCCACACCGACGCGGCGCGCGGCCCTTACACCGAGGGAATGCTCCACCGCTGTGCCGTGATGCACAAGGCCGTGACCATTCTGATGCTCAAGATGGAGTGCAAGGTCATCGACGGCAACCCGGATTTCAAGATGCAGGGAAGGGATTTCCTGCGGCACATCGATTGGGAAAAGGGGACCGTGACCCTGAACGGGCAGGTATACCCCCTGCGGGACACCAGCTTCCCCACCGTGGACCCGGCAGACCCCGCCGCCCTGAATGATGATGAGCGGCTGGTGCTTCGCAAGCTGGTGGAATCCTTCCGGCAGAGTGAGCGCTTGCAGCAGCATGTGGAATTTTTGTACGCCAAGGGCAGCGTTTACCACATCGAGAACGGCAACCTGCTCTACCACGGCGTGGTGCCCATGACCAAAAACGGCAGCTTTGCCGTGGAGCGGTTCGAGGGACACAACTACTCGGGCCGCGGCTTGATGGACTACTGTGACGAGCGGGCACGCCGCGGTTACTTTGCCCCCGAGGCAGCGCTGCCCGACGGAGCGGTCAGGACTTTTTGTGGTATCTGTGGTGCGGCAAGCTGTCGCCGTTGTTCGGCCGCAGCGCCATGACCACCTTTGAGCGGCTGTATATTGCCGACCCCGCAACCCACGAGGAAGTCAAGGACCCCTATTATACATGGTACAATGAAGAGGCCGCCTGCCGCCGCATCCTGGCGGAATTCGGTCTGCCCGGCACCAGCCACATCGTCAACGGCCATGTGCCGGTGCGGGAGAAGAGCGGCGAGAGCCCCATCAAGGGCGGGGGCCGTCTGGTCGTTATTGACGGCGGGTTCTGCCGCGCCTACCATGAAAAGACCGGCATTGCAGGGTATACGCTGGTGTACTCCAGCCGCACCATGTCCCTGCGGACCCATCAGCTTTGTCAGTGCCGAAAAGGCCGTGAACGAAAACATCGACATCGTGTCGCAGAAGAACATTCTGGAAACGGAGAACCACCGCATTCTGGTGGAAGAGACGGACGAGGGCGAGATCCTGCGGGAGCGGGTGCATGACCTGAAACAGCTGGTCAAGGCCTATCAGCTGGGCTGGATCAAGGAGACCTGCAGCGAGGATTGCGTCTGGTAAGGGGCGCTGATTGTAAAATTTTTGAAATAAGAAACAAAAATATCGAATATTTCCGCAGATTCTGGGCAAAACAGAAAATAATCCGGCAGGGGAAAAGGGGGCTTTGCTTTTTGCCCGAAGTTGTGTATAATAAGATAGTTGTATCGTGAGGGTGTGTACCCGGCGGTGCGCGGAGAGATCAAGTAAGAACCCTGAGTGGCCCTGCCGCTGGCGGGCCTGCGACAAGGAGATTATAAAATTGGAAAAGTTTGTTATTACGGGCGGCAAGCCCCTGCATGGCGAAGTCACCATTTCCGGTGCAAAAAATGCGGCTGTGGGCATTCTGCCTGCCACCATTCTGGCGGCAGATGTCTGTGTGATCGAAAACCTGCCGGACATCAGTGATGTGGCAGTCAGCCTGAAGATCCTGAGCACCCTGGTGCCGGCATCAAGATGCTGAACCGCAATACCTACGAGATCGACACCACCCATCTGAACTGCACCAACGTCCCGGACGATCTGTCCCGCCAGATGCGTGCCAGCTACTACTTCCTGGGTGCACTGCTCTCCCGCTTTGGCAAGGCACAGGTGGCCATGCCCGGCGGCTGCAATCTGGGCCCCCGCCCCATCGACCAGCACCTCAAGGTGTTCAGCGCGCTGGGTGCAGAGGACAGCGTGGACTACGGTATGATCACCGTCCGCGCCAAGGAACTGAACGGTGCCCATATCTTCTTTGATAAGGTCAGTGTGGGCGCTACCATGAACGGTATGCTCTCCGCTGTGATGGCACAGGGCCAGACCATTCTGGAAAACTGCGCCAAGGAGCCCCATGTCGTTGATCTGGCAAACTTCCTGAATATGTGCGGCGCGGATGTGCGCGGTGCCGGCACCGATGTGATCAAGGTGCGCGGCGTGGAAAAGATGCACGGCTGCACTTACAGCATCATCCCTGACCAGATCGAGGCGGGCAGCTACATGGTTGCCGCTGCTGCCACCGGCGGCGACGTTCTGATCAAAAATGTCACCCCCAAGCATCTGGAACCCATTACGGCAAAGCTCCGCCGTGCCGGTGTGGATGTGGAGGAATTCGATGATTCCGTTCGCGTCTCCCGCAAGGGCGATATCCTGCCGCTGAAGATCAACACCATGCCTCACCCGGGCTTTCCCACCGATATGCAGCCCCTGATGGGTGTGCTGCTCAGCGTGGCAAAGGGCACCTCCACCATCACCGAGAGCGTGTGGGACAACCGCTTCCGCTATGTGGACGAGCTGCGCAAGATGGGCGCAGTGGTGCAGGTGGACGGTCAGGTGGCCGTGTTTGAGGGGGTGGACAAGCTGAATCCCGCCCCCCTGCGCGCTTCTGACCTGCGTGCCGGTGCGGCCATGGTCGTTGCTGCCCTGATGGCAGACGGCACCAGCGAGATCGAGGAGATCGGCCACATTGAGCGCGGCTACGAGAACATCGTGGAAAAGCTGCGCGGCCTGGGCGCTGAGATCAGCAAGGTGGAGCGGATGCCCGCTGCACTGGAATCGGCAATGTAATCATTCAGAACCTCTCAGTCTGCTTCGCAGAAGTTTCCCTGACAGGGAGCTTTTGTGAAGCCATGACGGAGAGGTTCGTTTCTTGAGGTTTGAAATGTCTGAATTCATCTCGTTATACTCTGGCTCCTCCGGCAATTGCAGCGTGGTGCGCACGGGGGAAAAGTACATCATCATCGATATGGGAAAGGGTGTGCGCACCACCTCGGCGGCACTCAAGGAACTGGGCCTGAACATCAGCGATTGTGCGGGCATTCTGGTCACCCACGAGCACTCTGACCATGTCAAGGGGCTGACCACCTTTCTCAAAAAGAATCCACTGCCAGTGTATGGTGCAGATGATACGCTGGATTTCCTGGATGCAAACGGTATCGTGCCCGCCAGCTGTGCGCTGCGCACCCTGTCCGGCGGGGAAGAGGATGTGGGAGATTTCGGTGTGACGATGTTCCCCACCAGCCACGACGTGCCCTGCGTGGGCTACCGCATCCGCACCCCGGACAACAAGACCATGACCATTGCCACCGACCTGGGAGTCCTGACCCCGCCGGTGCATCAGGCCCTGAGCGGCTGTGACCTGGTGGCGCTGGAAAGCAACTACGACCTCCACATGCTCCGCAGCGGGCGGTATCCCTACTACCTGCGCTCCCGCATCGAGTCCAACCGGGGCCACCTTTCCAACGATGAGTGCTCGGCAAAGCTGCTGGAGCTGATCCAGGAGGGATGCAAAAAGTTTGCCCTCTGCCATCTCTCGCAGGAGAATAACACCCCGGCGCTTGCTTTGCAGACCATGTTCAACACCCTGGGTGCGGCAGGTGTCGTGCCGGAAAAGGACTGCATCGTGCAGGCCCAGCGCCGCAATGAAATCAGCCCCGCGCTTACATTTTAAGAAAAAAAGGCCCTCTCCGTCAATGCTTCGCAAAGCGTGACAGAGAGGGTCGTTTTTTGTTATTATGCCAGATCCGGCAGGATATCGGGCCAGAGAGCCTGCTCCTGCCGCAGGTCGGTGAAAACGCAGTCCAGATAGATCTTGTTTACAGCCGAGATGATGGTGCTGCGCAGGAGCTTGCGTGCATCATCAACATCCGGCTCCAGCTCGGAAAAGCTTTTGGTCAGGCCGAACACATAGCAGGTAATTCTCCAGCTCATCACAAAAGGTATCATACGCCTGCGCGGAGGTATAATGCGCCCGCTGCATCTTGAACAGACTGTCGATGTTTTCCATGGACAGGACATTTTTAGAAACTACGATGTAGATCAGGCAGGCCAGCTGATCCCGGGTATACTTCTTTTTGATGGGGTGGCTGATGATCCCTTTCTTAACGTAGTTGCTCACCATGGAAGCGGTGAGCTCCACCCCCTGAAATGTGCGGAAACACCCGTTGACAAACTGTACACTCTGATCCAGATAAAGCCCTACGGTGGGGAGTTCTGCATACCGGGGCAGGGCAAACCCTGCGGCGCAGGCCGCAACGCGGCGGTTTGATTCTAATTTCATGCGGACAGTATACCATGTTTTGGAAATGCGGTCAACAGGAAATTGAAAACTTTTGAAATAATTCAATAAAACAGTTGACAGGGTTTTGAAAAACTGATATAGTGATTCAGACAACAGGAAAAACTGCGGCATCCGCTGCCGCCGGAATGGAGATAAATGCTTATGAACACCAAGATTGTTGTGGATTCCTCCGCCAGCCTGTACACCTTGCAGGGCGTGGATTTTGAATGCGTTCCCCTGAAGATCATCACCGACGATGCCGAATATCTGGACAACGGCACGATGGATGCCGTGGGCATGGCCCAGACCCTGCGCACCTATAAGGCAAGACCTCAACCTCCTGCCCCAACCGTCAGCGATTGGCTGGCCGCCTACGAGGGAGCCGACGAGGTGTATGCCATCACCATCACGGGCACTCTGTCCGGCAGCTACAATGCCGCCCAGCTGGCCGCCGAGGAATACCAGCAGGAGAATCCCGGCAAGCGGGTGTTCGTGCTGGACAGCCTTTCCACCGGCCCGGAGCAGCGCCTGCTGGCCGAGCATCTGCGGGATCTGCTGGCTGAGGGCAAGGAGTTTGACGAGGTCTGTGAAGAGATGCTCCGTTACCACAAGCACACCCACCTGCTCTTCTCGCTGGAATCGCTGGCCAATCTGGCCCGCAATGGCCGCGTGAAGCCTGCCGTTGCCGCTGTGGCGCGGATGCTGGGCATCCGGGTCATCGGTCAGGCAAGTGAGGCCGGAGAGCTGGATGTTCTCTGCAAGACCCGTGGCGAGCATGGTGCGCTGGAACGCATCGTGCTGGAACTCAAGGAGCACGGCTACACCAACGGCAGGCTCCATATCTCTCACTGCGGCAATCCCGCCGCCGCCGAGCGCCTGAAGCACATGGTAAAGGCTGTGTTTGATGGAGCAAAGGTGGACATCAGCGAATGCGGTGGTCTGTGCAGCTATTATGCAGAGCTGGGCGGTCTGCTGGTTGGTTATGAGGACGCGGAAGCATAAGCGAACGGCCCTCGGAAAAATTCTGCCCACGATTGAATAGGCGCTCATAGCGGGGAAAGCCGTTGTGGGCGCTTTTTTGTTTGCAAAATCTTCCGCTCTGCGCTATACTAACAGCATCAAAAATCGCCGTGGGCGGCAGGGGAGGGATACCACATGTTCAGATTGCCTATCGTCAAGTTTTTCAACCGCATCTTCAACCGTGTCACGATCACAGTGGTGCTGGTGGCTCTACAGGTGCTCTGGCTGCTCTGGGCGTTCTGGTCGTTCACGGCGGGGCGGGTCTGGCTGAACGGTGCCCTGAAGGCGCTGAGCATCATGATCGTGCTGTATCTGGTGCGCAAGGATGAAAACAGTGCTTATAAGATCGGCTGGATCGTTCTGATCGGTCTTCTGCCCTGCTGGGCGGCGCGCTTTATCTGGCTTTTGGCAACAAGGCCCCCGCCAAGTATCTGCGGGAGCGGATGCAGAAGGTGGAACAGGTTCATCAGACTGAGCTTGCCCAGCCCGAGGGCCAGACCGATGCGCTGGATATCTCCAGCCGGAACCTGAGCCGCTATGTGGCAAAGTTCGGGCCGTATCCGGCCTGGAAGGATACCGCTGCTCACTACTTTTCCTGCGGGGAGGAGATGTATCCCCAGCTGCTGGCAGATCTGGAAAAGGCGGAAAAATTTATCTTTCTGGAATTTTTTATCCTCCGTTCCGGCAAAATGTGGGACGGTGTGGAGCAGATCCTCCGCCGCAAGGCCGCCCAGGGCGTGGATGTGCGGCTGATCTACGATGATTTTGGCAGCCTGCTGGGCCTGCCCAGTGATTTTGTCATCCGCATGGAGAAGGCGCATATCCGCTGCATCCCTTTCAACCCGGTGGTGCCGCTTGTCTCGCTGGTGATGAACCACCGCGACCACCGCAAGATTGTGGTGGTTGACGGCAATGTGGCCTACACCGGCGGTGTGAATCTGGCGGATGAGTATATCAATGCCGAGCAGCGCTTTGGTTACTGGAAGGATGCGGCCATCCGGTTGGAAGGAGCCGCTGTCTGGAACTTTACCGTGATGTTCCTCAATGCATGGAACGCCTTCCGCCCGCAGGAGACCGATTACACCGCCTTTGCGCCCACCCGCCTGCCCGCAGTGCAGGATGGCGTGGTACAGCCCTACGCGGACAGCCCGCTGGATGAGGAACCGCTGGCCGAGACGGTCTATCTGGACATCCTCTCTCAGGCCCAGCGGTATGTTTATATCTATACGCCCTACCTGGCCGTGGGCGAGGAGATGCTGGATGCTCTGAAAAATGCGGCCAAGCGCGGGGTGGACGTGCGGCTCATCCTGCCCGGGATCCCGGACAAGAAGCTGGTGTTCCGGCTCAGCCGCTCCTACTATCTGCCCCTGCTCAGGGCGGGCGTGCGCATTTATGAATTCACGCCCGGTTTCCTCCACGCCAAGTGCTATGTCAGCGATGACCGTGTCGCCGCGGTGGGCAGCATCAATATGGATTACCGGAGCCTGTTTCTCCATTTTGAGTGCGGAACACTGCTCTTCCATAACAGCCAGATCGCCGCACTGCGGAAGGATGTGGAGCGCACCCTGCTGCAGTGCCGGGAGATCATGCGCTCCGACTGCCGCACCAATCTGCCGGGCACAGCACTGGACAGCGTGCTGCGGCTGCTGAGTCCGTTGATGTAAGCGGCTGCGCGCAGCACTCGGGGAGCTTTTCCACGCAAGTGAAACGGGCCATTCCATCGCCCACCCTATTGCCTGCGGCAACAGGTCCCACCCCAGCGGACACTTGCTTTGGAAAACTCCCGTCGGCTGCGTAATCTTACGCTCTTCTGGACATACTATGGGGCAAAGGCCCAACGGGCCGTGTGGAAAGGGAGCGTATCTATGAATCAGAACCATCGGGCTCTTTGGAGCTGTGCCATGGCGGCGGCGCTGCTGCTGACCGCCTGCGGCAAAACGAACGCCGGGTCGGGCAGCTCCGGCAGCATGAGCGGAAGCAGCGGCACATCCTCCGCACAGACCCAGACAGCGGCATGGAAAACCGGTCTGGGTGTGGTGACAGAGACCACCGATCAGGACAGGGCAGGGAAAATTGAACTGGCAGCGGCCGCTGTCCTGCTGGATGGCGAGGGGAAACTGGAGAGTGTTCTGCTGGATGAGCTGGAAGTGTCTGTTTCGGCGGACAGCACCGGCCATGTGACCCTGCCCACCGACTGGCGCACCAAGCGCAGAAGGGGGACGATTACCCGCTGGCCGAGGTCTCTTCCCTGAAAAAGGCTGGGCGGAACAGGCGGATGCCTTTGCCAATTATCTGATCGGCATGACCCCGGAACAGATCTCCATGCTCAAAGTGGATAAGGATGGCAAGTCCACGGATGCTGACCTGCTGAGCGGTTGCACCATTGCTGTGGATCGCTACCGGGATGCCGTGACCCGGGCCTGCGCCAATGCCAGGGCACTGGGTGCCGCCAAGGGCGACAGGGCCGCGCTGGGCATCGAAGCGGTGAACGGGACTTCGGACATCACCGCCACCGATGACAAGGATGTGAATGCGCAGGTGGATGTGAGCATCGTGCACTGACCACCGATGCGGACCGCCGTGTGACCAGCGCCATTGCGGATATGGCCGAGCCGGCCCTGACGGTGGTGTCGGACGGCGGTGTGACAGCCCCGGACCTCGTCAAGACCAAGCTGGAACTGGGCGAGGACTATGGGATGCGCGGCGCATCGGCGCTGGGCAAGGAGTGGTATGAGCACAGCGAAGGCTTCTGTGATGCCCTCAAGGGCAAGACCCGCACCGAGATCGCTGGGCTTTCCGGCGGCGATGCCGACCTGAAGGCTCTGTGTACCATTGACATCACCGATCTGCAAAAGGCGGCGCTGGATGCCCTGAGCTGAGGAGGAAGCCCATTCAGTCCTGCAATCGCGCACCGGCTCTCCCGGATAGGGGGGGCGGTGGCATTCCGCTGCGTTTTCAGAGAAAAACCCTCTCGCCGCGTCTGGCAGCTGCCGACGCGGCGTTTTTGCTTTGTCAAAATGACCGCTTTGCCGTGATAAAGCGGTAAAGATTTGAGCAAACTGCGAAAAATCAGTTTTCCCCCTTGCCAAATGGCAGAAAACGCGCTATTCTATAACCACAGTTTAGCAATTTAGCATGGTAAAGCAATAAAACAAAGCTGCTTGCCACTGAGGGAGGAACCGTATATGAAACGTCTTGTATCTGCATTCCTGGCCGGTGCCATGGCACTGAGCCTTGCCGCCTGCGGCGGTGCCGCTTCCACTTCCACTGCCGCATCTGCTTCGGCCTCTGCTTCCGGCAGTGCTGCCGCATCCCAGACTGCAGGCAGCGATCTGGATTACATCAAGGGCAAGGGCAAGCTGGTCATCGGCTACACCGTTTACGAGCCCATGAACTACACCGATGCCGATGGCAACTTCACCGGTTTTGATACCGAGCTGGCCACTGCTGTCTGCGAAAAGCTGGGCGTGGAGCCGGAGTTTGTGGAGATCAACTGGGATACCAAGGTCGTGGAGCTGGATGCCAAGAGCATCGACTGCATCTGGAACGGTATGACCCTGACCGATGACATCATGCAGAACACCGCTACCACCAAGGCTTATGCAAAGAATGCACAGGTGGTCGTTGTGAAAGATGGCACCGATTATACCTCTACCGCTGACCTGGTGGATAAGACCGTGGTCGCCGAGGCTGGTTCCGCCGGTGAGGCCGCCATTGAGGGGGACGAGAACCTGGCACAGGCTGATTACGTCTCCAAGAGTGTTCAGACCGACTGCCTGATGGAAGTTGCCGCAGGCACTGCCGATGCCGCTGTACTTGACCTGACCCTGGCCAACGCCATGATCGGTGAGGGCACGGATTATGCCGACCTGAAGATCGTGGACGAGCTGAACGCTGAGGAGTACGGTGTGGCGTTCCGCAAGGGCAGTGATGCTGCCGCCGCTGTGGACGAGGCCTTTGATGCACTGAAGGCCGATGGTACCATGCAGCACTGGCCGACAAGTACGATCTGGCACTGGCTGACTGAATTTGTTGAAAAACTCCTTCTGTCATCGCTATGCGATGCAACCTCCCTCGGTGAGGGAGGCTTTTTGTTGCCGATGCGTGAAAGGCTCCCGAGCAGAGGAAACTTTCACCGGCTGTGATGGAAGGGGAATATGGATTCTGAATAAAAAAGGTGTGTTTTTGTGTCTGTGATTCTTATGCGCCTGTCCGGCGCGTTCCTGCTCAATTGTGAGCTCTTTGCCCTGACACTGCTGTTTGCACTGCCGCTGGGCTGGTGGTCTCGTTTGGCTCCATGAGCCGCTGCAAGCCGCTGGCCGGGCTGGTCAAGACCTTTGTCTGGATCATCCGCGGCACCCCGCTGATGCTGCAGATCATCGTGATCTATCTGGGCCCCGGCCTGCTGGGCATGAACAACCCCTGGCCCTCCGGCTCCGGCGGACGGATGGTGGCGGCGGTGGTGGCCTTTGCCATCAACTATGCCTGCTATTTTTCTGAGATCTACCGCGGCGGCATTGAAGCGGTGCCCAAGGGGCAGACTGAGGCCGGGCAGGTGCTTGGCATGACCAAAACGCAGATTTTTTTCAAGGTGACCTTGCTTCAGGTCGTCAAGCGCATCCTGCCCCCCATGGGCAATGAGATCATCACGCTGGTCAAGGATACCTCGCTGGCAAACACCATTGCCAATAAGGAGATCATTATGATGGCCAAGGAGTACAGCGCAAAGGGCCTGATCTGGCCGCTGTTCTCCACCGCGCTCTTCTTCCTGGTGTTTGTGGGCGCGCTGACCATCCTGTTCAACTGGGCTGAAAAAAAGCTCGATTATTTCCGCTGCTAAGGAGGCAGATAGATTATGGCGTTGCTCGAAGCTTCCGGTATCGGAAAAAATTTTGGCGAGACCCATGTGTTGAAGGACATCTCCCTGGATCTGGAGCAGGGGGAAGCGCTGGCGATCATCGGCTCGTCCGGTTCCGGCAAAACGACGCTGCTGCGCTGCCTGAACTTTCTGGAACGGCCTGACACGGGTGTGATCAAGGTGAACGGCGAGACGATGTGGGATGCCGCCGACTCTGCCACCCAGAAGGAAAGCGAGATCCGCAAAAGCGGCTCCACTTTGGTCTGGTGTTCCAGAACTTCAACCTGTTCCCGCAGTACACGGCCTTGCAGAACGTGATGCTGGCAGGAGAACTGCTGGCAAAGGAACGTCCGGAATATCAGGCAAACAAAAGGCCATCCACGCGGAGCTGGAACAGCAGGCAAGAGA
>ENA-OQCX01001335-OQCX01001335.1-human-gut-metagenome-genome-assembly--contig:-NODE-1335-length-11543-cov-3.840049_pt1 | contig 11543 bp, 12 predicted proteins | sample MGYA00242762_ERZ504587 | MGnify/ENA primary metagenome ERZ504587 (study PRJEB26092, sample SAMD00036337) | human gut metagenome | host: Homo sapiens | study: EMG produced TPA metagenomics assembly of...
CAATAAAAAAGGCGTCATATTGCACAAAAATAATTTTGATTTTTAACAACATAGATAAAAAGTACAAAGGGAGTTGAAATTCAGGCGATTTTTGATATGATTATATAGCGGATATGATGTACTTTGTGCGTTATATCCTCAAAGAAAGTATGTAATCCGAAAGGACACTACGAAAATATTCAGAAAGAGGGATTTTTCCAATGAAAAAGATTCTCGCCATTTTATTGGCAGGTATGATGACTGCTACTGCACTTGTTGGCTGCGGCGGCGGAGACTCATCATCGAAAACAGACAATGGTTCAAAAACAGACAACGGTTCTTCGGACGGTGCTGCTAAGATTGAAGGCTCAATCGTTGACGACAGCTACTTCGGCGATGAAGGTACAGACAGTAAGCTGTAACTCTTAAGGTATGGGCTCCTGATGCTGCTGTAAGCCTTGTTAAAGAGCAGGTTGAGGCTTTCAAAAAGGCTTATCCTAACAGAAAATTTAAGGAAATCTCAGTTGTAGCACAGGGCGAAAAGGATGCTGCTACAAATATGCTTAACGATGCTACAACAGCTGCAGATGTATTCAGCATCCCGAGTGACCAGCTCAACAAGCTCGTTGACGCAGGCGTTATTTCTCAGGTTGCATTTAAGGATGCCGTAACAGAGGCTAATTCTGAGGAAACTGTAAAAGCAGCTACACTTAATGATACTCTCTATGCTTATCCTGAAACAAACGATAACGGTTACTATCTCGTTTATGATAAGTCAGTAGTTTCCGACGAGCAGGCTCAGACACTTGAGGGTATTCTTGAGGCTTGTAAGAAGGCAGGCAAGAAGTTCATTATGAATGCCGGTGACGGTTACTATGCTTGTACTTTCGCTTTCACTGCAGGTGTTAAAATTGACGGTCTTGAAAAAGACGGTATTACACAGAAGTTTGTTAAATATGACGAAGATGAAGCTGTTAAAACACTTCAGGCTTTTGCAAAGCTCATCAAGGATTACAGAGGTACATTCCAGTCACTTGACGTTGCTAACATTGCTTCAGGTTTTGCAAGCGGTAAGTGTGGCGCAGGTATCGACGGTTCATGGGATACAGCTTCTAACCAGAAGGCTCTCGGTGACAACTTCGGTGCTGCAAAGCTTCCTACAATCAATGTCAACGGCACAGACAAGCAGCTTATCTCAATGTTCGGTTATAAGTACATCGGTGTAAACGGTTCTTCTAAGTTCCCGGCAACAGCTCAGATTCTTGCTCACTATCTTGCAGGTGAAGAGTGCCAGCTCCAGAGAACTGAGAAGCTCGGTTGGGGACCTTCAAACAAGAAGGTTCAGGAAAGCAAAGCTGTAACAGGTTCTCCTGTTCTCAAGGCTATCGGTGAGCAGTCTCTGAATGCTTGTGTACAGGTTAATATTGCTTCAACATTCTGGGATCTATGGCTAACCTTGGCAACAAGATCATCGCTGACACATGCGATCCTTCAGATGCAGCTGCTATGAAGAAGCTTCTTAACGAAACAATTTCTAACGTTAGGGATGAGGGCTAATCGTTAAGTAAGTTAAATTAAGTAAGTTAAATTGATTTAATTTGATCGATTAATTAGCTGCGGGACACTCCGAAAACGGAGTGTCCCGTAAAAAAGAAAAAATGCGGACTGTCCGCTTGCGTTATCAATTTGTGTATTCGCCTGACTAATAATGTTTTATTACGAACGGCAACTATTATAGGATAGCGTAAAAGACATTATTAGTTTGGTGTATTAGAGAGATTTGCAAATTATTAAGGAGAGCGCCTAATGACATATGTTGAATACAAACAGCTCAATCCTTTCCAGAGATTTGCCTACAACACAAAGAAGTTTTTCTGTAACATTCCTCATGCCGTTGCCCATTTTTTACAGCACTCGGCAAGGCAATAGTTAAGTTCTTCGTAGGCATCGGCAAGGGCTTTGCCAACTACGGCAAGACCTTCGTAAAAGGCGACTGGGCTACAAAACTTTCCTACCTTATTTTCGGTGTAGGTGATCTTAGCAAAGGTAAATATTACAAGGGTATTCTTTTCTTCGCTGTTGAAGTTCTCTATATCCTTTATATGGCTTTTTTCGGTTGGGGATATCTCAAAATGTTCCCGACACTTGGTATTCAGGCTCAGAGAACTGAATATATCAACGGTATCATTCCAAAGCAGGTACCCGGCGATAACTCAATGCTTATTCTGCTTTACTCGGTATTGACACTCGTAATCACAGTAGTGGTTTTCGCTATTTACATAACAAACATCAAAGATGCGTACAGACATCAGATTATGAAGGCTAACGGTCAGAAACCGACTTCATTCAAATATGATATGAAGCAGTTCCTTGACGGTAAGTATCATATCACACTTATGTCATTCCCTGTACTTATGATCGGTATCTTCAATGTTCTGCCGCTCATATTTATGATTTTGATTGCATTTACCAACTATGATAAACAGCATATGCCTCCGGGAACACTGTTCTCATGGGTTGGTTTTGACAACTTCGGCTCACTCTTCAACCTCGTTGAAGGTGCTAAGAAGGGCTATACATTTGTTAAGCTCACAGAATGGACTCTTATCTGGCTGTTTCAGCTACATTCTCAAACTATATCCTTGGTATGATCTTCGCTCTTATGATAAACAAGAAGGGTATCAAGTTTAAATCACTCTGGAGAACACTTTTCGTTATTACAATTGCTGTTCCTCAGTTCGTATCACTTCTTCTCATGAACCAGATGCTCCAGACAAACGGTGCTATAAACATCCTGCTTTCAAACATTACAAACAGTCATGTTGAAATTCAGTGGCTGAATCAGGATGCAACACTGGCTCGTTGGGTAGTTATCATCATTAACTGTTGGGTAGGTATTCCGTACACCATCCTTTCTATGTCGGGTATTCTTATGAATATTCCTGAGGATCTCTATGAATCTGCAAGAATTGACGGTGCAGGTCCTGTCAAGACATTTACGGCTATCACACTTCCGTATATGCTCTTTGTTACAACTCCTCAGCTCATTACCCAGTTTGTCGGCAACATCAATAACTTTAATGTTATTTACCTGTTGTCAAACGGTAGTCCGACGACCGAAAAATATTATCAGGCCGGTGAAACCGATATCCTTGTTACATGGCTCTTTAAGCTGACCATGAACTCTCAGGACTACGGACTTGCCGCCGCGATAGGTATTTTGGTATTTGTTATTTGCGCAACGCTCTCGCTCATTGTGTATAATAACTCAAAATCAATGAAGGATGAGGAGGCGTTCTCATGATAAAAAGTTACAAGTTAAGAAGACACATTGCGAACGCTTTTGTTTACCTGTTCCTTATTGTAATGGGTTTCGTTTGGATTTCTCCGTTCATCTATCTTTTAATGCATTCATTCCGTGGCGGTGCTGAAATTTACGGAAGTACAATTATCCCGCAGGAATGGACACTCCAGAACTACATTGATTTGTTCACAGGCTCAGGCGGTACTGCAAGCCTTAACTTCCCGAGATGGTTCCTTAACACATTCGTAGTTGCTTGTTTCAGCTGCGTAATTTCTACAATTTCGGTTCTTATGGTTAGTTACGCATTCAGCCGACTCAGATTTAAGGCTCGTAAAAAGTTTATGAATGTTGGTATGATTCTCGGTATGTTCCCCGGCTTCATGACAATGATTGCTATTTACTACCTTCTCAAGGCAATGGGTCTTACTCAGACTCTCGTTGCTCTTGTAATTTGCTACAGCTGCGGCGCCGGTCTTGGTTTCCAGATTTCAAAGGGCTTCTTTGATACAATTCCAAGAGCACTTGACGAAGCGGCAACCATTGACGGTGCTACCAAAAACCAGATTTTCTGGAAGATTATTCTTCCTATGTCAAAGCCGATTGTTGTTTACACGGTTCTTACTTCATTTATCGGACCGTGGACAGACTTCATTCTTGCTAAGATTATCATGGGTGATGCTCGTGACAACTATACTGTTGCTATCGGTCTTCAGCTAATGATTGATCAGGACTTTAAGAACACATACTACAAGCAGTTCCTCGCAGGTTCTGTTGTTGTTGCTGTTCCGATTACACTTCTCTTCCTCAAGATGCAGAAGTATTATGTTGAAGGTGTAACAGCCGGCGGCGTAAAGGGTTAATCCAATATACAAAAGCTCTCACGGGCGGCAGTCACAGGCTGCCGCCCATTTTAATTTTACGGAGGATACTATGAAAAAAATTCTTTCCATTCTTCTTGCCGGTGCAATGCTTGCGGGTTGTGTGCTTACAGGCTGTTCCGATTCTTCATCATCAAAGTCAGATTCATCCGGCGGCAATACTGCAAAGCTGCCGACCGATTGAAGGCGTTAAGGCAACTGCATCAACCGACAAATACAGAAATTACTACGAAATTTTTGTAAACTCTTTCTGCGATTCAAACGGTGACGAAACAGGCGACCTTCAGGGAATTATCTCACAGCTTGACTACCTTAATGACGGCGATCCGAATTCAGGTGACGACCTCGGTGTTGACGCAATCTGGCTTACTCCGATTATGCCGTCAAAGTCATATCATAAGTATGATGTTGAAGATTATTACAATATTGATCCCGACTTCGGTACGCTCGACGATTTCGACAAGCTTATTGAAGAATGTCACAAGCGTGGCATAAATGTAATTCTTGACCTTGTTTTGAATCACGCATCTTCAAAAAATCCGCTTTTCACAAAGGCTGTTGAAGAGGTTGCCGATAATAAGCTTGACGCAATGCCGAATATTTTGAAATTCACAAGGCCTCATATTTTGACAGCGATACTCAGACTATCAGTCTTGGAAACGGTTATGCCTGTGAGGCGAACTTTTCTCAGGAGATGCCCGAATGGAATCTCAATTCTAAAAAGACGAGAGAAGAATTTACAAAAATTGCGAAATTCTGGCTTGACCGAGGAGTTGACGGTTTCAGACTTGACGCTTGCAAATACTTTACAAATAAGGAAACCGACGGAACAGAATTTCTCAAGTGGTTCTACGACACCTGCAAGGGCATAAAGAAAGATGTCTATATGGTTGGTGAGAACTGGACCGATGATTCCGACATTCAGGAGCTTTACAAATCCGGCATCGACAGCCAGTTTGCATTCAAGTTTTCAACCTCAACAGGCACAATTATCAGCAACATCATTTCGCAGGGCGGTATGCTACTGCCAAAAAAATTATGAACTACGATAACAAAATGACAGAGTCAAATCCCAATGCTATCAATGCAATGTTCCTTTCAAACCACGATCAGGTTCGTAGCGGAAACGCACTTGAATCTCAGGGACTTTCTTCTCAGAAACTTGCAGCCGCAGTTATATGCTTGCGCCGGGTAATCCGTTCATCTATTACGGAGAGGAAATCGGCGTCAAGGCTCCGAATACCACAAACGATGCGGCATACAGAACACAGATGGTTTTTGACAGCGACAACCTTCCCGATATTTATGTAAACGGTATCGGAGATGAGCCAGAGGTGCCTACCGGCGGCGGTGTAAAACAGCAGCTTGCCGACAAGGATTCTCTCCTCAACTACTATCGCAGAATTATCACAATCAAAAATCAGAACCCCGAAATTGCAAGGGGCAGAATTGTAGGCACACAGGCTTTGATGATAAGACAGTCGGCGCTTACTATGTTGAGTATGAGGATTCAAAGCTCCTCATTATTCATAACTTCAGCAAGAATGACGCCAAGGAGCTTACAATTACAGACGATATGATTAAAAATGCAACTCTCCGTGCAGACCTTATCCCCGAGAGCAGTTCAAAGCATACCGAGCTTAAAGACGGAAAAATCTCTGTACCGCCACAGTCAACGGTAATCATTAAGTCGGCTGAATGATTTTTTTGTTCGTGCAGACAGTTTTATAATATCTAAAACATATTATGTCCGAGCGTAGTATAGCTACCATTTGCACAATTTTGTAGGGGAAAACCTCGTTCTTCCGTGAGTAACGGCAGAAATTATATTTAAAACAAATTTTATAAATTCTCAAATACATTGTTTGCTACTACAAATGATAAAAATTGAAAATTCCGAAAACATTCTTGTTTTCGTCACACAGTTGTCAATATTGGTGTGGTATAATAAAGTCACAACATAAGGGAACGGCGAACATCGTCCCGATAAAACAGTGTATAAGTTTTTATTTGATATATTTTCCTCTCTCCTAAATAAAAATGAAAACGGAGGCTGTGAAGAACGAAGTCTTAAACTTCATTTCTTTACAGCCTCTTTTTCATTACGGTGTGCCGCCATTGTCAATTCGTGCAGACAATTTTTTGCGAGTCGCTGTGATTAATAACAGCTTTCATAATATCAAAACATATTCGTGGGAATGTATAATATTTATCAAGCATAAGCCCGCTTAAATTTTACAAAAAAATGCTTGACAAAAAGCGAGCGGATAGTTTATAATGTTTAATCGTGGGACATTCTGTAATTGCGCCCGTTTTTGGGGATATTATTGATGTTTCACAGGGCTTTGCAAAAGCAAAGCAGTTTTATCAATTCTTATATTTTTTGAAAGGAGGACAAATAATGCCTACATTTAACCAGTTGGTACGCAAGGGCAGACAGGTTTCCGAGAAGAAGGCAAAGGCACCTGCTCTCTTAAAGGGTTGGAACTCAAAAAAGCGTGTTGCTATTGATCAGAGCTCCCCACAGAAGAGAGGTGTTTGTACTGCAGTAAAGACCGCTACACCTAAAAAGCCTAACTCAGCGCTCAGAAAGATTGCCAGAGTAAGACTTTCTAACGGTATTGAAGTCAGTTCCTATATTCCCGGCGTAGGTCACAACCTTCAGGAACACAGCGTTGTTCTTATTCGTGGTGGCCGTGTTAAGGACTTGCCTGGTGTTCGTTACCACATCGTTCGTGGTACACTCGATGCTCAGGGTGTTTCGGGCCGTATGCAGAGCCGTTCAAAGTACGGTGCTAAGCGTCCGAAGAAGGGTAAATAAGGAATTGACAAAACTCTCTTGACTTAAATTATTTAAGTTCTGCTATGCGGCAGGAATTTTACTATATATATTATGGTAGAATGTCTTGTTGGCATACGGGAGTTTGTCGCTTTCGAGTACCTATGATATCTCAATTATTGTGAAGGAGGGAAGCAAAGTGCCAAGAAGAGGTTCTATTGCGAAGCGTGACGTATTACCGGATCCGCTTTATAATTCAAAACTCGTAACTCGTCTTATCAACAACATTATGTACGACGGTAAAAAGGGCGTTGCTCAGAAGATTGTTTACGGTGCATTCGATATTATTGCTGAAAAGACAGGAAACAACCCGCTTGAGGTTTTTGAACAGGCTATGGAAAATGTAATGCCCGTTCTCGAAGTTAAGGCTCGTCGTGTCGGCGGTGCTACTTATCAGGTACCTATGGAGGTTCGTCCTGAAAGACGCCAGACACTCGGTCTCCGCTGGATTTCTACTTATTCAAGAGCTCGCAGCGAAAAGACAATGAAGGAAAGACTTGCAGGAGAAATCCTTGATGCCACAAACAGTGCCGGCGGTGCTTTCAAGAAGCGTGAAGACACTCATAAGATGGCTGAAGCTAACAAGGCTTTCGCTCATTACAGATGGTAATTTTATCATCAGCGTTTATTAGGAGGATTTTATGCCAAGACAGGTTTCACTTGAAAAAACAAGAAACATCGGTATCATGGCTCACATTGATGCCGGTAAAACCACAACAACTGAGCGTATCCTGTATTATACCGGCGTAAACCATAAAATCGGTGAGACACACGACGGTGCTTCCACAATGGACTGGATGGTTCAGGAAAAAGAGCGTGGTATCACAATCACCTCTGCTGCTACAACTGCATTCTGGTTCGGCAGCAAGCATCAGTATGACAAGCACAGAATCAACATCATCGACACCCCCGGTCACGTTGACTTCACTGTTGAAGTTGAGCGTTCACTTCGTGTTCTTGACGGTTCTGTAACAGTCCTCTGCGCAAAAGGCGGCGTTGAGCCTCAGTCTGAAACAGTATGGCGTCAGGCTGATAACTACGGCGTTCCGAGAATGGTTTATGTAAACAAGATGGACATCATGGGCGCTAACTTCTACCATGTTGTTCAGATGATGAAGGACAGACTTAAATGTAATGCTGTTCCGATTCAGCTTCCGATCGGTGCTGAGAGTGATTTCAGAGGCATCGTTGACCTCGTTACTATGAAAGCCGAAATCTATCACAACGAAGACGGCACAGACTACAGTGAAGAGGAAATTCCGGAAGAGATGCAGGATCTTGCTAACGAGTATCATGAGAAACTTATCGAATCAGTTGCTGAACTCGATGAGGATCTTATGGAGAAATACTTCGGCGGCGAAGAGCTTACAATCGACGAAATCAAGAGCACAATCAGAAAGGCTACTATTGACAACACAATGGTACCTGTAACCTGCGGTTCTTCTTACCGTAACAAGGGTGTTCAGATGCTCCTTGATGCTATTGTTGATTATATGCCTGCTCCGACAGATGTACCTGCTATCAAGGGTGTTGACCCTGAAACAGGCGATGAGGTTGAAAGACCGTCATCAGATAAAGAGCCATTCGCAGCTCTCGCATTCAAGATTGCTACTGACCCGTTTGTTGGTAAGCTCTGCTTCTTCAGAGTTTACTCCGGTACAGTTTCTGCCGGCACAACTGTTTACAACTCAGTTAAGGACACCAACGAGCGTCTTGGTCGTATCTTACAGATGCACGCTAACGACAGAAAAGATATCGACTGCGTATACGCAGGTGACATCGCTGCTGCCGTTGGTCTTAAAAATACAACAACAGGTGATACTCTCTGTGATGAGAAGGCTCCTGTTATCCTTGAGTCTATGGAATTCCCTGATCCTGTAATTCGTGTTGCTATTGAGCCGAAGACAAAAGCAGGTCAGGAAAAGATGGGTATCGCTCTTGCAAAGCTTGCAGAAGAAGATCCTACTTTCAAGGCTTATACAGACGAAGAAACAGGCCAGACAATCATCGCAGGTATGGGTGAACTCCACCTCGAAATCATTGTTGACCGTCTTCTCCGTGAATTTAAGGTAGAAGCAAACATCGGTGCTCCACAGGTTGCATACAAGGAAACTATCCGCAAGGAAGCTTCTGTTGACGAAAAGTATGCTCGTCAGTCAGGTGGTAAGGGTCAGTACGGTCACGTTAAGATCAATATCTATCCTAACAAGGACAATGGCTATGAGTTCGTTAACAACATTGTCGGCGGTGCTATTCCAAAGGAATACATTCCGGCTGTTGACCAGGGTATCCAGGGCGCAATGCTCAGCGGTGTTGTTGCAGGCTACAATGTAGTTGATGTTAAGGTTGAGCTTTATGATGGTTCTTATCATGAAGTCGACTCATCAGAAATGGCATTTAAGATTGCCGGTTCAATGGCATTCAAGAACGCTATGAAGAAGGCAGATCCTGTACTTCTCGAACCGATCATGAAGGTTACTGTTATCACTCCTGAGGAATACCTCGGCGATGTAATCGGCGACCTTAACTCTCGTCGTGGTATGATCCAGAGCATGGAGCTGACAACGGCGTTCAGAGAGTTATCGCTCATGTTCCGCTTTCAGAGATGTTTGGTTACGCAACAGATATGCGTTCCAAGACTCAGGGTCGTGGTCAGTATGTTATGGAGCCTGACACATATGCAGAGGTTCCGAAGAACATTGCTGAAAAGATTATGAGTGAAAGAGCTAAAAAGGACTAATCATACCTTTTAAAGCACTTTTTTTCAAAAATGTATTGATTTTTTTAGAAAAAATTGATACAATATGATTAAATCTATTGTAAATTCTTTTTACAACAATAAGGAGAAATTTCCAATGGCAAGAGAAAAATTTAGAAAAGAAATAAGCCCCATGTTAACATTGGTACAATCGGCCACGTTGACCATGGTAAAACAACACTTACTGCTGCTATCACAAAGGTTCTCAACCTCGAAGGCGATGCTGATTTCGTTGATTACGCTAACATCGATAAGGCTCCTGAAGAGAGAGAGCGTGGTATCACAATTAACACAGCTCACGTTGAGTATGAAACAGACAAGCGTCACTATGCACACGTTGACTGCCCAGGCCATGCTGACTATGTAAAGAACATGATCACAGGTGCTGCTCAGATGGACGGCGCTATCCTCGTTGTATCAGCTGCTGACGGTCCTATGCCACAGACAAGAGAGCACATCCTTCTTTCTCGTCAGGTAGGTGTACCTTACATCGTAGTATTCATGAACAAGACTGACCAGGTTGACGATCCTGAGCTTCTCGAGCTCGTAGAGATGGAGATCCGTGACCTCCTCAACGAGTATGAGTTCCCGGGCGATGATACACCAATCATCAAGGGTTCAGCTTATCTTGCTCTTACAAGCACATCTAAGGATCCTAACGCTCCTGAGTACAAGTGCATCCACGAGCTTATGGACGCTGTTGACGAGTATATTCCAACTCCTGACCGTAAGGCTGACCAGCCATTCCTTATGCCTGTTGAGGACGTATTCACAATCACAGGTCGTGGTACTGTTGCAACCGGTAGAGTTGAAAGAGGTCAGATTAAGACTGGTGAAGAAGTTGAAATCGTTGGTCTTACAGACGAAAAGAGAAAAGTTGTTGTTACAGGTCTTGAAATGTTCAGAAAGACTCTTGACTTCGCTGAAGCAGGCGACAACGTAGGTGTTCTTCTCCGTGGTGTTCAGAGAACTGAAATCCAGAGAGGTCAGGTACTTGCTAAGCCAGGTACAATTCACCCACACACAAAGTTCCGTGGCCAGGTTTACGTTCTTACTAAGGACGAAGGTGGCGTCATACTCCATTCTTCAACAACTATCGTCCGCAGTTCTATTTCAGAACAACTGACGTAACAGGTACAATCTCACTCCCAGAGGCGTAGAGATGTGCATGCCTGGTGATAACGTTGAAATGGACGTTGAACTTATCACTCCTATCGCTATCGAAGTTGGTCTTCGTTTCGCTATTCGTGAAGGCGGCAGAACAGTAGGTTCAGGCGCAGTTATCGCTATTAACGAATAATTTTAACCGATTATCGTTTATTTTCTAACATTCAGAGCCGATACATTTGTATCGGCTCTTTTTGTGTTCGCATCGTGTGCAAACATGATACGATTGGTAGTCTTGCGACCGCCGCCGGTGGCGGATAAAGGGAGCAAAGCGCTGTCTGAAATAATGAGCAAAAGGCAGCACATTTATGTGCAACGCATTGCGACTATTTTTCAGACGGGAGAACTCGGTTCGCTGCTACAGTTTATACACAACATTCATCACATCAAAATATTTTAATAAAACAACCCCATTCATCAAGGCGGGCGTCCAATGAACGCCCCTACTTCACGAACGGGGAACGGCGCTCGCCATTATCGGGTGTGAAAAACTATAAGCAATGTTACGCTCGGGGAAATATAAGCTGTTTATATATCAAACTGTCTACACGAATTGGGAACGCTGCTCGCCATTATCGGGTGTGAAAAACTATAACAATGTAACGCTCGGGAAATATA
>ENA-OQCX01001337-OQCX01001337.1-human-gut-metagenome-genome-assembly--contig:-NODE-1337-length-11531-cov-1.325763_pt1 | contig 11531 bp, 17 predicted proteins | sample MGYA00242762_ERZ504587 | MGnify/ENA primary metagenome ERZ504587 (study PRJEB26092, sample SAMD00036337) | human gut metagenome | host: Homo sapiens | study: EMG produced TPA metagenomics assembly of...
CGAGAAAACGGCGGCACATTTCGGCGTATTTGGGTTCTTTTCTGGGTTTTCTCACGGGCGAGGGCGCGGGTTAAGCGCTCTCCGTCTTCTACCTCGATGTAAAGTGGAACTACTTTTTTCGTTTCCAAAATAGGTTTTCAATTTTTCATAGGATTCAAGGGTTCCGATCATGAGATAATCCTGATTTTTTTGTTCAAAATTGAACTGCCCGTCATCAGCGGTGAAATAGTGCCAGATACCATAAACTGTATTGTAAGCACGTTCTTCGATCAATCGGTCTTCTGTTTTGAAACTTTTTCAAGTTCTAGTTTCGTCTGTAAAAAAATATTCTTCGCCTTCTTTTTCTCCCTCACGCCGTGGACGGGTTGTATAGATCGTTACATTTTTTAACTGTGGCATTCTTTTTCTCAGTTCTTTGTAGATTGTGTCTTTCCCCGTTGAACTTTTTCCCATCAGATAATATATTTTACTCATGTTTCCACACCTTTATCTTGCCTTCCGTCTGTATTCCTTCTATTTGGAGATTCTGTGTTTCATAATAACAAAGAAGTTCTACTGCTTCCCGGCTGATCCGCTCTCCGGGTACGATAACCGGGCTTCCCGGTGGGTAAAGATATGCATATTCCAGAGAAATGTGTCCTTCACTTTCTTTCCACGGAATCTCTTCTGCTTCTCCGTCTTCTTCCCGGTCTGCTGCCTCCTGCGGTGTAAAATACTGCTCCAGTCTAGGAGCTCTCCGGAAATCTCTATGCTTCCGGAAACGGCTGTTTTTGCTTCCAGCTGATCGTCTATTTCCAGTAACGCAGATTTTAACCTGTCCAGTCCTTCCTGCGTATCTGCCACAGTCGTCATCGCAAGTACATAGGTTCCTCCGGTCATTTCCATTTCCAGATGATATTCTTTTCGCAGCCGGTCCGCAAGCTCCGGACTTGTAATATTTGCATTTGCTGTGGAAATCACAACTTTGGAAATATCATAATGTTCTGTACGGAGAATCTGTAAATGCTGTAATGGCTTCAGTTCTTCTCTGAACTTTTGCAGCCTCTCTACATAAAGTTCAAATGCTTCCTCACATTTTCCATCCACAAAATCCACGCAGGCATCCAGGCTTGCCATGAAAATATACGACGGACTGCTGCTCTGCAACATATCCAGATATTTCTTAATTCTTCTTCGATTGGCAAGCTTTCCGTTGATATGCAGGATTGCAGTCTGTGTAAGAGACGGCAGTGTCTTGTGCAGACTGTTGATCACCACATCTGCTCCCAGATCATTTGCGCGCCCCGGAAATGCCGGATGAAATCCGAAATGCGGTCCATGTGCTTCATCTACGATCAGTGGAATCCTATACGAATGTGCCACTTCTGCAATTCCTTTCACATCCGATACCACGCCATCATAATTTGGCGATACGATCACAACGGCTTTGATATCCGGCTCTGCAGCAAGTGCTTTTGCCACATCTTCTTTGCTGATCTCCCCGTTCATATGCATGGAAATATCAAATTCCGGATACACATAGCGCGGTACAAGACCATTCATATAAATTGCATGGTAAATGGATTTGTGACAATGGCGTGCCACCAGAATCTTATCTCCCGGTGCGTACATCCCATCACTGCACTTAAAATTCCGGCAGTACTTCCATTTACCAGAAAATGACTTTCCTCTGCCCCAAATACCTTGCGGCTCTTTCCTGCTCTTCTTTTAAAATACCATCTGCGTGATGCAGATCATCGAAACCATCGATTTCCGTGATATCCAGATCGTATGGGAGTTCAATTCCAAGAAGTGTCTTGTTTCTCTTATGTCCCGGCATGTGAAATGCGTAAAAATCGCTCTCGGAATATGCTTTTAATTTATCGTATAGTCGTTCCATTTTAAACCTCTTTAAGTCTTTTAGAAACATCATATAATTTTTTCTTCCAAAAACGCAAGAGGACGAAACGGTTCTCCCATTTCGTCCTTTCCATATATTCCGGCTTACACAGCCACAATCTCAAACACTTTCGCCTGGAAATCTCCCTTATCATTTACGCCCTTCTTCCATACACCGGACGCGGAATCGGACAGGATCATTCCCGCCTGCATCAGCTCATCACCATAGCAGTCATAATCATATCCGCTGACCTTATAACAGATATCTTCTTCAGCTTCAGCTTCAGTCTCTTAAATCCAACATTGACCGGCTGCATCACACGGTAATAACCGACCAGCGCCGTCTTCTGATCCTCCGATACGATCATCCATGCGGTCTCATTTCCCTCAAACGGACTCTTCAGTCGATAGAAAGTTCCTTTCTGGATAAGATCTCTCTTCTCCTTCATGAATGCGATCTGTCTACGAACCTCTGCCTTTTCTTCCTCACTGAGTTTCAGAAGGTCAAGCTCATATCCGAACGTTCCGAAGTAAGCCACATCTGCTCTTGTCTCGATCGGTGTCACACGGTTTGTCTGATGGGTTCGGTGAACTGATACATGGCTTCCCATACAACTCACCGGATAAACCATTGAAGTTCCATACTGAATTTTCAGACGTTCTATTGCGTCAGTATCATCTGAAGTCCATCCCTGCGGTGCATAATAAAGCATTCCCGGGTCAAATCTTGCTCCACCGCTTGCACAGGATTCAAACAATACATGTGGAAACCGGCTGGTCAGGCGCTCATACAGCTCATACACGCCGAGAACGTATTTGTGGCAGACCTTTCCCTGATACTCTCTGTCATTTCCATTTGAAAAATACCTCTGAAAATGTACGGTTCAAATCCCATTTGATGTAAGATACCGGCACTTCTGCCAGAAGATTTTCCAACATATCCCCAATATATTCCCGAACTTCCCTTTTGGAAAAATCAAGAACATACTGATTCCGGCTGTGACAGATCCGCTTGCCCTGTTCTGCAAGAAGCCAGTCCGGATGCGCCCTGTACAGATCACTGTCCTTGTTCGTCATTTCCGGTTCAATCCAGAGCCCGAATTTTAAACCTTTGGCGTTGATCTTTTCTGCCAGCTCCTTTAACGTTCCTTTCAGCTTTTCCTCATTCGGATACCAGTCGCCAAGGGAAGAAGTACTGTCATCTCTCTTTCCAAACCATCCGTCATCCAATACAAAAAGCTCCATTCCAAGATCTGCTGCCGCATCCGCAAGTCCCAGAAGCTTTGGCGCATCAAAATCAAAATAAAATGCTTCCCAGCTGTTGATCAGGATCGGGCGAACCTTATCTCTCCAGGTTCCCCTTGCCAGACGTGTGCGGTACAGCTTGTGAAAGGTCTGGCTCATTCCGTTAAGTCCGGCTTCCGAATATACCATTACCATCTCCGGTGTCTGGAAGGATTCGCCTTTTCCAAGTGTCCACTTAAATCCATTTGGATGGATTCCCATCAGCACACGGGCGGTATCATAATTGTCTACCTCTGTCTGTGCAAGGAAATTTCCGCTGTAAACCAGACTGAAACCGTAGACCTGCCCCTGGAACTCGTCTGCATTTTCACGCGCAAGTGCAAGGAACGGATTGAACTGGTAGCTGCTGCATCCGCGCATACTGTAAATACTCTGGATACCGTAATCCAGCTTATGTCTTCTCACATGGCGCTCTCTCGCCCACACACCGGCAAGATCGATCATCTCATAATCCTTGTCCGGCAGATCCACACAGGCGCTCATTGCAGAAAGAAGTGTGATCTTTTCGTCAGAATCACATTCAAAACGTACACTTCTCGCGATCACCGGAAATGCTTCATAGATCGTATATAAAAGGACAATTCTTGTATTGATACTTGTATCCTCCAGAACCAGTTCCAGAGTCTGCGCCTCATCATCACTTTCTACATAAGTCGCCGGAAGTCCTTCAAGCTTTGGTTTGCCATTATAAATTTTATGCTCTTTATATACAAACTCGACTACATGGCTTCCATTCTCCCGCTCGATCTCATATGCCGGAAAACGCATATCTCCGCAGCCGAAAGTCGGATACTCCTGCTTGATATTCTCCAGTGAGAATGTAGAATTTCCCTCGAAAGCATACGGTGACATATCACGCATCGCATATTCAAAAAGATGGCTGAAATCTTCTCTGTGTGTCAGGCGTTTTCCATAGTAGAGCTGTCCCGGCTGGTCGTTGTCAAGGATCTTGATGATATAGCTGATCTCCTGGTTGTAGAGATGAAACTCTCTTGTTTTTTCATTGTATATGATTGGCATATCGTTTCTCCTCATTCCGTATTGTATAACGTTCATTTTTCCGTATTATCTGTATAGTATCACTGTTGGTTTTTCAGCGTCAATGATCCTGCGGATAAATTTGTAAAAACGTACACTCAAAAAAGGGACTCTGTCCTTTCCTGAAAGACATCATCCTTTTCCTTTCTTAGCAGATTTATTTAATTTTCTCTTTGTATTCTTTTACTCTGCACTACTGTCCACTTTCCATCCAAGCGCTTTCTCTGCCGTATCGATCAGTACCCGGCTTACTCTTTGTGAACCGTCCATCTGTACATAATAGTAGGTCGCACTGTCGTCCTTGCTTCCCACATAGAATGTAACTGTCTTTTCCTTGTCATCATCCGACGTATCCTTGTAAGTCAGCTCCACCTTCGTCCGCTGATCTTCCGCAAGCCCGTAATTGCCAAGCGTCGCGTCCGTCACATGATAATCTGCACAATCTGTAAAATAGAATCCGGAAAGTGCTGTCATAATACTTGTGACAGTATCTTCCTGATCCTCATTGTCCGCTTCGTAGGTTTTTACCTCTCACCCGGTTTGTTCACAGTCTCTTTTACAAAGTTATCGGATGTAACTGTTACAAAGCTGTCCTTTTCAGCAACATCTGCAAGCTGCCATACCATTTCCGAAATCAGATCTGCCGATACCGTGTACACTTTTTCTGTTCCATCTTCCATGAAATAATAATTTTCTCCGGAAGCATTCCCGATTAGAAATTTATGTGCCTCGCCATCCTTTCCGGTCAGCGTAAGATTATATTCCGGTGAATCAAATCCATAGTCCGAAAGGTCATCCGGATTCTTGATCTCTTTTACCGCCTGAATATCCGAAAATGCATCTTCCATATTTTGCATACTGCTCTCCGTCAGTGCGATCGTGGTGTCCGGCGCATACTCCCAGGTATCATCCTCTTTTACAAAGGACATTTCTTCCCCAGATGCTTCTTTATACTCGATCGACTCCAGCGAATCTGTCTCAAAAATATGCACCACTGCGTTTTCTTTTTTCTTCTCTTTCTTGCCTCTGACTTAGATGTATTCCATTTTTTCAGCCCGAAAAATGTAATGAGCAGAGCAAGCAGTACGAGCAGAAGGATTCCTATTTGTCCTTGTTTTTTTCTCCATCTTTTTTCCTCCTGCCTCTTACGCTTTCCGTCTTCTCATCCAGATCACAAATCCAAGGATCAGAATTGCAAGCGGAATAATAAAGATCACAAGGATGCTGAATGCACCTGCATGCATCGGTGTGTTGGTCTCAGTCGAAAGACTCTTCGCTTCAATCGCAACATTGTTTACATTATCAAAATTCTCTGTCACTGAATTTACAAACAAAGTCAGGTTATCCAGTGTCGTCAGCTGATCTGTGATATCCGAGCTGATCATAGATGCAGAAGCAAGCACCGTAAGTCTTGCTGTCTTTGTGTCTGTATCCGTTGCATCACTCTCATCGTCTTCATCCTCGCTGTCCGAATCTGAAGAATCCGCAGAAATCGCATTGGTAGAAACGGCTCCCAGGATATACTGTCCCTGTGTCTGGTCATTTTCTGTCACTGCATATCCACTGTCTGATGTCTGCATAAATGGAGTAACCGTCAGATTATCATTATCCGTATCTGTTTTCTCCATACCAGGTGAATTCAGCAGAAGTACCATTTGATTGCTGATGCCGCTTCCCAGGTCACCACTCAGAGAAAGCTGTGGGAAGATTGCATAATAATTTCCCTGGTAGCATCTCTGGGTATCTGCAATATAACCGCTGACTTTTTTCAGTCCATAATCCGACATAATTCCGTCCAGATTTGGTGTGTCTGAAGTCGTATCTCCAAGGATCAGATAAACCTTTCCGCCGTCACTCAGATATTTCTCAATAATTGTCTTTTCATCATCTGTAATATCCGATGTCGGTGCATAGAGGAACAACAGGTCACAGTCATCCGGGATTTCCGGATTCATGCTCAGGTTGATTTCTTCCGTCTCCAGATTATTCTTAGTAAGCAGATCACTTACCGAACTTGAAAATGTCGATTCTCCGTGACCACTGGTCCGGTAAATCTTGCTTGTTTCCTCGCTGGTTACATAATTGATCGCACTGGTAAGCTGTCCTTCTCCGTCGAAAGAACTTTCACTGGCACTTCCGGTCGTATAATAAGAGTAATAATCGGACTGGATAATATCTGAAAATGAAATCGTTGTAGACTTTCCGGTTGCATCACAGGACACAACGATTACATTCCCATCGGTATTATATTTCTGAAGAATGGACGGATGCAGTACGCTGTCCACCCATTCCACTTTTACTTTGCCGGAAAGCGCCGCATATTTTTTCACAAAAGTCTTGATCCTGGTATCCACAGAATCCTGTTCTGCGATCACTTTCAAATCTACTTTTTTATCCAGCTTTTTCAGCATTTTTGTGGACACGCTGCTGATATCGTACAGATTGTTGCTGCTGATATCAATATTTCTTACTTTTTCCGGAAGCTGTCCTGCCACCAGATTGATCACGATCGCGATTGCAATCACGATCACTGCAAGCCCTACGCTGTAAGTTCCGTTCCGGGAAGACTTGCTGCTGAACATTTTTTTGATTTTTTCCATGTCTTCTCCCTCCTAACTCCAACGTCTTTTCTGAATGGACTGCATGGTCAGGAAGATAAATACACCTGCCACACTCAGATACAGGATCAGCCCACTCACATCGAAAAAGCTTGTTATATGCTACGTTGTCAAATACATCTGCAAGATACAGCTTCTTCATGATGTTGACCAAAATATTTTCAAATAATGAAGATTTTACAAAGCTTACGATCACAACCGCAACAACTCCGATCGCTTCGATAATTCCTGCGATCATCCAGTTTCCCGTCATCCGGTAAATGATCAGCGCCGCAATGGTAACGAATACCACAATACCGATCATGCCGCTTGCAGCTGATGTCGGGAGGAAATCAATCAGTCCTCCCCAGAGATAGATCAGAAGCAAAACGCCAAAGGTTGTTACTGCCGCAATGATCTGACTTTCTGTGAGTGACGAAAGAAACATTCCGATTGCCAGATACACGCATCCTAGCAGGAAGAACATCAGGATTGACAGATAATCCACCTTCAGATACGCCGTTCCAAAGCTCTTAATGATAATCGGGAAAATGCAAAAAATCAGGCACGGTACCGCAAATACCGTCACCATCGCAAGGTATTTCCCCATCACGATATCAAATAATTTTACCGGTGCGGCAAGCAGAAGCTGGTCTGTCTTGTTCTTCCGTTCCTCCGCAAAGGAACGCATGGTAAGCATCGGGATAATGATGATCAACACGTAGTTGATATTCATCAGAACATATGAAAAATAGGGATATCCCGAATTTAAGTTGTACGCCATAAAATAGATTCCCGTGAAGATCACAAGGAAGGCGATCAGGACATAGCCTGTCATTTGATTGAAAATAGGATTTTAATTCTCGTTTATAAATTGCTGTCATTTTCGAGATCCTCCTTTTCATCCTCACTTGTCGGAACGGCATTTTCTTCCGGCTCTGCATCCATCTCAGTCAGCTCGTTCTCTTCTGCCTCTTCCTGCGCATTTTTCTTGCGCCGCTTTACCATCCGGTCTTTCTTTTCGCCGTCCTTCATCGCTTTTGCTGCTGCAGGTGTGCTTCCCTGCGTCAGCTCCAGGAAGACATCCTCCAACGTCGTGCGGCTGTGATACAACATAAGTAACGGACAGCCCTCCTGTGCAAATGCCATAAATACTGTTTCCCTGATATCCTTTCCATCCTTCGGGAACAGACTCGCTTTTACCGTTCCTTCTTCTTTTCCGTATTCCACAGATGCCTTCTGCACATTACCGATTGTGCCGATGACTTTCCGTACCGTATCTTCATTTCCCTTTGCCAGGATTTCCACAGTCTGCTGATTCGTCAGAAACTTTTCCAGATTCTCCGGTGTATCACTTGCCACCAGTTTCCCTTTGGAAATAATCATAATATAATCACAGACTTCCTGGATCTCTGCCAGAATGTGCGAGCTCAGGATCACGGTATGCTCTTTTGCCAGCTCGCGGATCAGTTCACGGATTTCAATAATCTGCTTCGGATCCAGTCCGACCGTCGGTTCATCCAGAATGATGATCTCCGGGAATCCAAGGATTGCCTGCGCAAGTCCGACTCTCTGCTTATAACCTTTGGACAGGTTCTTGATCAGCCGGTCCTGTACATCCATAATCTTCACCATCAGCATGACCTTCTCAATCTGCTCTTGCCGTTCCGGTTTTGGGATCTTCTTCAATTCCGCTACGAACCTCAGGTATTCATTCACCTTCATATCCGTGTAAAGCGGTGGCATCTCAGGCAGATAACCAATACATTTTTGCTGCCTCCGGTTCCTCCAGTATATTGTGCCCGTTGATCAGCACTTCACCTTCTGTTGCGCCAAGATAGCCGGTCATAATATTCATCGTTGTAGACTTTCCGGCACCGTTCGGTCCTAAAAATCCATAAATCTGCCCGGTATCTACAGTAAAATTCAAATGATCTACAGCCAGATGTGAGCCGTATTTCTTAACAAGATTTTTTACCTCAATCAATGTTGTTCCTCCTGACTACAAAATTTCATGCTTTTCAATTATACGGATGATTTGTGAAACTTCTGGGGGCAATCTGTGTTCATTCTGTGTTTTTTCTGTAAAACTGTGAACTGCAAAAGTGTACCACCTGCCCGATAATAATAGAAATACCGATATCTGGAATCAGCTTTCCCACATATCGGTATTTTATATTTTTAAATCACTTTTTTACCCGAAAAAGACTTTTTTATATACTGGGCAGATTTCACTTAACTCGCGATTATCCACACCAGTCAGGCAAGGAATTCTTCCAGAATTTCCCGGATTCTTGCCTCTTTTGTCGGCTCCAGCTTTTCGCCGGTATCTTCCTGCTTAAATCTGGAACCGGCTGTATCTTCCATCCGTGCTCCAGGCTGCTGCGTCCGCATTTCATCAGCTTGATTTGCATTCGCCTGTCCCACTTTTGCTACTGTCTGCACGGTCTGCTGCATTTGTCCATCTTCTGTATACCGTTTTTCGTTCGCAGAAACCGCATTTACCGTAGCTGCGCTTGCTGGCACGGTTTCTTCTGAAAATGGTCTTTGCACCTGACCAGAATGCACCGCTTCATTTTCCTCTGCATCCATTTTCTCCGGAATCTCATCCGCTCTCTGAACCGTAACCTGGATTTCTTTCTGATTGGTCTTCTCATAGCGATGAGCATAATGGTATTTTCCAGAAAATCTTACCATAGTAGGTTTTCGCTGCCTACCAGCTGATAGGCATCATCCGCAAGCATACCGGAAGTAGGAAAGAGCGCCAAAGCTCCCATACCGCCCAAAATACCATATCTGTAAACGTCCCTGTTCCCTCTCCCCCGCTGCATAAGCAAGCGCTGTTCCTGTGGCTCCAAAGATAAGGCAGAGCCAGATGCTCCCCTTCGCCCACTGCCTCCAGGTATGCAGCCTCACGCCAAGCACCCGGTATTCATACAAATATTTCTCTACAAATGCACCAACATTCTGTACTTTATCACTCACCATACACCCATGCTCAAATTTTGCCCTTACAAGCCGCATCAGCGGATGATTGCTTTTACTCATGTTACTTGCTGCTCTTACCAGCTTTTTCAGTGAAATCCCGGTAATCAGTCTTGCAATCGCGCCGATCCCGATCATCACTCCCGTCAGAAAAAATACCGTTTCTCTCACCACGAACATTTCCAACATAAAAAGAATCCTCCTTCTTAGATTTACCGTCATTATACCGTAAACCTCCGAATTTGGATTCCCTAATCGTTCGCCACAATCCGACATCCTGTCTGGAAAATGACGCTGCTTTTCTATTTTACTTTGCTGCCTTACGCATTACATTCTTTCTACAAGACCTTTGACAAGCCCTACATAATGGGTGATTGCCATCTTCACAAACTCCGGATAATCCATCGTTGCACTGTTGTCAGCTTTGTCCGAAATTGCACGAATAATGACATACGAAACTTTATTCAGATATGCGGTCTGCGCCATTGCTGCGCCTTCCATCTCCGCACACTTTCCATCAAATGTCTTTACCAGATATTCCTTCTTTTCCTTGCCGGAAATAAACTGATCTCCGCTGAGCACTCTTCCGGTAAATGTCTGAATGTCCGGATTCACTTCTTTGTTTACTTCCACTGCCAGCTTCACAAGCTTCTCATCTGCCGGGAAAGAAAAGGTATCCATTCTCGGAATCTGTCCTACCGGATCGCCAAGCATACTTACATCCATGTCGTGCTGAACTGCATCTGTAGAAATCACGATATCCCCGATGTTGATATCTGCATCCAGAGAACCTGCCACACCTGTATTGATCAGCGTATCCACACCAAAACAATCAATCAGAATCTGTGCGCAGATTCCCATGTTGACTTTTCCGATACCACTTCTTACAACTACAACTTCCTTGCCACTCATAATACCTTCGACAAAAGTCATTCCGGCACGTTCCATCGTATCCTGAACTTCCATCGATTCTTTTAAGATTGCCACCTCTTCATCCATTGCTCCGATAATTCCTATCATTTGAAAATCCTCCGTTTTTCCTACATATTGTTTTTATCTATATCTATAGATTTCCCTTCAAAATTACAATAGCTATTATATCAGATTTCTTATAATATGCACTAGCATTTTCTTATAAGGCTGTGTTATAATCATTGAAGCAATTTTATAAGGCACAATAATAGTATAAATATAAAGGAGGACTATACTCATGGAATTTACACCACACGGCGTCTGTTCTAAGAATATTCACTTAGAAGTAGATGAAGCTGGACGTATTCATAATGTTGAGTTCACAGGCGGATGTAACGGTAACTTACAAGGCATCGGGCGCCTCGTTGAAGGAATGGATATTCACGAAGCAATTTCACGTATCGAAGGTATCAAATGCGGATACAAAGCAACATCCTGCCCGGATCAGCTTTCACTTGCTTTAAAAGAATATTTAAGCAATAACCAGTAATCAAATAATTTTTTCGCAATTTTGCGTCAAAACAAGCAGGTCAGGAATTATCCCGACCTGCTTGTTTTGGTCTAATTCAGTTTAACATTAGTTAGGCTTCTTGCTTGCTCTGATATTCCATACTCACATACTTCGCGACCGGGTTGTATTATTTGGTCATATGCTTTCTGTCCAATCAGAAAATACGTTTATTAGTTGTGGTCTTTACAGTCCTGTTCGCCCTCTTGTCAGTCTGCAAGACCGGAGATGTTGAACTTTATCAACCT
>ENA-OQCX01001338-OQCX01001338.1-human-gut-metagenome-genome-assembly--contig:-NODE-1338-length-11524-cov-2.182329_pt1 | contig 11524 bp, 16 predicted proteins | sample MGYA00242762_ERZ504587 | MGnify/ENA primary metagenome ERZ504587 (study PRJEB26092, sample SAMD00036337) | human gut metagenome | host: Homo sapiens | study: EMG produced TPA metagenomics assembly of...
ATTGGCTAGTCGGTGGAATTTCGAGAAGAAGACGGATCGCCTGTTTCTTACTTTTGCTTTGTCTACCATAAAAAATGACAACCTCCTTGAAATATAAAATAAAATTTACGATACCATGGAGATTGTCTTTTGTCGAGGTAATACTGTGATTTATAAAAGCAAAAAGATATCTCCAATTGTGATAGAACGTATGTCGAAAAACGTATCCCTACACAATATGAGATATCCTCTTATATTGTCGCAACGGGTGCGGACTCTATACCGTAAGACGTACTTTTCGTTTCAGCGACAACTCCCCATTCGCTGAACACTTGACGCATAAAGTCCTATTTTGCATATCATTCATTTCGAGTTTAGTATAGCATATATGCATGAGATATAAAAGATAAAATTTATCGAAAAAAGGCATCATTTTACAGCAAACTGATAAAAAAAAAGACAATATTCGATGGAAAAAGATAAACCTTGACGGCAAGGGCTGGCTGTGGTAGCATAGAGTTACTTTATAGAAAAAAGAGATTCGCAGATTACGGACCGATCAGGGATAACGACTGTGTGCATTTTTTTGTGCGCGGTTGTTGTCCCTTTTTTTGTATGTTTTTAATGCAGGAGGGAACGCATATGTATTTGATGATCGATAATTATGATTCATTTGTATATAATCTCAAGGCTTACTTTGAGGAACTGGGACGGAAGATCCTGGTGCGGCGCAGTGACCAGATCACGATGGAGGAGATTGAGGAAATGAACCCGGAGGGATCATCCTTTCCCCGGGACCGAAGCGTCCGTGGGATGCGGCTGTGTGTGTGGAGGCAGTCAGGAGATTTCAGGGAAGGATTCCGATCCTCGGAGTCTGCCTTGGACATCAGGTGCTTGGATTCTGCAGCGGTGCGTCTGTCCACAAGGGGGAGCGTCCGATGCATGGTAAGGTTACACCGCTCCACAACCAGGGAACGGGAGTTTTTGGCGGGCTTCCTGAGAAGTTTCGTGTGACGAGATATCATTCTCTGATCGTAGATAAGGAAAGTGTTCCATCAGAATGGCAGGTGGACGCTGTGGCAGAGGATGGAGCTGTTATGGGAATCTCTCATAAGACACTGCTTTGTACGGCGTGCAGTTCCACCCGGAGGCAGTTCTTACGGAGTATGGACATGAGATCCTTGAGAATTTCTGCCGGATCGCGGAGAGCGTGTGAGGATAGTATTATTATAAGAAATAACGGGATCGTGGTGATCGAATAGAAGGAGAAAAAATATGTACCATAAACAACGACAGATCAAAAAATTAACTACATATATACCGGTGGCAGAAACTTTCCGCGCGCTGGCATCGGAGCAGGATTGTGTATTCCTGGATTCTTCTCTGGTCAATGACCTTGGAAGATTTTCCATTATTGGAGCCTGCCCGTACCTCAAACTGGTGAAGGACGGGGAGAAATTTTTTTATCAATGAAAAAGAAGAGACAGGGATCACCTTTGAAGATTATCTGCGAAACTACCTGAGAGACCATGTCGATCAGAATGAGAGCGAGCTTCCGCTGGTCTCCGGCGCAGTGGGATATTTTTCTTATGATTATGGGCGCAAACTGCAGGGCGTTCCGTCCGGGGAAAAAGACCTCGTGGAGATCCCGGATGCCGTGCTGACCTTTTATGATGTTTATCTCATTGAGGACTGTCATCAGAAAGAAACATATCTGGTCGCAAATGGGATTACAGCGGATGCTTCTGAGAAGATCCAGGAAATGGAGCAGAAAATCCGGCAGCGGACAGAAAGAAAAGAAGAACAGAAAGTTCCTCACAATATCATCGTAACACCGAACTTCGAAAAAGAAGAATACAAAAAAGCCGTGGACGACATGATCCACTACATTATAGAAGGAGATATCTACATCACAAACATGACACAGCAGCTCACCATCGAGAGCGATAAGGCTCCACTGGATGTTTTTTATGACCTTCGCAAAAACAATCCGTCACCGTTCGGCGGGTACATGGATCATGGCGATTTCCAGATCGTCTGTGCTTCTCCGGAACGTTTCCTCAAGATGAAAAAAGGTCACGTCAACACAAGACCGATCAAAGGTACACGAAAAAAGAGGCGCGACTCTGGAAGAAGACCTTCTGATGCGTACCGAACTGGAAAACTCTGAGAAGGACAAGAGTGAACTCCTGATGATCGTCGATCTGGAACGAAATGACCTGAATCGGGTGTGTAAACCGGGCAGTGTGAAGGTGACAGAACTTTTTACAGTAGAAGAATACGCGACTGTTTTTCACCTCGTCTCTGACATCGAGGGAGCTCTGGAAGAGGGCAAAAACTTTGTAGACCTTCTGGAAGCAGCATTTCCAGGCGGGTCGATCACAGGGGCTCCGAAATATCGTGCGATGGAGATCATAGATGAACTTGAACATGGGAAGAGAAATCTGTATACTGGATCTATAGGATATCTGACCCTGGATGGAGACTGTGATTTCAACATCGTGATCCGCACTGCCCTTCACAAAGACGGGAAATATTTCTCGGCGCAGGCGGCGGCATCACAGCGGAATCTGATCTGGAGTTTGAGTATGAGGAGACGCTCCAGAAAGCGAAGGCGATTCTGGAAGCGTTAAGATAAAAAAGTATGGGGGAACGGTATGGACATTAAATTAGATGAGGGTTCCAGTTCGGACTGGGTGCATTTGAGACGATTGCAGTAGAAGAGGGAAGACCGATCTTGCTTGACCGTCATCTGAGGAGACTTGAGAGGGCGGCAGCGTTTTTTGGATTTGGCCCGGCTTCTGTGCGGGGTGTCACAGAAGAAGCGGTTCACAAATTTATCGCAGACAGAGTGAAGAGGAAACACGGCACGGAGCGGTAAAGGTCGTTCTTTCCGGCGAAAACGTGCTCTTTCAGATGCGAGGCAATCCATATACAGAAGAAAAATATCTCCGGGGATTCGTAGCTGATATCAGTAAGGTGAAACGAAATGAAACCTCTCAGCTTGTGTACCACAAGACCCTGAACTATGGCGACTGCATCCTCGAAAAAAAGAGCCGCCACAGCAGCCGGGATCCAGGAGAGAGTTTTTCTGAACACCAAAGGCAGATCTGCGAGGGCGCGGTCAGCAATATTTTCTTTGTCCGCAAAAACAAGATCTACACTCCACAGCTTTCCTGCGGGCTCCTTCCGGGCATCCTGCGGGAATATGTTCTTGAGAACTTCGAAGTAAACGAAACGGTGATCTACCCGGAAGAACTGATGTATTATGACGAATGTTTCGTGACAAATTCCCTCATGGGAGTCATGCCCGTCCGCCAGCTCGGGAACATCTGCTTCCCCCACAGAACCAGAGCCGACGAAGTCCGGACCCTATACGAAAGCCAGAAAATGTCCCTGTAAGGAGGGGCATTTTGTGTACAAAAGTTCACACAAAAAAATAGATAAAACAACTTGACATTAAAAAATCATATTTGTATAATATCAAAAGTTAGGATGCGAACTAATTTAAGGAATCGGTGAAAGGGGGAACTCGCTGTTTCGATGAAAGAAACGGAAGAAAAAACTGACAAATATGCACGTGGGAAGGCTGATCCATATGATGTCGCATCAGATGAAGCGGGATTCCAACAGTGTGGCATCGGCGATCGAGAACGATGAGCTGACGATCATGCAGAAACATGTGCTGAAATTTGTTCTTCTGGAGTCTCTCCACAGAGACCTTTATCAGAAGGATATTGAAGAAGAATTTCAGATCAGGAAATCCACAGTCACAGGGATCCTCAAACTCATGGAGAAACATGGGTATATTTACAGAGAAAGTGTAAAGAAGGATGCCAGGCTGAAACGGATCGTTCCGACTGCGAAAGCAGAAGAGATGCGGCCGAAGATCCTGGAACATATCCAGAAAACAGAGGCAAGGCTGATCGAAGGGATAGCCCCGGAGGATGTTCTGATCTGCAAAAAAGCATTGGGACAGATGCTGTGTAATCTGTCAGAAATGAATAAGGAGGAAAATCAAAAAGATGAATAAGACACTTTTTAAATCCATCAGAGAATACAAGAAGCAGTCCATGCTGGCTCCGATCCTTGTCATCCTCGAAGTACTGATGGAAGTGCTCATTCCTCTGGAGATGGCAAAGATCATCGACGTTGGTATCGCCAACGGTGATCTGGGATACATCGTACAGAGGGGGATCATCCTGGTCGCAATGGCGATGCTCGCGCTGTTTTTTGGCGTGCAGGCCGGAAATATGGCAGCAGTTGCAGCGGCAGGATATGCGAAAAATCTTCGTCACGATATTTTTTATAAGGTACAGGATTTTTCATTCAAAAACATTGACCATTTTTCCACATCCGGTCTGGTCACACGAATGACGACCGATATCACAAACGTACAGATGGCATACATGATGAGTATCCGTCTTCTGGCGAGAGCTCCGATCATGGTGATCTTATCCTGGGTCATGACACTTTTGATCAATGTCAAGATCGCACTTCTGTTCCTGGTCGTGATCCCGGTTCTCGGCGGCGCACTGATGTACATTGCAAAAAAGCACATCCGCATTTTATCAAAGTATTTGACGAGTACGATGAGCTGAACAATTCCGTTCAGGAAAACGTCAACGCTGCCCGTGTAGTGAAAGCTTTTGTAAGAGAAGATTATGAGGTAAATAAATTCCATGGGGTATCCAAATACGTTTATACCCTGTTCACAAAGGCTGAAAAGATCGTTGCATGGAATGCGCCGACCATGCAGTTTATGATGTATGCGGTCGTTCTTCTGATCGCTGTGATCGGTGGACGCAGTATTGTGTTTGGAACCATGGAGACAGGTGAGCTGACAAGTGTGATCGTCTATGCACTGCAGATCCTGATGTCTCTGAATATGGTAACTTTTGTATTTGTCATGATCATGATCGCAGAGGCTTCTACAGACCGTATCACAGAGGTTCTTAATGAAGTGCCTGAGATGCAGGACAGATCTGATGCAGTCAGAGAAGTCCCGAGCGGCGATATCGTTTTTGACCATGTAAACTTCAGCTATGCCGGAGAGGGCGGAAATCTTTCGCTGAAAGATGTAAACCTTCATATTAAATCCGGACAGACAGTCGGAATCATCGGTGGAACAGGAAGTGCCAAATCCACACTGGTTCAGATGATCCCGAGACTTTACGATGTCACCGGCGGTGCAGTCAAAGTTGGCGGGATCGATGTAAGAGACTACAACCTGGAAGTGCTCCGTGATCAGGTATCCATGGTGCTCCAGAAAAAACGTCCTTTTCTCTGGTTCCATCTACGAAACATCCGTTGGGGTGATGAGCATGCTTCTGACGAAGAAGTAAGACGTGTATGTAAGCTGGCGCAGGCAGATGGTTTCGTTACAGAATTCCCGAATGGCTACGATACCATGATCGTTCAGGGTGGAAATAACGTTTCCGGTGGCCAGAAACAGCGACTCTGTATCGCACGTGCTCTTCTGAAAAAACCGAAGATCCTGATCCTTGACGATTCTACCAGTGCGGTAGATACCAAGACAGATGCCCTGATCCGTAAAGCTTTCCGCGAGGAGATCCCGGATACGACCAAGATCATCATTGCACAGCGTGTTTCTTCTATAGAAGATGCGGACCAGATCATTGTTCTGGATGGCGGCCAGATTGTCGGAGTGGGAACTTCCGAAGAACTTCTGAAGACAAATGAAATTTACAGAGAAGTATACGAATCTCAGGTGAAGGGAGGCGAAGAGGATGAGTAATAACAGCAAAAATAAAAAACCGCGAATGACAAAGAAAGATCTGCAGACAGCAAAGCGTCTTATGAAATATATGACAGGAAAATACAAATTTCAGTTTATCCTTGTATTTTTCTGTATCCTGATCAGTGCGGTGGCAACAACAGCAGTTTCTCTTTCTCTGAGATATCTTCTGGATGATTTTATCCTTCCTCTGATTGGACAGAAGAGCCCGGATTTCGCCGGACTTTATAAGGCGCTGACGGTTCTTGGATGTGTCTTCCTGGCAGGTGTTGCTGCGACTTTTATCTATACAAGGATGATGGTATATATCGGACAGGGCGTCTTAAAGAGAGTGCGAGACGATATGTTTGAACATATGCAGACTCTTCCAATCCGCTATTTCGACCAGAATACAAATGGTTCGATCATGAGTCTTTATACGAATGATACGGATACCCTGAGACAGATGATCAGCCAGGCGATCCCGCAGGCGTTGATGGCACTGTTTACGATTGTCGTTACCTTTATTTCCATGCTGGTTCTGAGCCCGCTGCTCACGATCCTGGCGGTTTTGATCATTTTCCTGATGCTGTTTGTCACAGGAAAGATCGGTGCAAAGAGTGGAAAATACTTCGTTCGACAGCAGATGTCCCTCGCAGATGTGACAGGTTTTGTCGAAGAGCGTATGAACGGACAGCGTGTTGTCAAAGTTTTTAACCATGAAAAGAAATCCGAAGAGGAATTTGACAAACTGAACGAGGCTCTTTTTGAGAGTGCGGCACAGGCGAACAAATACGGTAACATGATGGGACCGGTCATCGGAAACATCGGAAACCTGCAGTTTGTCCTGACAGCAGTTCTCGGCGGGATCCTTTCCGTTGCAGGAGTTGGGGGGATCACACTTGGTGTCATGGCTTCCTACCTGCAGTTTACCAAGAGCTTTACACAGCCGTTCATGCAGGTGGCACAGCAGTTTAACTCCATCGTCATGGCACTTGCCGGTGCAGAGCGTATCTTTAACCTGATCGATGAGAAGCCGGAGGATGACGAAGGTTATGTAACTCTCGTCAATGCGAAAAAAGATGCCAACGGAAACATCACAGAGTGCAAGGAGAGAACGGGCATGTGGGCATGGAAACATCCGCATTCCGCAGACGGTTCTGTATCTTACACAGAGCTCAAAGGTGATGTAAGGTTCGAAGATGTAACTTTTGGCTACAATGAGGACAAAACCATCCTCCACGACATCAGCCTCTATGCAAAACCGGGTCAGAAACTTGCATTCGTAGGTTCTACCGGAGCAGGAAAAACAACGATCACCAACCTGATCAACCGTTTCTACGATATCCAGGATGGAAAGATCCGTTATGATGGAATCAATATCACAAAGATCAAAAAAGACGACCTGAGACATTCCCTCGGTATCGTTCTTCAGGATACACACCTGTTTACCGGAACGATCCGTGACAACATCCGTTACGGTAAGCTGGATGCGACAGATGAGGAAATCTATGCAGCAGCAAAACTTGCCCATGCAGATCAGTTTATCCAGATGCTTCCGAAGGGATATGATACCATGTTAAGTGGTGACGGCGAGGAATTATCCCAGGGGCAGAGACAGCTTCTCTCCATTGCCAGGGCAGCCGTTGCAGACCCGCCGGTACTCATTCTTGATGAGGCAACTTCAAGCATCGATACCCGTACAGAGAGCATTGTTCAGCAGGGTATGGACAACCTGATGAAAGGCCGTACCGTATTTGTTATCGCACACAGACTTTCTACAATCCGAAACAGCGATGCGATCATTGTTCTGGAACACGGAAAGATCATCGAGAGAGGTGACCATAAGGATCTGATCAAGCAGAAAGGTACTTATTATCAGCTTTACACAGGAAAGCTGGAACTTTCATAAAAAAAATAAAAGATCATCCTACGACAAAGAGAAATGGCAGACGTTCTGTTCACGCAGGCCGATGCCATTCTTTTTTGTTTTTATGAAACAGAAACGAAAACGATTTCATATATTATGCACAAAAAGACATTGAAAATATTATATAAAACGCCAGTTTACAAATATATCGACAAGAAATATAATAAAATTAATGAAAACGATTACATATTAATATAAAAGGGAGAAATGAAAGATCTATGAAACCAAAAGCTGTTTTTCTGGATATTGATGGAACACTGACAGAGCCGGGAACCAATGTGCCTCCGGCTTCTGCCCTGGAAGCGATCAGGAGGGCACAGGAAGCAGGAAATTATGTTTTTCTCTGCACAGGACGCAATTATGCAATGCTGTCTCCACTTCTGAAATACGGATTTGACGGAGTTGTGGCAAGCTCCGGTGGTTATGTGGCGTGCAGGGACGAGGTAATCTACGACAGCCCGATGACAGACGAGGAGCGTGACCGCATGAGCCGGCTTCTGAAAGAAAACGGGATCTTCCGGACGATCGAGTGCGTGGAGGGAGCTTTTACAGATGACGGCTTCAAGAACTTCCTCAGGGAACATGCAAACGAAGGGGAAAACAGTGAAATGCTCCGCTGGCAGGAACAGATCGAGAAGGATCTGAATATCTTACCAATGGAAGCCTACAAGGGTCAGGCGGTATACAAGATGGTCGTTATGAGTCCGTCCATGGAAAGTCTTGAGATCTGCGGGAAGAACTGAAGGATGATTTTTCCTTCTGTATCCAGGAGCCGAGAGGCGGGTTTGTAAACGGCGAGATCATAAGCCGCAGATTTGACAAAGGAACCGGCGTGCTGAAAGTATGTGAACATCTGGGGATTCCCCTGGAAGATTCGGTCGGCTTCGGCGACAGTATGAATGACAAGGAAATGCTGGAAGTCGCAGGATTAAGTGTCTGCATGGAAAACGGCAGTGCGGAGATGAAGAAGATCGCCGACGTGATCTGCCCGTCCGTGACAGAAGATGGAATAAAAAAAGCATTTGAAAAATATCATTTAATGTAGTGCTTTTATGCGGTCCTTCAAAGACTGCAAACAGGAGGTGAAAACGATTACAGAAATATACACAAAAATGACCTTTGATGTTTGGCTGAAATGCCGGTTTACAAATGAAACAAAAAGGGTTATATTAAAGATACGAAATGTAAACGATTTCACACAAGAGCGCAAAGTAAAAACAAAGGAAAGAGGGAGAGAAAATGGCAATGGATTATGCAAAGTGTGCAAAAGAAATCTTTGATACCGTTGGCGGCAGATCCAATCTTGTAAGTGCGGCACATTGTGCAACGAGACTGCGTCTGGTAACGGTAGACAACAGCAAGATCGATATGAAGAAACTTGAGAACATCGATGGTGTGAAAGGTGTTTTCAGTAACAACGGACAGCTTCAGCTCATCATCGGAACCGGCACAGTAAATAAGGTATACGATGAATTCCTCAAGGTCAGCGGAATGACAGCAGCGACCAAAGAAGAGGTGAAGGCAGCAGCGGCAGCGAAACAGCCGGTATTTAAACGAATGATCAAGCACTGGGAGATGTTTTCGTGCCGATCCTTCCGGCGATCGTAGCATCTGGTCTTATGATGGGACTGGTAGAGGCACTTGGTAAGGCAATGCCTGCATTTGCAGGAAGCGACTGGTACGGGATCCTCGACCTGTTTTCAAACACAGCATTTACCTTCCTGCCGATCCTGATCGCAGTATCTGCGGCAAGAGTATTCGGCGGAAATATTTTCCTAGGTGCAGTCATCGGTATGATCATGATCCACCCGAACCTTATCAACGCATGGTCTGTAGCATCTATGGATGCAGCTGACATCCCGGTATGGCATCTGTTTGGATTTTCCATCAGACAGGTTGGATATCAGGGTCATGTAATTCCTGTTATCATCGCAGTATGGATCATGTGCAAGCTGGAGAACTGGCTGCATAAACATGTTCCGGAGATGATTGACCTTTTTGTAACGCCACTTTGTACCGTACTGATCACAGGTTTCCTTACCATCGGACTGATCGGACCGGTATTCTCCACAGCAGAAACTTATGTACTTGAATTTGCGTCCTGGATCATCACAGTAGGACACGGAATCGGAGCAATGATCATGGGTGCGATCTATCCGCTCACAGTAGTCTGCGGTATCCACCACATGTACAATGTAATTGAAGCAGGTATGCTTGCTTCTGACGGGCTGAATATCTGGATGCCGATCGCATCCGCAGCAAACTTGCACAGGGAGCTGCCTGCCTCGCAGTCGGCCTCAAAGCAAGAAACTACAAGACAAAATCAATCTCCATCCCGTCTGCATTATCCGCAGCACTTGGAATTACAGAGCCGGCGATCTTCGGTGTAAACCTTCGTTCATGAAACCTCTTGTATGTGGTATGGCAGGTGGTGCCGTTGGAGCCCTGCTTGGATCCATTTTCCACATTGGAGCAACTTCTTACGGAGTTACACGGATCCGGATTCCTTACCACACTGGATTATTCCGCACAGTATGCATCATGCTGGCAGTTTCCTTCGCAGTAGCATTCGCACTGACCTGGTTCACCTGGAAAGAAGACCCGGAAGATGCCAAAGTGACAGCAGCAAAAACAGATGACGCTCCGGCAGCAGAGCCGACAGCAACAGAAGAGACAGCAGAAGAAGTAACGGTAGACGGTACAGCAAAGAAACTGTATGCACCGATCCAGGGAACCATTGTTCCGAGAAATGAGATCCCGGATGATACGTTTGCAGCAGGCGTTCTCGGTGACGGTGTCGGAATCGACCCGGAAGAAGGCGTTGTTGTGGCTCCGTTTGACGGCGAGATCTCTTCTGTAACAGATACAAAACATGCAATCGGTATCACAGGACCGGCAGATATGGAAGTCCTGATCCATGTAGGTGTTGATACCGTAAACATGAAAGGTGACGGATTTGAGCTTCTGGTAGAAGAAGGACAGAAAGTCAAAGCAGGCCAGAAGCTGATGACTTTTGACATCGCAAAGATCAAAGCAGCCGGATACAGCCCGGTAGCGGCAGTGCTTCTGACAAACAGTGATGATTATCCGGAATTCAAAGTAGTAAAAACAGGAAAGACCCAGAGACTGGAAGAAGTCTTTACCGTATAAAATTAAATAATAAGTAAGAGAAGGCACTGTCAGATTCCTGGATTAGATCCGTATTTGACAGTGCCTTTTTTTTATGAAACGTGGTAACAAAAGCAAAATTGTGTTATACTACAGCAAAGGGGAAAAAGCATGAATATAAGTGAAATAGCAAAATTATCAGGTGTGTCCAGTGCGGCAGTTTCCCGTTACTTTAACAACGGATATATTTCAGAAGAGAAGAAAGAGGCGATCCGCAAAGTTGTAGAGCAGACAGCTATCGCCCTTCCATCCAGCACAGACACTCCGTACCAAAAAAACAAAAATGATCGGTGTGATCGTACCAAAGATCGCATCCGCATCCATAGGCAAGATCGTAGAAGGAGTTCTCTCTGTACTGAATGAGAGCGGTTATCAGATGCTCCTCGCGGTGACACAGAACGATCCGAAGAAAGAACTGGAATATCTTTCTGCTTTTAACGACAAGCAGGTGGACGGCGTGATCCTCGCTGCGACAGTAGTGACCGCCGAGCATAAGAAGATCCTTAAGAACCTGTCTGTACCGGTGATCCTGGTAGGACAGCAGTATTCCGGCCATTGCTGTGTGTATCATGATGATTATCACGCTACCAGAGATCTCACAGAAGCCGTTCTCGATATGGGAAGGAAAAATCCGGGATATATCAGCGCGATCATGCAGGACAAGGCAGTTGGCGCAGAACGTTTTGGCGGTTATGAAGATGCTGTAAAAA
>ENA-OQCX01001339-OQCX01001339.1-human-gut-metagenome-genome-assembly--contig:-NODE-1339-length-11488-cov-1.789015_pt1 | contig 11488 bp, 18 predicted proteins | sample MGYA00242762_ERZ504587 | MGnify/ENA primary metagenome ERZ504587 (study PRJEB26092, sample SAMD00036337) | human gut metagenome | host: Homo sapiens | study: EMG produced TPA metagenomics assembly of...
TTGATAGTTAGTCAACTATCATTACCTTAGTGGGTATTTGTCAATACTGTTTTTTCATATCGGAAACAAGTGGTGTGTGAACAGTAACAAAGATTACTGCGGACAGAGTAAGCAGCAGTAACACAAAAAAGAGCTCTCACAGAAAATAACCGCCGGTAATATTCTGCCGGTAATTATTTTTCGCGAAAGCTCAAAGACCTATACTCTATGCACTTTTCTTCTGACAAAATAAAAACAGGTGACCTGCATAATGATCGTCAGCATCCAGGATGCAGGATAGGAAATAAACAGAACAGCCAGTGATCTGTGATGCGGGAATATTCCAAATATCCATACGATCCTGGTTCCTACTGTTCCGATCACTGACAGGATCATTGGAACGCCGGAATGTCCCATTCCACGCAGGGCACCCGGAAACAGATCCATAATCCCGCAGAGAAAATAAGGTACGGTAGTGTAAGACAGGATTTCCAGTCCGCAGCGGATCACTTCCGGATCGGCAGTATAAATCTTAAGAATCTCAGAACCGAAGAAATATGCACCGCATCCAAGGGAAAAGGAGGTAACTACGGAAATAATAAGACAGTCGACCAGAACCTTATCCATACGTTTAAATTTATGCACACCATAGTTCTGACTGGTAAAGCTCATACATGCCTGTGTGACAGAGTTCACCGCCACATACAGAAAACCGAAAATATTATTGGCCGCCGTATACCCTGCCATGGCGGTCGATCCAAAGGAGTTAACCGAGGACTGAAGCAGAGCATTTGACAGATTAATGACTGTGCTCTGGATCCCGGCCGGAATCCCAACCTGGAAAATCTGTTTAAGTAAACTAGTAATTGATCCTTAATTTTCCAAAATGAAGCTGGTAGCTGGTTTTCGATGTACGCAGACATCTGAGTACCAGAATGCAGGAAATTAACTGGGAGATCACAGTAGCAATGCTACGCCCGCCACATCCATATGAAACATGATCACGAGGATCAGATTCAGTACTGCATTTACAACACCGGAAATAACCAGAAAGATCAGTGGACGTTTCGTATCTCCTACAGCCCGCAGAATCGCAGCTCCATAATTATAAAGCATAAAAAACGGCATACCCAGAAAATAGATTTTCATATACAGTGCAGACTGTCCGATCACATCGTCCGGGGTACCCATCAGTCCAGAGCCCATCTGGAAAAAATCAGTCCCACAAATGCCATGACGATACCGCTTACCAGTGCAAGAGTTACAGCCGTATGAACGGTATCTGACATTTCCCGGTCTTTTCCTGCCGCATAGAACCGGGCAGCAAGTACATTCGCACCAAGTGAGATACCAATAAACAGATTGGTAAACACATTGATCAGTGCTGTGGTTGAGCTACGGCTGCAAGTGCCTGACTTCCGCTAAATCTTCCCACCACTATGATATCCACAGCATTAAACATCAGCTGCAGGATTCCGGACAGCATCAGCGGCAGTGAAAAGGAAATCAGCTTGTCCATGATGGTTCCGTTACACATATCTATTTCGTATTTATTTTGTTTCACTTTTATCTTCCACCCTTTATATCTAAATTGATATGGGCTTCTGTAGAAGTCCTTTATATTACTGTTCGTAAACAGTTAGTATTTTTCAATGTTTTTATTCTGCAAGGCTTCCGAAATAATAGAATCCCTTGCAGGTATCCAGTTTTACTTTTACATATTTACCGATCAGATCCTGACATCCCGGGAAATGGACCAGAAGGTTATATTCTGTTCTTCCTGTAAAGATACCTTTTTCTCTGCTTTCTTCCTCTACAAGGATTTCCTGAACAGTTCCTCGAAACGGGAAGAACCTTTCGGCCTTTTTCCTGAACCAGAGCAAGAAGACGGTCAAAACGGTCTTTTACCACATCCTCAGGTACCTGATTCTCCATTTTGGCAGCAGGTGTGCCGCTTCTTTTGGAATAAATAAAGGTAAACGCAGAATCAAAATCGCATTTTCCACAACGTCCAGAGTATCCTGAAATCCTCTTCCGTTTCTCCCGGAAACCTACAATGATATCTGTAGTAAGGGAAATATCCGGTACGGCATTACGGATTTTGGCTACAAGCTCCAGATACTTTTCCTTGTCATAACGGCGGTTCATGATCTTTAAGATTCGGCTGCTTCCGGACTGCATGGGAAGGTGGAGGTGATGGCACACTTTTTTGCTCTCTGCCATTGTCCGGATCAGTTCATCAGACAGATCCTTCGGATGGGAAGTCATGAAACGGATTCTCTTTAATCCTTCAATTGCTTCCACCTGTTTCAGAAGCTGTGCAAAAGTAACCGGATGTTCCAGTGTCTTTCCATAGGAATTAACGTTCTGTCCCAGAAGCATAACTTCCGTTACACCGTCAGCCACCAGACCCTTGATCTCTTCTATGATCGCCTCCGGTTCGCGACTCTTCTCTCTTCCTCTTACATATGGTACAATACAGTAACTGCAGAAATTATTGCAGCCAAACATAATATTGACACCCGTTTTAAAGGAATATTTACGGTCAGAAGGCATACCCTCCACGATTCATCAGATTCCTTCCAGACATCAATGATCTGTCCCTCCGTATTTAAGCTTCTGTAGAAAAGCTCCGGAAACTTATGGAAGTTATGGGTACCGAAAACCAGATCAACAAAAGAATATTCTTTGTGGATCTTCTCAATTACTTCCGGCTCCTGCATCATGCAGCCAAACAATACAATCTTCAGTTCAGGATTCTTTTTCTTAATACTTTTCAGATGGCCAAGATGACCGTAAATCTTCAGGTTTGCATTCTCCCGGACTGTGCAGGTGTTATAGATGACAACATCTGCATCTTCTTCTCTGGATACTTCTGTATAGCCCATACGTTTCACGATACCGGCCACTGTATCCGTCTGCAGGGAATTCATCTGGCAGCCTGCATTCTGGATAAAGAAAGCTGGCGCCTTTTTATATTTTTCCTTCACAAGCTCTGTACATTTATTGATATATTCTAACTGTATTTTACTTTCCTGTGTATTATTATTCACTATTGATTCCTCATCTTTCTGTTTACAACATTTCGGGGCACTCTTTTTATCATACAGAATCTATGCTTTATGTCAAACGCTAATCTCTGTTTTTACATGTTTTTATTACTTTTTATTTTCAGAGACTGTTTTTCTTTGACTGTGTGACGGATTTATGCGTTTGCCAATATGCCGCTGTTTAGAGAATAGAGATATTCAAGTGGAATCAGACGCAGTTCTTCCATATCGTCTTTGCGGTATTCCGGAATCTCAATTGCCAGAGAGGGCTGGCGGATTACTTCCGCATAAAATTGTTCCGGAGATCCCATCTCAGGTTTTGCTCCGGCTTTTTTGACTCTCGCACCACCTGCGATTCCTTTTTCCAGACGATAGCCGGAACATTTCTGTAAATGCTTGCCAGTCTGTAATTTTTCTGATTGTAGGCAAAGCCTTTCTCCTGTCTGCAGTAAACGATCTTCCCTCTGGAATAACTGAATGTAAGCAGGCCAAGGCTTGAATATTCCTGAAAAATGCTGATCAGGCACGAGTCTCATTCTCACTGGCAGGCTCCTGATTCACTCTTTTCCGCTGATAATAATTAGTCGGAAAATTTCTGCGCAGATCAATTCCCCTGGCATTACATTCATACTCTTCCACAGGCCTGTCCTGCATTTTCAGCATCTGTCTGTGGATGGGATTATGTATGGCACCATATCCGTATTCACATATCTCATAGCTGTCAGGATTCAGCATGGGGATCATACAGATACGAACCTTATCCAGAAGTTTACGAACTTCATAACTTTCTCCGATAGTCCAGTTGCTTTCATAGGATCTGCAGTAATCTTTTGCAACGGATAAAAGATATTCCGGGAGATTTCTGTCTCCGCTTTCCACTCCGCTGAGACAGATAATGCAGGTATCGCCCTTTCCAATCTCAAGCATGGGGATCATTCTGTCATCATGACTTCTTCCGATCACTCTGAACTGGACAAAATTTCCATATCTCTGTCCGAGTTCCCACAATGCGAAGTATATTTTTCATAAGTTCCCATCTGTTCTGTTGACATACATTCTTTCCTCCTTTTTGGCAAATGTTCAGCAGTATGGATCAGATTCCGGATTCTGACCTGTATGGACGGCTGAATGGCTACTTTATTATTATATATATGAAAAGAGACAGGCCATAAGACCTGTCTCTTAAAAATAATTGGATTATATTTACATTTCTTTTTTACGTCTTCTTATCAGTACGTAACCACCTGCAAGAACAGAAGCTGCAGCAAGAGCCAGCATAGTTCCGATCGGTGATTCATCACCTGTGGATACTGCTGATTTCGCTGTTCCGTTTGTTCCATCTGCATAGGTGGTAGGAGTTACATCTGTAGTTCCTCCATCTGTAGTTCCGTTGCCGGATCCTGTTCCGTCTCCGTTTGTTCCGTTTGCACCTGGTGTGGTAGTGGCCTGTGTCAGAGGAGCTGCCTTGACTGATAGGACAGAACTTCGGAAGCATCTGTTTCCTGCCAGTCATTTCCACTGTATACTTGTTTATTATATTTAATATAGATGGTATATGTTTTCTCTGTATCTGTATAAATACCATCCTTTGCACCAATCTTCCATGATGGATTCCATGAAGATGGATTGGAAGACATACTCCATCCTGAAGGAACCCATCTTACATCTCCCTCTCCTGGATTATTATTCTGTGTACCCGCACCAATTACCTTGAAGTCATAAAAAGTTTTGGGATAGAACACAAGTGCTTTCTCAAATCCCTGTACAACACTCTCTTTTACATCGGGTACTACCGGAGTATGAGATGGTGTAGGTGTAACAGGACGTTCTTTTGAAACCGGCTGGAACAATACAGAACCATAATTGCTCTTATCCTTATCACTGATCACACATACATAAATATCAACATCATAGTCAGGAAGATCAGTAACTTTTGCTGTTACATTTGTATCAGCCTCAATAGGCGCGCCTACTCTGGAAGTATCGATTGTCGGTGCTTTCTCACCACGTTTTACCCAGTCAATATAATAAGTACCTTTGACATTTGACTGGAACTTAATTTTAACAGTATCACTTCCTGACCATTTGCATTCTTTTCCTGTTACTTTCAGTTTTTCTTCTGCAGGAGTTGGGGTAGGGGACGGTTCTGTTGTACTGACTAAAGTTCCGTCTTCTCCGATTTTAAGGCTGGAATCTCCCTCATATGTAATCTGAGAAAGAACATCTGCCAGTTTCACATCAGTAACAGCGTCACCCAGCTTTACGACTGTTCTTCCGGCGTTAGCCTCCTGAACAGCAACACCAATGGCAGAACCTGTAACAGCACCGCTTACATTGATCACACCATCTTTGGCAAGCACAAGGTTACTTGCAGCTTCAAAAGAATTTGTAATTGTATTTCCTGTAACACTTACGGTTCCACGAATATTGACAGTTCCCTCACTGTAAATTGCACCGCCTGCTGCTGCGGAGTTTGCTGTGATAGTACCACCCAGAAGATATACATTTGCACCGGCAGCATTGTTGACCGCACCGCCATTTCCGGTTGTGGTATTTCCTGTCAGAGTTGTACCGTCAATCAATGCATAATTACCGCTTACTACTTCTACAATCGAACCGGTAACGCCATCGCCTGTACCCTCAACAGTTAAACTGCCTGAACCGATAGCATTTCCATCTGAAGCAGTCACAGAACCGCCTGCATCTGAAGATTACCACCACTAACAGTAAACATACTCTCAGTAAAGCCTGCTGCACGTTTGATCGTAGTATTATCTTCAGCAGCAACCAGCATGATATTCTTTTTTTCAGGGACATTTATTGTATTGTTGACTTCAATGGTTCCTTTTAATTTTACATAAGTAGCTCACCATTTATCATATCCTCACAGTCCGGTACTGCTGCGAACGCTTCTTCCAGAGAAGTAAAGACTTTTCGCCAATCACAATCGCAGAACCTGCCTCAGCAGCCTGCTCATCAGTTTCTTCAGCAGCCGGTGCCTCTGTAGGATCAGCTGTTGTTTCTGCAGGAGTTTCAGCCGGATCTTCCGGTGTCTCGGTTGGATCTTCGGCTGGTTCCTCAGGAGTTTCAGCCGGGTCTTCAGAAGGTTCTTCTGTATCTGCAGAGTCAAGTTCACCCTCCAGTTCACCTTCGGCTGATGTCTCAGCAGCAGTATCTGCTGCAAATGTGGCTGTCGGTGCCATTCCTACAGACAGGGCACCTGCCATTAATAATGCAAAAAGTTGTTTTTTTCTCATTGTATGTCCTCCCATAGATGAGTTTTAGTTAAAATCACTACTGACACCATCCGATTTCTTATTCCCCACGAAGCAGTCAGTAATCCCAAATCTGAATTGAAGTATAGCACATCTCTCAGAAAAAATCAATGTGCTGTCTATGGGCGTACCTGTCCGTTTCCATAGATGATATATTTCGTTGTGGTCAGAGCCAGAAGTCCCATAGGTCCTCGCATGAAGCTTCTGTGTGCTGATACCGATCTCTGCCCCGAAACCGAATTCAAATCCATCTGTAAAACGTGTGGAGGCATTGACATAAACTGCCGCAGCATCCACCTCATCCAGAAACTTCTGTGCATGTTCATAATTATTGGTAATAATTGCCTCTGAATGTTTTGTATTATATTTATTGATGTGAGCGATCGCCTCTTCCACAGAAGAAACCACTTTAATAGAAAGAATATAATCCAGATATTCTTTGCCCCAGTCTTCTTCTGTTGCGTGTACAGCTCCCGGGATCAACGCATAAGCCGCTTCATCTGCGCGGATCTCCACATGTTTCTCCTGCAGACGCTTTGCAAGGACTGGAAGCAGGGCATCCTTTACATCTTTATGTACAAGAACAGATTCGCAGGCATTGCAGACGCCTACTCTCTGAGTCTTGGCATTCATGATAATGTCTGCTGCCATCTCAAGGTCTGCGGTTTCATCCACATAAATATGGCAGTTTCCAGTACCGGTCTCAATCACAGATGGTGCTCTGCTCCACTACGGCTTTGATCAGGCCTCTGCCGCCTCGCGGGATGAGTACATCCACATACTGGTTCATTTTCATGAATTCTGCTGCTGTCTCTCTGGATGTATCAGAAATCAGCTGGATCGCATCCTCTGTCACGCCCTGTTCATTCAGAGTTTCCCTGATACAGTTTACAATTGCCTCGTTGGAATGGATCGCATCACTTCCACCCTTTAGGATTACCACATTACCGGTCTTAAAGCAGAGTGCAAATGCATCCGCAGTTACATTCGGTCTTGCTTCATAGATAATTCCGATCACGCCAAGAGGTACTCTCTTCTGCCCGATCTGAGCAGTTCCGTTTGGGCGTTTTTTTCAGTCCCGGTTACTTCCCCGACAGGATCATCCAGGGCTGCAACCTGACGCAGGCCCTCTGCCATTCCTTCAATCCTGCTCTCTGTGAGAAGAAGCCTGTCGATCAGCCCCTCAGGCATATGATTCCTTTTTCCGGTTTCTACATCCAGCCTGTTGGCACTGAGCAGAGTCTGTGTGTCCTCTACCAGTTTGTCTGCTACTGCAAGAAGCACTTCATTTTTTTTGTTTGTAGAAAGATTTCTCATTTCTGTTTCAGCTGCCTTCGCATTCATGCCAAGCGGTTCAGCATTTCATTCATGTTCAGGTCCCCTTTCAGTCAGTAAGATAGCATATCTCCTCTTCTGTTACTATGATCTGCGGACAGATATCAGTAGGTTCTGTGGGAACCTCCGGCAACATCTGAAAAGAAAATGCAATGGCAACTCTTTCAAGCTGCGGATGTTTCTCAAGATAACGGTCATAGAAGCCACCACCGTATCCGACTCTGTGGTTTGCTCTGTCAAAAGCTACTCCAGGCATGATCATAAGAGCTTGGACCAGTTAACGATCTCCCTGATACAGGCTCAGGAATCCCAAAATATCCGGGTTCCAGCCGGGCAAAGTCTGTCAGCTTATAAAATACCATATCCTTTCCCACAACCTTGGGAACTGCAACCTCCTTGCCGGTCTTCCATGCTTCTTTTATAAGATACTCTGTGACAACTTCATGGTTGTAATCTGCATATACCAGAATGCGGTCCGCATTCTTAAATGCAGGAAGTGCGGTCACTTTGTCAGTGATCGTGAGGCTCATTGCCTCTATCTGTTCATCTGTGCGCAGCTTTCTTTCTGCGAAAATCTTCTTTCTAATGTCTTTTTTTTGATTCCATATTTTTCACCCAGATTAATGATTGTTCCGTCTTCCTGCTGAACATCCACATTGTCCAGCTGAGCGCGAAGGTTCATGCGGACAGATGCAATATATTCCTTGCGCAGCAGTTCTCTTTCTTTTTTCTCTTCTTCAGTAAGCCCCACACTTTTGGCCTTATGTGCAAGTGCATTAATGCGGTCGATTTTCTCAACTTCCATAGTTCTTCCTCCTGTTTTTTGTCTGCGGCAGTCTGTCTGTAAACACTGCCATTTACTTTGTGAATGTCATTTGGCACCGGTAAATTTCCGGTATTATAACAATCTGTCAATAATATCGATCAGATAAACTTCTTCTTTGGACTGGCTTACAAACAGCGTACCGTACCTGCGTCCCTCTGTGATCTTATGGATAATATGGAAATCAGCTCCGTTTGCGATCACCATATCTACGCCTGCTGCAGAAGCGATCTGTGCTGCTGTCAGCTTAGTAGCCATTCCGCCGGTTCCTACCTTGCTTCCGGACGTACCTTTTCCCATGTTAAGCAGATTGTCATCCAGATTTTCTACCACATCAATGAATTTTGCATCAGGATTTGTATTGGGGTCATCTGTAAAAAGACCTCAATATCTGATAACAGAATCAGCAGGTCTGCCCCGTACAAGTGCGGCAACCATTGCAGACAATGTATCATTGTCTCCGAATTTCTCCAGGTTCTGAAGCTCATAAGTGGAAATGGAGTCATTCTCAATTTACAATGGGAATGACTCCCAGACTGAGCAGTTCATCGAAAGTATTTTGAGCATTCTTTCGGTTAATATTATTAACCATAGTATTTTTAGTCATAAGGATCTGAGCGGAAAGCTGATTATATTCAGAAAAAAGTTTCTGATAAATCATCATCAGTCTGGCCTGTCCTACTGCTGCACATGCCTGTTTTCCTTTCAGTTCTGTGGGTTTCTCATGCATTCCAAGAGCTGCCACACCTGTTGCTATAGCTCCTGAAGAAACCAGTATGACATCTTTTCCCTGATTGCGAAGGTCACTGAGTTCTCTTGCCAGCACCTCCAGTTTGCGAAGGTTCAGTCTTCCTGTCTCCGAATGAGTCAGGGAAGAAGAACCGATCTTAATTACAATACGTTTTTTATCTTTAAGTCGTTCCCGGTAATTCATCTTTTTGTTACTCCATATAAATATATTTTTTGTAACTGTTCAGCAGCTTTACAGTTACGAGACAAAATCCATCAGAAATTGCCTGCAATAACAGAATTTGAAGATCAGCGTGTAATCCCAAGCTCCTCCAGGGCTTTCGCCTGTTTTGCCTCCATGACTGCCGCTTCCCCGGGAGTCATATGGTCATATCCCAGCAGATGCAGCATACTGTGTGCAACCAGAAAACAGAATTCTCTTGTCACACTGTGTCCGTATTCCTCTGCCTGCGCAAACACCTTGTCAACTGAGATCATTATATCTCCAAGAAGAAGTTCGTCTGTATCCAGATCAAAGTAAGATTCATCTTCCTCCACAATATCATATCCTGCCGGTGTCTCAAAGGGAATCATAGGGAAGGATAAAACATCTGTAGGTCTTGCGATATTGCGAAACTCAGTATTAACTCTCTCAATCTCTTCGTTATCTGTAAGTACAAGATTCACCTGTGCATCATAGGGACATCCTTCCATTTCAAGAACCTTGTCAGCTACCTTTACTGCCAGTGTCTCATAGTCGATCCCCAGTTCACGCTCTGTCTCATAGTCAATCTGCATGTTCATCGTTCATTTACCCCGTTTCTGCGTCTTGCCGGTCTTTCAGGTTTTTGTTTCTTTTCATAGGCATCATAAGCCTGTACGATCTGCTGTACCAGAGGATGCCGGACAACATCCTTGCTGGTAAGCTGGCAGAAGCCAATGTCATCTATTTTTTTCAGTACTTTCATTGCCACGTCAAGTCCGGATGTGGCATCTCTTGGAAGATCTTTCTGTGAGGCATCTCCGGTGATGATAACCTTGGAACCAAATCCGATACGTGTCAGGAACATCTTCATCTGTGCCGGAGTAGTATTCTGTGCTTCATCGAGAATGATAAATGCATTATCCAGTGTACGTCCGCGCATATATGCAAGCGGTGCAACCTCGATCAGGCCGCGCTCCATATTTTTCGCAAAGCTGTCCGCTCCCATGATCTGGTACAGTGCATCATAGAGTGGTCTCAGATAAGGATCTACCTTGCTCTGCAGATCTCCCGGAAGAAATCCCAGCTTCTCACCGGCTCAATAGCAGGACGTGTCAGGATGATCCTGCTGACCTCCTCATTTCGGAAGCTGTGACAGCCATTGCCATCGCCAGATAGGTTTTGCCGGTACCGGCAGGACCTACACCGAACACGATCATTTTTTTGCGTATCTGTTCTACATAATCTTTCTGCCCCAGTGTTTTGGGCTTGATAGGTCTGCCCTGTATGGTGTTACAGATAAAATCTTTGTCTATTTCTGTGAGAACTTCGTTTCTCTGCTCCATTGCCAGAGAAAGAGCATAATTGACATTCTGTTTCGTGATCGTGTTGCCTCTTTTTGCAAGTACTGTCAGTTCTTCTATCAGTTTCTTCGCAGAAGCCGCATTCTGTTCATTGCCAAGTATCTTAAGGATTCCGTCTCTGGAGATCACTGTCACATTCAGTGTTCTCTCAATCAGCTTAAGATGCTCATCAAACTGGCCAAATACATTTGCTTCCAGTTCTGCGGGGACTTCTGTGTGTAATTCAATAATATTGCCAGCCATCCTGTGATGTCCTTTCCTGTTGATAAGTTAATAATGGATTATTGCCTCGTTTATGGACGATAATCAAAGTCCGGTTAAAACCAGATGCATCCATTGTAACACCTCCCTGCAACTTTTTAAATACAAATTTTTATGGAATTTTATGTTATCCGGCTTTTTTCGCCTGTCTGTTCGATGATAAGCAGGGTTCCTCCGGTAATGCACAGAGATTCTGTCAGCCTGGTAGTAATATGATTTTCACTGATCTTAATGCCATTTTGAAGCAGCTTCTTTTCATATTGATGAAATCTTCGCACAGCTTCCTTCTCAGCTTCTTTTGGGTTATAGGTTTCTTCTTTTATTGTATAATCAGTAGTTTCGGTCCATCCGATCCATACAGGAAGTATAAAATTTTCTGTGATACGCAGAGGAATTTTCCTCTGTGATACGTTTCTGACCTGTATGTAATGTCGGATACAATCCCAGATACCAGTGCCCAAACCGGAAGT
>ENA-OQCX01001341-OQCX01001341.1-human-gut-metagenome-genome-assembly--contig:-NODE-1341-length-11483-cov-1.749648_pt1 | contig 11483 bp, 17 predicted proteins | sample MGYA00242762_ERZ504587 | MGnify/ENA primary metagenome ERZ504587 (study PRJEB26092, sample SAMD00036337) | human gut metagenome | host: Homo sapiens | study: EMG produced TPA metagenomics assembly of...
TGTCCACAGGAGTCACAGTGCGAGAGCAAGTGTGTCCGTGGTATCAAAGGTGATGCAGTATCTATCGGTAAACTGGAAAGATTTGTCGCAGATTATGCACTGGAAAATGATATCAAACCGGAAAAACCGGAAAAAGACAAACGGACATAAAGTAGCAGTCATCGGTTCCGGTCCGTCAGGACTTACCTGTGCCGGCGACCTTGCAAAACTCGGATACGAAGTAACTGTATTCGAAGCACTGCATGAACTTGGCGGTGTTCTGGTATATGGTATTCCTGAATTCCGTCTTCCAAAGCAGAAAGTTGTTAAGAAAGAAATCGAAAAAGTCAAAGAGCTTGGCGTTAAATTCGAGACAAACGTTGTCATTGGTAAATCTACAACCATCGACCAGTTGATGGAAGAGGAAGATTTTGAAGCTGTATTCATCGGTTCCGGAGCAGGTCTTCCGATGTTCATGGGAATCCCTGGCGAGACAGCAACGGAGTATTCTCAGCAAATGAATACCTGACAAGAAGTAACCTGATGAAAGCATTCGATGATTCTTATGATACACCGATCGCAGCAGGTAAGAAAGTTGCCGTTGTCGGTGGTGGTAATGTTGCTATGGATGCTGCCAGAACAGCACTTCGTCTTGGTGCGGAAGTACATATCGTATACCGTCGAAGCGAAGCAGAACTCCCTGCACGAGTAGAAGAAGTGCATCATGCAAAAGAAGAAGGTGTTCAGTTTGACCTCCTTACCAATCCAAAAGAAATCCTTGTCGATGAAAACGGATGGGTTAAAGGTATGAAAGTGATCAAGATGGAACTTGGTGAGCCGGATGCTTCCGGAAGAAGACGTCCGATTGAGATTCCTGGATCTGAATATGAGATTGAATTAGACACTGTTATCATGTCCCTTGGAACCTCTCCAAACCCATTGATTTCTTCTACAACAAAGGGTCTTGAGACGAACAAGAGAAAATGTATCGTAGCAGAAGAAGAGAACGGACAGACTTCAAAAGCTGCCGTATTCGCAGGCGGCGATGCCGTAACAGGTGCTGCAACTGTAATTCTTGCTATGGGTGCAGGTAAAGCAGGCGCAAAAGGTATCCACGAATATCTGTCTAAGAAGAATGCTTAATTATCCACAGGATAAAGATTCTATAAGTATTCAGATATGAATATATGATAAAAGAGATATGCATAAGAAAAAATCTTGTGTGTATCTCTTTTTGATGCTGTATCCGGACTTGAATAAAAACAGCGGTATGTGGTATGATTGTAAGATACATTTAAGTACTGAAAATAATTATAAAATCAGTCCTGCTGACAAGTAAGGATAAAACAAAAAGACAGGTTGGAGATTATGACAGAATTAGATTTGAAAGACGGAAAGATATTTTTAAATAAAGTAACGGAGAAGATCCGTACACGGCTGACAGAAGTAGATGCATCCATTGAAGCCGGACAGAAAGACATTCAGAGTATGAACGAATACTACTGGGAGAATTACACTGAGATGGACGAATATGGTTATGAGAATTACGATAACCAACAGGCACTTTTACATCAGGTAAATGATAATCAAGAAAAGCAGAAGATGAGACATCGTCTCCGTAAGATGTTGGAAGCCCCGTTTTTTGGACGTGTAGATTTTATCTATGATGGGGAAGAAGAGCCGGAGATTTTTTATATCGGTATCGGCAATTTTGCAGAGCGTACAGGTATGCTGCCTTTGATCTATGACTGGAGAGCACCTGTCAGCGGATTGTTTTACGATTATGATAAAGGACCGGGTTCTTATAAAGCTCCCGCCGGACTTATCGAAGGCGAAATTGCCGCCAAATGGCAGTATAAAGTAAAAATGGAAAAATGGTCTATGCATTTGAAAGCGATACCAAGATTGATGACGATATTTTAAAACAGGAACTGGGAACCAACAGTGATGTGCAGCTGAAAATATCTACGTACGATCCAGAAAGAACAGAATGCCATCATTCGTAATACACAGGATCGGATCCTTGCAATTCAGGGGGCAGCCGGAAGCGGCAAGACTTCCGTTGCATTACACAGGATCGCATACCTGTTGTATCACGACAGAGAACATTTAAAATCCTCTAATATACTGATCCTTTCTCCCAACAGTGTTTTTTCGGACTATATTTCTCATATTCTTCCGGAACTGGGCGAGGAAAATATTCAGGAGATGAGTTTTGATCTGTTTGCATACCGCGAATTGAAGGAAATCGTTCCGGACTGCGAAGACCGTTATGACCAGCTGGAGAGGAACATGAAGCTTCAGGATCTGTACCTGACAGAACGCTTTGAAGAAAAACAGTCGGAAGGCTTTGTCGGAATGATGGAAGGATTTCTCGCAAGCCTGGAAGATGAACTGATGGATTTTCGAACGATTGAATATAAAGGAATTCAAAAGACGGAAGAAGAGCTTATTAATCTGTTTTATTTCAAGTTCCAGAATATCCCGTTGCTTAGCCGTATGGATGCGATCCGGGATTATTGTGTGGATGAATATGAGACATTACTTGGACGTGACCTTAGCGAAGAGGAACTTCTGATCGTACAGAATAAGTTTGACAAGATGTATGTGACAAAAGATATCTATAAGATATATGGATGGCTTCTGGAAGAATGCGGGTATCCGGCACTTCCGGATGTCGAATACGAAAAGCGCAAGCTGGAATACGAAGATGTATTTCCGGTGTTATATCTGAAGTACCGTCTGACCGGAAAAGCTGTGCATAACCACATCAAGCATCTGGTCATTGATGAAATGCAGGATTATTCTTATCTGCAGTATGTGATCCTGAATCAGATCTTCAAATGCCGGATGACAATCCTCGGCGATAAGGCCAGACACTGGATGAACAGATGCGAGATGTATTACAGTTCCTTCCGGGGGTGTTCGATCAGAAGATCCATAAGATTGTAATGAATAAAAGTTACAGAAATACGATGGAGATTGCCAGATACGCTGAAAAACTAACCGGTGTAAAAGACGTGGAACTTTTAAAGCGTCATGGAAAAGAAGTCATTGAAGAGAATTTCCAAAATGAAGATGCTGTGCTGGATGAGATCTTTTTAAAAGCAAAACTTGGAGAAGACGAGTATGAGACTGCTGCCATTATTACCATGACGGAAGCAGAAGCGTTCACATTGTATCAGATGTTAAAAGCCCGCGGCGAAGAAGTGCACTATATTGACCGCAACAGTTCTGCATTCAAAAAAGGGCTTACCGTCACAACCTTTTATCTTGCGAAAGGACTGGAATTCGATCAGGTATTCGGAGTCTTCAGGGATATTGAAAATCCGATGCAGAACCAGGCAAAATATATCTGTGCAACGAGAGCATTGCATGAATTATATATGTATCAGATAACAGAATAGTATATAGAAAGAACAATAGAATGAAGATAACATTAATCACAGTAGGAAAAATAAAAAGAAAAAATACTTAAAAGACGCGATTGCAGAATACAGCAAACGTTTGAGCCGTTACTGCAAACTGGAGATCATCGAAGTAGCAGATGAAAAGACACCGGATAACGCAAGTGAGACTGTAGAAGACGGCATCCGTGATAAAGAAGGTGAACGGATTCTGAAATATGTCAGAGACGATGCCTATGTTGTTACGCTGGAAATTGAGGGAAAGCTTCTGACCTCCGAAGAACTGGCGAAAAAAGATTGAGAACCTTGGAATTCAGGGGACGAGCCATATCATATTTATCATCGGTGGTTCGATCGGACTTGGAAAAGAAGTGCTGAAGCGTTCAGACTATGCACTGAGTTTTTCAAAGATGACATTTCCACATCAGCTGATGCGGGGTAATTCTGCTGGAACAGATTTACAGAAGCTACCGTATTATCAGCCATGAGCCATATCATAAGTAAACTGCCGAAATAGAAGAAAAATCTTGTATCAAAATCCATCATCCTTTATACTAATATGGATGAAAATGTCAGGAGAGGGTATGATATAACTATGAAACACTTAAATTTAAAAAATCTGTGCATGATCTTACTTGGGAATACGATCTATGCACTTGCAATCGTCATGTTTATTCTGCAAATAATATGATCACAGGCGGGACAACAGGGCTTGGTATTGCGATCCATCATTATTTCGGTACTTCCAATCCATAGTTTGTATTGCTATTCAATACACTGATGTTCCTGCTTGGAGCGGCTGTCCTTGGAATGAAATTTGCACTTACGACATTGGTCAGTACCTTTTATTATCCGGTTATTCTGGGAGTGCTGGGAGCAAATGCCTGCACTTCAGAATGTAACAGACGATAAGATGTTATCTACTATATGCGGCGGTCTGATGATCGGGATGGGATCGGCGTCGTGATCCGGTGCGGAGCCTCTACCGGAGGAATGGATATTCCGCCGCTGGTTCTGAACAAGAAGTTTGGTCTTCCGGTATCTGTGATGCTGTACGCATTTGATTTTGTTATCTTAATCTCACAGATGCTCTTCACCAATAAAGAAGAGATTGTATATGGTATCTTGTTGGTACTGATTTACACAGTCATTTTAGACAAGGTGCTTCTGATGGGATCTACACGTACAAAAGTAGAGATCATGACAGAAAAATATGAAGAGCTGAACCGTCTGATCCAGGAGCAGCTTGACCGTGGAACAACACTTGTCTACACACAAACCGGATATCTTAAAAATGATCAGCCGATGATCCTTACCGTTGTATCCAACCGCGAACTGATGCGGCTGAACCAGCTAGTACAGGAGACTGATCCACATGCATTTATGATTATCGGAAATGTAAATGAAGTACGTGGAAGAGGATTTTCACAACAGAAAGTCTATAAAAAAGAACAGGAAGAAAGATAAGAAAAAAGCTGGTATTTTTAGCCAGCTTTTTTCTTACGTTCTTTACAGATCCATCTGGAATCCTGATATATAAAATGCCAGTATTCAAAGATCTTTTCGGATGTATTACTATCTTTTCCCCGGACAACAACCCAGATATCTTTTAGATCGGATTCCTGTTCTGTATGTTCTTCATCCGCAAAATCCGGAGCTTTTACAGGAGAAACTGTTGTAAACTTAATGTGTTCCGATTTGATATTTTTCTCTATCTCTTCCTGAATGCTCAGATAGCCATCGGTAATCCCGATCTGCCGGTACTGCTCGGCAAGACGGATTCTTTTATTTCTCCCCGCCAGGATAAGATACGTAACAATGGATGTGATGATCGATGCAACAATAACAAGTGCCAATATGATCAAAACAAGAAATGATGTATGCATAGATAAAACTCCTTAAAATATATGGATTTCAAAACCATACTATCTGACCTTGATGCAATGATGCAGGCTGATTTTACATAGATTTAACGTAAATCTAATAATCGTTTGGAAATACTATGATACATTAGAAACATTGGAAATGCAATACAAAGAAAGGTGAAAAAGTTATGAGTAAGATATATATGAACCGGGAACTTTCCTGGTTAAAGTTTAACGAACGTGTTCTTGAGGAGGCAGAGAACCAGGAAGTTCCGTTGTGCGAAAGACTGACATTCGCATCGATTTATCAGAGCAATCTGGATGAATTCTTCATGGTGCGTGTGGGCTCTTTATATGATCAGACACTTCTCGATAAGAAGATCTGCGAAAACAAGACAGGAATGACATCGCAGGAACAGATTGATGCAATTTTAAAGCAGACTAAATTGATCAACAAGAGAAAAGAAGCCGTATACGAAGAACTGATGGCACGTGTGGCAGAGCAGGGAATCCGTATTTTGCGTTTTAATGAACTGGATGAAGACGGTGCCCGTTATCTGGAAGGTTATTTTAAGTCAGAGATCGCACCGCTTATTTCGCCTACTGTTATCGGAAGGAGACAGCCATTTCCGTTTTTGAAAAACAAAGAGATCTATGCGGTAGCGGTACTCGGTGCAAAAGGGAAAAAAGACCGTCTCGGAATCATTCCATGTACAAGCAATATTTTCGGACGTCTGATCGTAGTACCGGGTATGCCTGGCACATATATGCTTGCTGAAGACTGATCCTTCATTTTGCACGGTTGTATTCAAAGGGTATAAGATCAAATCCAAATCTTTGCTGCGCATCACAAGAAATGCAGACATTGATGCGGATGCTTTATACGATGAAGATCTGGACTACCGCGAATTCATGGCAGGTCTGATCAAGCAGCGTAAGAAACTGGCTCCGATCCGTCTGGAACTTTCCAGAGATATGGACAAAAAAGGAATTGCCGTATTGTGCGAGTATCTGGAACTGGATGAAAATCATGTATTCATGTCCTCAACACCATTGGATCTTTCGTTCGTATTCCAGATCCAGGATCTGCTGAGAAAAAATCCAGAATTATATTTTCCGAAAAGAACACCCCAGAAATCCAACCAGTTCCAGGATGGAAAAAGCATTATAGCACAGATCAAAGAAGAAGATAAACTGTTATCTTATCCTTATGAATCCATCCGTCCGTTTTTGCATTTGCTGACAGAAGCTGCCGAAGACCCGGATGTTATCTCGATCAAGATGACCTTATACCGTGTTGCAAAGCAGAGTAAGGTTGTAGAGGCATTGATAGAGGCCGCAGAAAACGGGAAAGAGGTCGTTGTATTAGTTGAACTTCGTGCCCGCTTTGATGAAGAAAATAATATTGAATGGTCAGACGTCTGGAAGATGCCGGATGTCAGGTAATCTATGGATTAGACGGATATAAAGTGCATTCAAAACTCTGCCTGATCACCAGAAAAAATGCAGGACAGGTAGAATGTATCACCCAGATTGGTACAGGTAATTATAATGAAAAAACTTCCCGATTATATACGGATCTCTCTTTGATGACATCCAATGTAGAGATCGGGCTGGAAGCTTCCAATGTATTTCAGGCACTGTCGAAGGGAGAAGTTGTTGAACATACCAGGCATCTTCTTGTAGCACCGAAGTGTCTGCAGAATAAAGTGCTGGATATGCTGGACAAAGAGATCGCACATGCAAGAAACGGGGAAGAAGCTTATGCAGGATTCAAACTGAATTCCCTTACGGACAAAAGATCATCGACAAACTGATCGAGGCTTCTGAGGCCGGAGTCAAGATCGATATGATCATCCGAGGTATCTGCTGCCTGATCCCCGGAGTGGAAGGAAAGACAGAAAACATCCGTATCATCAGCATTGTCGGAAGATTCCTGGAACATTCCAGAATCTATATCTTCGGAAGCAAAGAAAGAAGGAAATATTACATTGCATCTGCAGATTTCATGACCAGAAATACTGTACGACGTGTAGAGGTTGCTGCACCGGTATATAATGACAAACTGAAAACGAAATTACAGGAAATGTTCGACGTTATGCTTTCTGATAATCAGAAAGCAAGAAAACTGGAAGCAGATGGAAATTATCACCGTGTGAGTAATGATCTTACACCGGTAAATGCACAGGAATATTTTTACGCTGAGGCATACCACGAGATTCCTTAAATCCGGGCAGGTATATATCTGAGGCGGAATGCATAAAGTGATATAAATCACAAAAGTGGTATGGATATGAATCGTCAGGAATGGAAAGAAAAAGCGGCGGAAATGTCGGGAGTCCCAAAAGATGTAGCAATGGGGCTCCCGATTCTTACGATTACCGGTACGGATGAACTATGTGTGGAAAATTACAGAGGAATAACGGAATATACAGATCAGATTATCCGGCTGCAGACCAGATGCGGACAGATTAAAATCGGCGGCAGGAACTGGAAGTCATCTATTACACCAATGATGAGATGATGATTCACGGTCACATCCGAACGATCGAATACCAAACATAGGAGGGATCGCTGTGTTTGAACAGTTCATCTGGTATCTGAAAGGCTATGTCCGGATACGTGTGTCAGGATATTCACCCGAACGTTTTCTGAATGCCTGCCGTTATAAAAACATCTATATATGGGATCTGAAACGTGTCTGTGGAGCATATGAAATGAATCTGTCGGTCAGTGGGTTCCAGAGACTGAAGGAAATTATAAGGAAGACCGGCACAAAGGTTTGTATCATCCGCCGCAGCGGTCTTCCTTTTCTTTTTCACCGCTACCGGAAACGTCATATACTGTTTTCTGGATTTATTCTCTGTATTTGTCTTATCCTGTTTATGACACGTTATATCTGGGGAATTGATATCCGCGGGAACCTGTCGTATACGGATGATACTTTGAAGAAATTTCTGGCATCCGAACAGATTAAAAATGGTATGAAAAAGACAAATGTAGACTGTCAGAAGATTGTCCGGGATCTAAGACGTACATATGATGGGATCATATGGGTATCTGCTTCCATAGATGGCTGCAGGCTGGTCATTCAGATAAAAGAAAACGAAGACGGCCTTGCAGATAACAGCACGATATCCCGGATAAACGACCAGTCTACAGATATCATTGCCGACACTGACTGTACTATCACAAGTATTACTACCAGAACCGGCATCGCACAGGTAAAAAAAAGGTGTACAGGTAAAAAAAAGGTGATCTTCTGGTATCAGGACAGATCCCCATCTGCAATGATGCAAAAGAAATCACAGGGTACTCACCCTGTAGATCGGATGCTGACATATCCGGCGAAACCTGTATTCCGTATCAAAAGACGCTCTCAAAAAACTATTTCGAAAAAGAATATTACAAATCAAGATATCATTTTATCCAGAAAAAAGAATATGCAGTCCGGGCAGGAAGATATATGATCCGAATCGGTTCTGTAAAAAACACATATCCTTATTTTGAAAAGCACGTCTTCCAGTGGCAGTTCAGGCCGTTGAATATATTCCCTCTTACCTTCGAAGAAATCACAGTAACTCCTTACCGGAAAAGACAAAAGAATTATACAAAAACGCAAATCCGGAAGATATTATCCGGAGATTTTCAGAATTACTGTAAAGAAATGAAGAAAAAAGGGGTAGAAATTATCCAGAATGATGTTAAAATATACACAGGGTCTGAGACGTACTCTGCAAAAGGAACACTGAAGGTCAGATGCTCCGTTGGAAAGCAGGTTCCGTCCACACCGCTTCCGCCGGACTATATTGCGGAAGACGACACAAAGAATGGAGACTAATGCATGGGATTAATGGAGACAGTCATCGATATACCTGCAGAACACGAAGCCAATGTGTTCGGACAGTTCGATGCATATGCAAAAAAAATAGAACGCGCTCTTCATGTAACACTGATCGCAAGAGGTGAAAGCGTCAAGATCATGGGAGATGCTTTGAAAGTAGAAAAAGCAAAAAAAAAGTGCTGGATCAGCTTGTAGAACTTTCAAAGAGAGGCAACACGATCCAGGAACAGAATGTAGATTACACGCTGGCACTGGTTATGGAAGACAGCGAAGAAAACGTACTGGAGATCGATAAAGATATTATCTGCCATACCTTACAGGGAAAACCGATCAAGCCGAAGACACTCGGTCAGAAAAAATACGTCGATGCAATCCGTAAACAGATGATCGTATTCGGACTCGGACCAGCCGGTACCGGTAAGACTTACCTTGCGATGGCAATGGCGATCACTGCATTCAAGAACAATGAAGTAGGACGTATCATACTGACACGTCCGGCAATCGAAGCAGGAGAGAAGCTGGATTCCTTCCAGGCGACCTTCAGAGTAAGATCGATCCTTATTTGCGTCCCCTCTATGATGCACTGTATCAGATCATGGGTGCAGAAAGCTTTATAAAGAATTCGGAAAAAGGTCTGATCGAGGTTGCTCCGCTTGCTTACATGCGTGGTCGTACATTAGATAATGCCTTTATTATTCTGGATGAAGCACAGAACACAACACCGGCACAGATGAAGATGTTTCTTACCCGAATCGGTTTCGGCTCAAAAGTCGTGATCACTGGTGACGCAACACAAAAAGACCTTCCGTCCGGACAGGTGTCCGGTCTTGATGTGGCGGCAAAAGTTATAAAAGATATCGAAGATATCAGTATCTGTCACCTTACCAGCAAGGACGTTGTACGTCATCCACTGGTACAAAAAATCGTAAAAGCATACGAAGATTACGAAAGCAGACAAAATCGTCGCGGTAATGACGCAAAATACAAAGGAAAAGATAAGAGGCGAAAATCATGACATTATACTTTGAAGAAGAAGGCGAAATAAAGCTTCCTCTGGAATGCGAAACACTTGCAAAGAAAGTAGTAGAAGAAGCATTGGATTATGTAAATTGTCCGTACGAAGCACAGGTGAATCTGCTACTGACAGAAAATGAACAGATTCATGAAATGAACAGAGAATTCAGAGGCATTGACCGTGCGACCGATGTACTGTCTTTTCCGATGATCGACTATCCGGAACCCGGAACATTTGATTTTCTGGAAGAGGAAGAAGATTGCTTTGATCCGGAAAGCGGAGAACTGACGCTTGGGGATATCGTGATATCAAAAGAAAAAGTTCTTTCGCAGGCAGAAGAGTACGGGCATAGTCCAAAGAGAGAATATGCTTTTCTTATTGCCCATTCTGTGTTACACTTAACAGGTTATGACCATATGGAAGAGGAAGAACGTCAGGTAATGGAACAGAAACAGCGTGAGATCATGGAACGCCTGGACATTCTGAGATAATCATTGATCTTAATAAATTTTTACAAAACGATGGAGTTAAAGCTGTATGTCGGAACAACATAAAAAAAATGAAAAAAATTTCCTGATACAGGGATCGATTCTTGCAATTGCCGGAGTTATCACAAAGCTGATTGGAGCCTTTTACCGGATTCCGCTTTTGAATATTATCGGAACAGAAGGAAACGGATATTATTCGGTTGCATTTTCAATTTATTCAGTTGCATTTGATGCTGACTTCGTACAGTCTGCCGTTAGCTGTGTCAAAGCTTGTATCGGCAAGAGTGGCTGTCGGCGAATATAAAATGCAAACAAAATCTTCCGGGGTGCTATGACCTTTGCACTTCTTGCCGGTGGAATTGTCTCTCTTCTGGTATTTTTCGGAGCAGATTTTATTGCAACAACCATTATGCATCTTGACATGAGTGCCTATGCGCTCCGTGTTCTCGCACCGTGTATCCTGATCGTAGCACTTCTCGGGGTGTTACGCGGATTTTTCCAGGGAATGGGATCTATGATCCGACAGCAATCTCACAGGTGATCGAGCAGATTGTAAATGCTGTTATATCGATCGCAGGTGCATATTTATTATTCAATGCAGGAAGAGCTGTCGGAAAGACCAGAGGCGACAAATCCTTCGGTCCTGCCTATGCGGCAGCAGGCGGAACACTCGGAACAGTCCTTGGTGCATTGAGCGCCTTGATATTTGTCGGATTCATTTTTCTCGCATACCACAAAATATTCAAAAAGAAAATGAAACGCGATCATTCAGGGAAAAGAGAAAGTTACAGAACCGTATACAAAGTGTTGTTTGTGACCATCGCACCTGTCATTTTAAGTGCAACGGTATATAATATCAGTGATTTTGTAGATACTGCACTTTTT
>ENA-OQCX01001342-OQCX01001342.1-human-gut-metagenome-genome-assembly--contig:-NODE-1342-length-11479-cov-1.534708_pt1 | contig 11479 bp, 13 predicted proteins | sample MGYA00242762_ERZ504587 | MGnify/ENA primary metagenome ERZ504587 (study PRJEB26092, sample SAMD00036337) | human gut metagenome | host: Homo sapiens | study: EMG produced TPA metagenomics assembly of...
CCAAGAAGACGACATGGCTTTTTAGGTCCATTTATAGGTATGACAAGCAAGTATTCGTTTATCTTTTTCCTAATCGATGATCCATTAATACGGCATGATGTTCTCCGTATAATTTAAGTTTCTCGACAATATTTTTCGCTGTAGCCTCTTCCTCTACCTGCTCTCGGACGAAGCCCCATAGGAAATCTTGTGTCGCCTTGTCTTTCTCTTCGGAAGCGATATCGACAATCTTGTCGATTGATCCGGATACATGCACCTCATGCTCGTAGATATGCTGGAAAATCTCCAACGGCTCTCCCCATGCTGTAGGAACGGAATTAACTACTCCGATCGTCACTTGTCCGCCACGCTTGATTGAGTAATCGATCATTTTATAGGCATGTTCAAGTTCCTCTTGCGATTGTTTTAACGTCCAATGCGCGAAACCATCCAGCCCTATCTGAGTGAAATGTACCGACATGGATAAATATAGGTTGGATGACCACATCTCCATGTTGATTTGCTCGTTGAGAGCATCTGATAATTTTCTGCTTAAAATCATAATGCTTATTCTATTTTATGTTGTTTATAAATAGAACAAGCCATTATCGGTTTTGTTGAGTTTTTACGAAGGAAAGTGTATCGAGGTTATTTGATCTCGATTACTTTCTCGGCCATTTTAGCCTCTTCCTCAGTTCTTTTCGGTATGCTGATACTCAAGACGCCGTTCTCAACCTTCGCCTCAATCTTGTCTTTCTCTACATTGTCAGGCAAAACCATGGTTTGTTGGAACTTGCTATAAGAGAATTCGCGTCTCAGATAGCGTCCTTCTTTTTTGTCTTCATTCTTTTCTTCTTTTTTCTCCATCGATACGACCAGGTTGTCGTTCTCGTCGATGCGGATGTTGAAATCGTCTTTTGTCATACCAGGAGCAGCAACTTCTACCCGATAGTCCTTTTCCGATTCAATCACGTTGATGGCGGGAGCTGTAGAGTTCGCTTTAATCATCCAGTCGTTGTCAAATAAATCATTGAATACATACGGTAACCAATTTTGACTTCTTCTCATCGGTGTCATAATACAGTCCTCCAATTATTTAGTTAAACATTTATATTCTTTTTCGCTCTCGTCTCTTCTAACCCGAAAGCACTATACCAACTTCAAAAGACATGCCAAAACAATATGTCCGGTGTTAATATGAATAAAGGATGATAAACGAAGTTGAAAATCTTTTCCGGAGGCAATGAATTTAGGCAAATGGACTTGCTTAAGGTTTGTATATGTATTTGAAAACATGATTATTAAGGAAGGATGTCTATAGGAAAATTTGGCAGAAAACGAACCGTTTTGACATGTAAGTAGTGACAGGAAAGTAATCTCTGAAAAAAAGAGTATCTTTGCTGACTCATAACAAATAGCAAGTATGAAAAAGAATAATCAGAAAACTTTGTTTTCCGCTCCTGACGGGAAATCTTATCTTGTCCCGTTTATATTGATCACCAGCCTGTTCTTATTGTGGGGTTTTGCTCATGGTCTGTTGGATGTATTGAATAAGCATTTTCAAGGTGTCTTTACGATGACGAAGGCGGAGAGCGGTCTTGTGCAGTTCTCCACTTATATCGCTTACTTTCTGATGGCGCTTCCTGCCGGTATGTTCATGAAGAGGTTCGGATATAAGAAAGGGATTATTTTAGGGTTATGCCTGTTTGCGGTTGGTGCGTTTGCTTTTATTCCGGCAGCTTATCTGCATTCAGCCTCTCCGTTTCTGATAGCCCTTTTTGTCATTGCCTGCGGGCTTTGTATTCTGGAAACGGCAGCTAACCCTTATTCTACGATTCTGGGACCAGAGGAATCGGGGGCTCAGCGCTTGAACCTTTCCCAATCGTTTAACGGATTAGGCTGGATATTGGGACCTTTGGTAGGAGGGATGTTGATTTTCGGAGGGGCGGAAGATGATCCGTTTACTTTGACGAAACCCTATATATTGGTCGGTTCGGTCGTTTTGCTGGTCGCCATACTCTTCTTTTTTACGAAACTGCCTGAAGTGCAGGTGGAGGAAGAGACGGACAAAGAGGAAAAGACGATAGCATCTGTGTCCGGTACTGTCTCCATGTGGAGACATCCGCAGTTTGTCCGGGCTATTATTGCACAGTTTTGCTATTGTGCTGCCCAGACGGGAATTTTCAGTTTCTTCATTAATTATGTGACGGAAGTCGATACTTCGATGACGAATATTGAGGCTTCGCGTATCTTGGCTTTCGGAGGAATGGCTTTGTTTATGATCGGCCGTCTGTCCGGCAGTTTTACGATGAAGTGGATGTCTCCGGCCCGTCTCCTGACATGGTTCGCTTTGGCGGATGCTGTCTGTATGGCGTTGGTCGTCGTGTCTGTCGGTACGGTTTCTTTGTATGCGCTCTATCTTTCTTTTTTCTTCATGTCCATTATGTTCCCGACAATCTTTGCACTCGGCCTGGAAGGTATGGGTTCTTCTACAAAGAAAGCATCATCCTATATCGTTATGGGAGTAGCAGGCGGAGCCTTTGCCCCAATGCTGATGGGATATATCGGGGCCGATAACATGGCGATTGGGTTTGTGATTCCGTTGTTGTCTTTCCTGTATATCCTGTATTTTGCTTTGCGGTGCAAGAAGAAATAACATAAAAAAAATCTCTATTTATACTGTCATACTATCATACTTTGCTTTTGGCAGTATGAATATCAATACTTATGTGGAATGATAGTAGGCATGATGGATGTTTTTTCAACTATCATACCATCATGAAAACAATAACTTTTTCACATGTAACATATAGCATATTTTCAGCAATATAGTTATCTTTTTTTGTCGAGACCCGGGTGTCAGACGTCTGCAGACCCGGGTCTCAAGACCGCTCAGATGGAGGTGTAAATGGCTCTGATACGGGCATTTTGAGGAAAAAATCTAACGTCTTTCTTACAAAAAAGTAACGTGTTCCGGCAAAAAAGGCTTATGCTTTCCTGAAAACATTCCGTTTTTAACACTTTTGGAGTGTATCTGTTTCGGGTAAAACGGCTAAAATGATGGTTAAACAGCTGATTTATGATAGTTACATGATAGTTAAAAAGGAAACTGTCATGCCTATATGTTATGATGTTCAAGTTATATATAAGAAACATGATAGTATGATAATTGTTTTTTAAAATTCATTATAGTATTGATAAGTTTGAACCGTAAATGCAGATTTACCGGTGAACTAACGGGTAAGGCTGAACCTCGTGCCGCAAGCTCTCTTTTGCCGTCTGCTTTAGCAGATGAATAGATGATTGTTCCCGGCTTTGCCGGTTCCTCTGTGGTTTTTTAACCCCTTTAAATACAATACAAGCTGTGAATGGGGTGTAAGAATGGTTAATGAATATTAAATAATGAGCTTGTCGGGAACTTTTTGCAATGATTCGGCGTCTTATATTTACGAGTGATTATTATAAATGAAAAAGTAAAAAATGAAAAAAGCTATTTTGACACTTTTGATGATTCCTGCTTTTGTCGGGATGTTGTTTTCTTGCTCTGAAGTCAAAACAGATGCAAAGAAGTTGGAAGGTAAATGGAATATTGTGGAAGTAAAAGGAGAAAAAATACTGAAAGAAGGTTTGCCCAATATGGAGTTTGATATGAAAGATAATAAAGTTCACGGTAATGCCGGATGTAATATCTTTAATTCGACTGTCGTGCTGGACGATCAGGATATTTCTTCCATCACGATCAACCCCGCGGCCACTACCATGATGGCTTGTCCGGATATGGAGATCGAAGATGCGATCTTGAAAGCTATGGGAAACGTGAAAGGTGTGAAGCCGGCCAGTCCGGAAAATGAAATGTTGCTGGTCGATGCCGACGGTAACGTGTTGATGGTTTTGTCAAAAAACTAATTGGACAGAAATGAAGAAGTACATGTATCTTTGTCTTGCGGCGTTGAGTATCGGTATCTTTGCTTCTTGTAAGGCGAAAAAAGGTGTGGAAGCGACTTTCTCCGACCTGGATGGTAGTTGGAATATTGTCGAATTGAACGGCAAGGTGTTGAATCCTGCCGAGACGAATCAAGTCATCGAGTTCGACGTGGCTCGCCATTCCCTTTCCGGAAGAGCTGGATGCAATCGGATGATGGGGCAGATCGAATACAGCGATTCCCGCAAGAATATCATTAAATTCCCGCAGGTTGCGACAACGCGTATGGCTTGTCCGGATATGAGTGGTGAGCGTGAATTGTTGCAGGCTTTGGATAAAGTCGTTCGCTTTGATGCAGTAGGTGAGGTGAAACCGGTCAATAAAATCGCTTTTATATGGCACGGACAATACCAAATTGATGGTAATTGAAAAGAAGTGACTTTCATTGTGAAATGTTTGGAAGGCGGTTCCGGTTGTGACGGGCCGCCTTTTTTATTTCGGCCTGCAAGGGATGATCAGGGTGAAGCGGCTGCCTTTTCCTTCCTGGGAAGAAAGGGTGATTCGCCCCTCCAGGCGCTCGGCGATGGTTTGACAGATCGATAGGCCAGTCCGGTACCTTGTGCAAATTCGTCCACCTTGAAGAAACGTTCGAACACTTTCTTCTGGGCCTCTTCCGACATGCCTTTTCCTGTATCTTCGACAAAGACATGAACTTCTTTCTCCTCCTTCTTATAGACAGCTCCTAACAGGATGTGCCTTTAGTGGTGAACTTGACGGCATTGTTGATGAAATTCGTAATCACTTGTGTGAACCGGAAACGGTCTACATGAATGATAAGTTCCGTTTCTTGGAATTCTTTCAGGAAACGGATATTCGAAGGCATAAGCAGGTGATGTGTCTGGTAGATCTCTTCTAACAGTTCGTTTAGAGAGCAATCGTCGAAAGCGAAAGACATCCGTCCCGACTCGATGCGCGAGAGTTCCAGGATATCATTAATCAGTTTCAGCAGCAGATTACTGTTTTTGTTGATCGTATTGCGGAAAAGGTCTTTTTCTTCATCGGTCAATTCCTTTTCGTCTTGTAATAGGTTGGTGAAACCGACTATCGCATTTAACGGTGTGCGTATCTCATGGCTCATGTTGGCGAGGAATGCCGATTTCATCTTATTGGCTTCTTCGGCTCGCTCTTTCTCTTCGATCAACCGGAGTTGTACCTGCCTTTTCCGTTCGCTTTCGCGGTAGTACATGTAAATGAGGTGAAGGATGATATAGACGATTGCTATGACGAGTAGGATTCCGCCTGCAATAATATAGTTTAAGTAACGGACTTCCAGTGGCATGTTATAGATGATGCTTCTCTGTGGCAGATCGCTCAACCGTATGTTGAAACGTTGCATCTCTTTCCAGTCGAAAGCAAATGTTTTGGGGCTTTCTACGATAGGAATGTCATTTGGAGAAGTGCCTTTCAGGATGCGGGCAGCTGTTTGGGCAACACAATCAGCCTGGATTTGCAAGGTAGTGAAATAGCCACCGGTGATCCCTCTGTTGTCGTTGAACCCGTTGTTAATGACTGTGAAGTTCGGCACATTGGCCAGGCGTCCGACGGTCAGGACATTGAAGTCGAGAATGATTTGTATGCAGGCGGTGTAAGGCTTGTCTTCAAATACCCAAAGAAGCTGGCGGGCGGTCAGGTTGGCTGTCGAGGTCGTATATAAGGCAGAAGCGCCTTCTTTGCCGGGCTGGATTTCCGTGGAAGTCGTTTGGGGCCTTGTTTGATACAATCCTTCGTAAACAGCTATTCCATGTCCCTGGATATTGTCCATCAACGTTTCGAACGCTTTTCTGCCGATGAATTCTTTCGTTTTGAAGATCAGTATTTTTGATCTTCCGTATAGTTTTTCGATCAGTGTATGTTTTTCAGATATTCAGGCTTGTCCCAATAACCCGTGAAGTTGGGATGCTGTTCCAATAGTTCCCAGTTGGGAAAGTTGACACCTGAAAAGACAACCGGAATCGTCTTGCCGAGCGGATGGTTGCAGGCCATTAAAGTATAGGTAGCCTGATCGTCATTGGAAATGATGATGTCCGGTTTGAAACTTAAAGTGTCGAGAAAGGAGTACATCCGGGCTTCTTCGTCTGTGGCATTATAGCGTTCGCAGTCCAGGTAGAATGTGTGGATGGAAGAGTATATTTGCTCTTCCTCCAGTTCCTCGTGCAGCAGCTTGTCGAACTTGGAGTAGGCACTCAGGCTTTGATTGTATGACTGTATGACAAGGACATTAAACAGTTCCTTCCCTTTTTTATCGGAGGAACCCTTTGCTTCACGCGGAAAACAAAGGGCCAATATCAACATCGCTATGTATATATGTATTTTCAAGGAAGAAGCACTTATCAATTGTACCCGTATGTTTTAAAAAACCGTTCAAAGTTAACGATAATCGGGATATAACAAGTACTTCTTTCTGATTTTCTTATATTTATTTAATGCCGGTTGCCAACTTGCGCGTATTTCGTCCTCCTTTAAACCGCGGACAATCTGGAAACGTAATTCTTTTGTCCCGGCAAGCAGGTCGAACCATTGTGGGCGGGTGAAGAAAAAAGCTTGGTCGTTGCCTGCTTTATTATAGAAATCAAGGAGGAATTTCAGCGTCAATCCCCCGGTAAAGGGATATTCTCTCAAGTCTGTGCCGTAGCATTCCTTGTCCTTATGCAACGGTTTCGTGTCGAAACCTGGCAAGGAGGTGGGCGTAAAGGTGAAATCTCCGTATCTGGCATCGGGTGCTCCCAATATCTGGAATGGATAATAGGTCCCGCGACCGACACTGATATTGGTCCCTTCGAAGAAACAGAGTGAAGGGTAGAGACGGATCGACTGGTCGTTCGGCAGGTTGGGAGAGGCTTTACCGGCAACCAGTACGGATCTCCGTGACGCCAGTTTTCCATCTTGACGATATGTAGTTTACAGGTGTCGGGTGTACTTTTCAGCCAACCTTCCTTGTTGATCATCCAAGCCAGTTCGCCAACCGTCAGACCGTGCAGTATGGGTAATGGGTCAACGCCGACAAAGGATTCGAATTCTTTCTGGCGGACAGGACCGTCGACGAAGTCGTTCGGGTTAGGGCGATCCAGGACGATAAATTCGACATCGTTTTCGGCACAGGCTTCCATCACATAATGCATGGTGCTGATGTAAGTATAAAAGCGGACTCCGACATCCTGAATGTCGAACACGACCACGTCCAAGCCGGCCAACTGCTCGGCTGTCGGCTTCTTGTTCTTTCCGTATAGGGATATGATGGGGACTCCTGTTTTTACGTCACGGCTGTCTTTGATCTCGGCTCCCGCATCGGCCGTCCCGCGGAAACCGTGTTCAGGGGCGAACACTTTCTTTATGTTGATACCCTCTTCCAACAAGGCGTCCAGCAAATGCTTCTGCTGCTTTTCGAGGATGGAGGTTTGGTTCACTACTAATCCGACCTGTTTGTCTTTCAACAGACGGGTAACGACGTCCATACGTTCGGCTCCCAGTTTTAGAGGGGCTTTCTGTGGAGTGACGGCCTGGATTTCAGACATTAAGAACAGGCTTAACAGCCAGAAGGCATACCTGATAACTGTTCTCATAGACTCATTCCTTACTATTTGTTTCTGCAAAAGTAACGATTCTTTTTGTTTATTGCGTATCTTTGTCTCTCAATAAAGCGATTGATTGTTATGAACCCTTTAGATATTATTGCCAAATATTATCCGGTAGGTTCGGAGGCGTACCGGATTTTGGTTATTCATAGTAGAAGTGTGGCAGATAAAGCTTTGGCTATAGCCGGATGCATCCGGAGATGAATCTTGACCTTACCTTTGTAGAAGAGGCAGCTATGCTGCACGATATCGGTATTTTTCGTTGTAATGCTCCCGATATCGATTGCCATGGAGATGCGGAATATATTTGCCACGGTTATCTGGGGGCCGAATTGATGCGGGCGGAAGGTTATCCCCGCCATGCCCGCGTGTGCGAACGGCATACGGGAACAGGTATTACGCTGGCAATGATTGAAGAACGAGGTTTGCCTCTTCCGCACCGGGACTTTATGCCGGAAACCTTGGAAGAACAACTGATTTGCTACGCCGACAAGTTTTACAGCAAAACGAAACTGGACAAAGAAAAATCTGTCGAAAAGGTAAAACAAGGGCCTTTCGAAGTATGGAAACGAAAACTGTCGAACGGTTTGATAACTGGTGTAAACTCTTTTTAGGGGTAATAAAAAAGGGTTGGCTCGCTAAATTGTTATACATTTGCCCGCTGTAACACACTGCAAATAACGACGGAATGTTTTTGAAATACAAATGCCTGATTATTTTGTTGCTTTTCCTCACTGGAAACATGATGACTGAGGCGCAGGAACTTATAGCCCCGACCGATACCGTGATGGCCGTTGTGGGCGATACGGTCGTATCTGCCGGACAAGATAGTGTGCTTGCGTTAGACAGTGTACCGAAGAAGCAGACAGGCTGGACGCTCCGGTTCTTACCAGGCGAAAGATCCATCATCATGACGGGAGCGAACTGGGCTTATCTATTTGGGGAAAGCGATGTGAAATATCAACAAATCGAACTTCAGTCCGAGAAAATCGAGATGAATATGGACAGTAGCCTGGTGTATGCCACTTTCGGCCTCGACTCGATCGGGGAGGAATTCGGCTAATCCTCTTTTCAAAGATGCGACCAACAGTATGAATCCAGACGATGCGCTATAATTTCGGTACGAAAAAGGATATATCACAGATGTGATCACGCAACAAGGCGAAGGTTATGTGACGGCCGGACGTACCAAAAGATGGACAACGATGTCCTGAATATGAAGGGGGGACGGTATACGACTTGCGACGAGCATGATCACCCCCATTTCTATATCCAGATGACGAAGGCGAAAGTCCGCCCGAAGAAAAATATCGTGACGGGTCCCGTCTATATGGTGTTTGAGGACGTCCCGCTTTATCCGATCGGTCTGCCTTTCTGTTTCTTCCCGTTTTCGAGTTCTTATTCTTCGGGCATTATCATGCCACTTTCGGGGATGAAGTTCGCGTGGTTTCTATCTGCGCGACGGCGGGTATTATTTTGCGTTGAGCGATTATATGGACCTGGCCTTGACCGGTGAAATCTATACGAAAGGTTCTTGGGGACTGTCGGCTCGTTCTTCTTATCGGAAACGGTATAAGTTTTCGGGCAGTTTCAATGCTCCTATCTGGTTACCCGTTTGGGCGACAAGGGACTTCCCGATTATAGCTTGTCTAAGGACTTCAAGCTGAACTGGACACACTCGCAGGACCCGAAGGCAAATCCGTACCGGACTTTCTCGGCGAGTGTGAACTTTGCGACCAGCAGTTATGACCGTAATAACCTGAACAGCTTCTATCCTGGCTCGCAAGGGTTTGCAGATGCAAACCAGAATACCAAAGGTCCAGTATCAGTATAACACAGCGTTTCCCGAATAATCCGTTCAGTATTTCGGCTACCATGAATGTGAACCAGCGTTCGAAAGACTCGACGATCTCGCTGACATTGCCTGATATTACAATTACGATGAGTCGTATCTTCCCGTTCAAGCGGAAGAATGCGGTCGGAAAAGAACGTTGGTATGAGAAGATTTCCATGAGTTACAACGGTTACCTGCGTAATAGTATCGATACGAAAGAAGACAAATTGTTCAAGTCGAGCTTGGTGAAGGATTGGCGGAATGCCATGCAGCACCAGATTCCGGTGAGTGCTACTTTCTCTTTGTTCAAGTATTTGAATATCTCGCCGTCGTTCAATTATACCGAACGTTGGTACACCAATAAGGTGGAAAAAGCATACGACATGCAGAAGAAGCAGGTGGTTGCGCGTGATACGACTTATGGTTTCTACCGCGTATTCGATTACAGCACATCCGTTTCAGCTTCCACCACGCTATATGGTTTCTATAAACCGTTGCCGTTTTTGGGTGACAAGATCAAGATGATTCGTCATCGTTTCGAACCTTCGGTAACGTTGAGTTATACGCCTGATTTTGGAGCTTCCAAATATGGTTTCTGGAAAGATCTTATGTATGAAGATCAATATGGACAGACTCAGCAGATCTCTTATTCGCCGTTTGAAGGCGGTATGTTTGGGACGGCCCTAACGGGAAGTCGGGGAGCGTGAGTTTTCAGTTAGATAACAATCTCGAAATGAAGATCAAGTCGGATCGCGATTCGACAGGTGAGCGTAAGATCAGTCTGATCGATAAGTTGTCGTTGGGGATGAGTTATAATATGGCGGCCGATTCGTTCAAGTGGAGTGACTTGAGTGTAGGCTTGCGTCTCAAGTTTTCGAAGAGCTATACATTGAACCTGAACGGTACGTTCGATACCTATACCTATGGCTACGATGAAGCGACGAAGACCGTTCGCCGGTTGGATATTCCGCGTTGGCAGGCCGGTAAAGGATTAGCCGTTTGCGCCAGACCGGTACGAGTTTCTCTTATACCTTTAATAATGATACGTTCGGCAAATTGTTCGGCAAGAAAGATAATAACGACGATTCCAACAACCCTCCGACAGACCCCAATGCATCGAACGATCCGGAATTTGAACAAATCTCTTCGGGAGAGGAAGGGGACCAGCAGGGTAAAATGGAAGGAGGCCGATTGCGTGGTGCCAAGAAAGATACGGGTGAGTTCGATTCGTATGGCTATATGGTCAATAAAGTGCCCTGGAGCCTTTCGTTCAGCTATAGCATGCAATTGCGTTATGGAGACTTTGACCCGAGCAAGCTCGAATATAAGTACAAGCTTACACATGCATTGAGCTTTAACGGTAATATCCAGCCGACGAAGAACTGGCGTTTTAACTTTAATGCCACCTATGACTTCGATACGCATAAGATATCCTATATGACTTGCAATATCACTCGCGACCTGCATTGCTGGCAGATGACTGCCAGTTTTGTGCCGGTGGGACCTTATAAGTCCTATACCTTCAATATTGCAGTAAGTTCGTCTTTGCTGAAAGACCTGAAATGGCGCCAGAGCAGCAACTATCGTGACGGGCAGAAATGGGAGTAATTCCAATTGTCAATTGATAATTACCAATCTATTGGTGTCTGTCCGGTTGCGATCAGATAATCATTTGCTTTGCTGAAATGCTTGTTCCCGAAGAATCCGCGGTAAGCGGAGAGGGGAGACGGATGAGCCGATTTCAATATCAGGTTGCGGGAGGCGTCGATGAAAGCGCCTTTCCGTTGTGCATTACGACCCCCACAGGATGTAAACGATATGGCTTCGCTCTTTCTGTCAGGCGGTGGATTACGGCATCCGTGAATTCTTCCCAACCTTTATTCTGGTGTGAGCCGGCTTGGTGTGCACGAACCGTCAGGGTTGCATTGAGAAGCAGGACGCCCTGGTCCGCCCAACGGAGCAGATTGCCGGTTTGCGGCATGGGTTTGCCTAAATCGCTTTCGATTTCTTTGAAGATGTTGACGAGCGACGGGGGAAAGGGTGCCCGTCTTGGAACGGGAGAAACAAGTCCGTGTGCCTGTCCGGGTCAATGGATAGGGTCTTGGTCCCGAG
>ENA-OQCX01001345-OQCX01001345.1-human-gut-metagenome-genome-assembly--contig:-NODE-1345-length-11471-cov-2.238276_pt1 | contig 11471 bp, 12 predicted proteins | sample MGYA00242762_ERZ504587 | MGnify/ENA primary metagenome ERZ504587 (study PRJEB26092, sample SAMD00036337) | human gut metagenome | host: Homo sapiens | study: EMG produced TPA metagenomics assembly of...
CGTTGTCGTCGCACATCTCAAACGAAGTGAACGGATAGCAGCTGGCCGCGCTCCAGTCAACAGGTTACGCTTACCACGCTCGAACAGTCCCTTTCCATGGAACCAGCGGAGGGCAGAACAAAATGCCTGCTCCTCCCGAAAATGGCAGGTGCAGACATCCATATCCTGCGAAAGCAGGAGCTTTTTTATTTCGCTGGCCTTCCACTCCAGATCCTCCACAGAAGGGGCGGTCACAGTAATCAACAGGTTGAGATAATAGAAATCCTCATTGTTCGCAAGCCCCTCCTTCAGAAAATAGCCGCTCCGAATAGCGCCGTCTATATCATCGAAGTCCGTGTTCGTGTCGCTGGCATCCTTGATTTTTGACCGGTTGATGCGGAGCTGCTGGCCGACCCGCTGAATAATGCGCTCTTTGGGTTGACGCGAAAGAAACATATCGAGGTCAATACCATCACCGGCATTGACGATTAAACTCAGCCAGCCCGCGGGCACCTGGGTTTTGTAACCATCTGATGGGACGAGCAAATAGGTATAGTACAGCCCGTCTATACAGAGATACCGTCCATGGGTGAAGTCGATGCTTTTGGGAGCAGCAAATTCAGCCGCCGGGATGCGGTCAATCTCACCCTCCCGCCCCTTGTCGAGATACTGCGTCACAACTTCCTGCACCCGCACCGACAGAGGCTTGACCGCACTTTCATTTCGGCACAATAAATTATAGAAAACATCTACGGTAAATTCGTCCTCGTTTTCGTGGACAACGACCTCGTTGCCGCATTGACGCAGGTAATTGGATGCCGTGTGGACAGCACTTTGGAGAGATTGAATTGCCTCATCTTCCTGTTCGGAGCGCGTGTGTTGTTCCAAGACTCATACTCAAAAATCAAAAAGAAGCGTCGTGTAACCGCCTCATGGGAGCCGACCTGTTGAACAAAATCCAAATAGTCCTCTTGCATCAAGCGGCACTGTTCATTGTCCTCCTGCGCCATTTCACGGCGTACTGTGTCCAGGTGGCGGTTGATGTCGGCACGCCGGGTAAGCACTTTGATCTGCAATTTAACAGGACTGATTTTTAGGTATGAGACGAAAGAGTAGATAATATTTCTCTGTTCCCGTGCGCTCCGCAGCATGAAGTTGATGGGGACCACCTCAACCACCTTGACAAATCGGTGGTCTTTCGTGTAGATAATGCCGTTGGCGATCTTCTCAATGGGCAGATAGTCTGCCACCGGATTGACGCAGGGAGCTTATCCTCCTTGATATGGGCGGGGCGTTTAGGCATTCGCTCTTTTTCAGGCCGCTTCTTTGCTTTCTTTTTCGCCTTATTGGCCTTGACAGGCCGTTCCTTCCTGGTGTTTTTCTTGGGCCGGAGCTTTTCGCGGATCTCATATCCACGGACTTCATCAAACTCAGCTGGGAAATCTGCTTCACCAGACCGCCGGTGCTTCGACGCCTTGGGCGTTCTCTTCCTTTGGAGGCTTCTGTTTGAGATGCTTGCCGACTTTTTCACAGGCTGTTCACCGTCACCGCCGACAACGCGGCGATTCCGCAGGTATTTCAGAAAAAGTGACCAGAAACTGCGATAGGCTTTCTCCTGAAATGCCAATGAGGGCAACCAATGCCACCGGGAGCGCAGTCAGGCATAAAGCAATAATGCGGGCAGTCAATCCAAATGGAAGGAACAAAAAAACCGGCGTCCCGATGGCAAATGCCAGGATGCCGGCTTCAATCACATTCCGCGCACGGAACATACCGCCAAAAAAAAGTGCCTGTTTCTATAAAGTTCGGCGGTATGATATAAATATCATGGTCATTCTTGTTGCTCATGTATTACCTCGTTTCTGATGCCGGGGTGCGATACAGTCAGCCAATAATCCAGAAAGGACCGCCTGCTGCCGCACGGCGGCTTGCTTCGTTTAAGATGATGGATAAATCCCAGAGTTGTTCACTGCGCTTATAACTGGCCGGGTCTGCCACCATGATCTGACCATCCTTCACGCCGCGAAGAACGATGAAATGGCCGGATGAAGTGAAATGCCCCTCGGACATAATTGCCACAACCAGCTTGCCGTCAGCAAGAGCGTCCAGAATCCGCTGGGGCTCGGAAGTCGTGCAGCCGGATACCGGAAGCCCCATTCCTCTGCAGCAGCGGGAATCAATGCGTGATAAGAGCCGCTGCTTTTGCACCAATAGCCATTATCATATGACCACTTTGCCATTTCCACCGGATCCACCATATCGTCCGTGAGGGAGGAAACCACGATTGCCATGGCGGTGGGGCCGCACCCATAGCCGCCAATGTTATCGGTACCATAGGGTTGACTGGCATAGCGTTCATCCAACTGATTGTAATAAACAACCGGGGTCCCGCCGTCGGTAAAGGTCACATCTCCCAGCGAGGGAATGCTGTTGCCGGTCCATTCAACCAGATTTTGCAGAAGTCCGTCACCAAGAAACAAACTGAGGTTGGAGGCATAATCAGCGGCCAGCTCCTTTTGTTCATCGGTAAGAGCAAAGACAGTATCAGCAAGATATGACTCACCATTGTAACGGATGGTGTAAACTATCCAAGTTCCGTAGTTGTGATTTCTTCCCCGGTTTCCGTCCTCAGCCGTGACCTCACGGCTTTCCTGTACGCTGGTATAGGAGTAAAGATGTTCTTTATGCTCTCGCAGGGCAGAGGCCAGGCCATCCAGTGAAATGCTCTCAAAGTCTTCATCCCGGGCAGCACAATACTGCGAGATGATGAGGTTGGCGTTGTAGACAGGGCCGGAGGAATAGGGATTTTTGATCTCCATCTGGTCAGCCCCAGAAGAAGCAAAATCCTCCTCGATGCGGGCGATCACATCATCCAGGGCCTCACCCAAGATGGCGTTGATGGTAAAAGTGATGTCATTGGCGTTTTCCACGATAGCAGTTTCGCTGTTGAGGATAGGCGTATCAGGATCAGCTGGTGAAAAGGCATTGACCAGCCCGCCAAAAATCAAGCCGGGCAGCATCAAGAGGAAAAGGACAGGCAGCAAAAGCAGAATCGCAATGATAGCAATGATTTTGCCGATGTGCTTTCGGCCGGCCCAGACGGCCCCAGCCACAGCCCCATAGTGGCCGCCGGCGGCAGCACCTTTTGCGGCTCCAGAGATGGCCTTGCCAGCTTTGATAGCGCCTTTGACCGTATGTGCGGCAGAGGCCGCAGCATCTACTGTTTCGGCGGAGCTGTTTTTTTGTTCTTCAGCCATTATAGTTTGTCCTTTCTTTTGGGAGTAGGCGGCAGTTTCTTCACGATGGATTCGTGATAGGCAATCGAGCCGTCCGGTGCCATATAGGGAGATTTTTCAACCGCATCCGCAGCATACTGCTTATACCAGGCGGTACCATCTACGGCGTGAACGGTTGTGTACTGGCCTTCCGGCGCCACATACTGGTCTGCATGATACATACCAAAAGCGATGCCTTCTGGATGTTCCGGAGTGACTTCTGTGCCGGTAATGCGGCCACCGCCGATCTCCACATTCTGATAAGTGGGAATATTCTCGGCCCCGGGCTCCAATGCCGCATGACCCATGTAGGAATGCAGAGCTTCTACAGCTTTATCCCCGGTCATAGTTCCCATCTGGGTGATACTCCCGGTAGCAACCGATCCTATGACATTGTTGGCAAAATTGCCTCCCTTGCTTACGGATGAAGCGTAGATATGTCCGCCGATGCCGCCTGCAGCACCGCCGACCAACCCGCTTAACCCGGAGGGTTTGGTATCTGGTGGCGTTGTAGCTGTTTTGACCGCATTGTTGGTAACATTCCTTTTTAATCACACCAGCCAAACCGCCGCTGGCAAAACCAGCGCCGAATCCAGCGCCGCCTTTTCCGCCACCGCTTGCATTGACATGGGAGGAATGGCTGCTGCGGCCGCCCGCAAAGTGATTGCTGGCAAAGCTCTTAAATCCGCTGAATCCTCTGGCCGCAATCATAGCCTCCGCCAGCATACTGCCGCCGGTATGGCCGACATTGACGCCCAGACTCGCCATAAAAGAATCAACCTTCTGTGATACTTTAAGAAATCCGATTGCGCACATAAACCAGATCAGCACATTCCCCGAAACGGCCTCCTTGCTACGGCGTCCACTTGTGCCTGAACTTCTTCCTCCGAAATAGCGAAAGCAGGCTGGCAGAACAGGCAGGAGAGGGCTGTGACCATCAGCGCAAGGAACAAAATTTTCTTGAGTCTTTTCAAAATGGCCCTCCTTACAAAGAGAGCGGGTTGGAGATAAACGAACCAACCATGCTCGTGAACAGGCGCAGGCACCAGGCGTTCATCAGCAGAAGAAAAATCTGACCGCCCAGCATCCGGCACCAGGATTTCCAGATGTTTGATGTTGTCTGGCTTGCCCCCATGGAAAAGGCTACTGGAGCCGTATAGACCAGCACGCCGAGCAATACATATCGCTCTGCCGCTTCCAGCAGCAACTTCAGGTAGTTCCACGCCAGAATGATGACTAAAATCAGGGTGATAAGGGCCACAGCCCCATTGGCGCACACCCCGATGATGACCAGCATGACAGAGTTGAAATCTGCAAAACTGAGTGCCGGCAGCTCCGAATCCATAATCCAGTTGTACGGTGTGCCGCCGATGGTCAGGATCATGCTGACAATCTCATTGGAGAAGAACGCTAAAAGAATAAAAATGACGGACCGGATGCTCAATTTGAGCGGGTCTTCCGCTTCAATACCGGCTCCCAGGCCAAAGTTCTTGAACAGCTGCCACACCCAGTTGAGGAGAATGATACCGATGCCCAGTGCCACAAAAACGCTGTACATCGTTTCGGCTGCGGGAAAGTAGCGCAGAAATACCGCCATATCGCAGCCCAGCGCCCCCAAAACCGAGGTGGTTATCAAGTCAAGGCCCGCCATGACCTGCTCTGCAATCCATTCAACGATGCCGTCCAGAATACCCATAGGTCATGCCTCCTTTCGTCGGGTATCAATGTGACGCCGATCAACCTGCCCACTGACCACCCTCAAAGAAGGGGACGATATAGGACATGATAAAGCCCAGACTGTTTAAGATGGCCCAAGTGATAACAATTCGTTTGAGCCAAGCTCTGCTTTCATCCACCGTTTTACCAGAACGGGAGAAATTCATGAGCAGCAATGCTACCGAAGCGGTCACAATGGCCGCAATCGTGGAGATAGCGAGGATCTGCGTGTAGACATCCTGCATGATTTCTGTGGCCTTTGTCCAAACATCGGTTGCGGCAAAGGCCGGCTGGCTGAACATCAATGAGACGGTGGGACACAGAAACGCCATATAAGCGATTCTGCCAATGGAAAAACGGCGCGGAGGCTGGTATCGCCGTTTCGCTTTTGGTGAGGAATCTTGCGTTTTTTCAATTTTCGGACCTCCAATCCAAATGTAATATGCGGGACTCAAACAAAAGAGGAGCCCGCAGCTCTTGTAATAGATGCGGGCTCCCTCCCCAATCGGCCGGTCATTAGGGCAGCAAAAAAGCACCTTGAAAAAAGGTGCCGTTCACTGCCTGCATTCAGTTTTGGGTGCAAGTTTGAGCATATTCAGTTTAGCACACCAGGATTTACGGCTCAAGGGCAGGAATGCGCCAATTTCATTCCCGTATTCTGCCAATTATTTGCCCTTGGCCTTTTCATCTGGTTTTGGCGCTGGAAAGAACTGTTCCAGCATATCCAAACTGTCTTTGGAGGTGTACCCCCATAGTACGGAACTGAGTGCGTCAATGGCTTCCCTGCGCCTGCGGTAGTAAGTACGGAATGAGATGTCCCGGATATGCGGACGCAAATTCTCGATGATCTCCTCCACATTTTTGAGTTGCTGCGGGGAGAGGAAGGAGTAGTAAAGCAGCCAGTAATAGGCCTCGCCGTTCTTGTGGCGGGTACGAAGCAATTCGACTGCTGAATCCAAAAGTTTCAGCATTTTGTGGCTGCGCTCAATGCACTTGGCATGGTGTTCAATATCGCTCCCATTCAGATCGGCGCCGGCCAGATAGATGGAATCCAGAAATTCCTCGATGGATGTGCCGTATTCGATCTCAAACTTGGACCGCACATGCTGGACAGAAATCTCCAGGCTCCACACCACATCGCGGTATTTTTTCAACAGTTTCCATGTATCATGGTACAGCGGGTTTTCTGCGACATCTTTTTCAACAAATTTTTTCATGGTAAGACCTCCTTGTTCAATTCTCCGCGATGGGAGAGAGTGTAAGTTCAAAAGTGGTGACCTGTCTGTTCCCGCACAGAATAGACAGGCCAAAACAGAGCGTTGACTGTTCCGCACGCGGGGTAGTAAATCTTCCCGGCAGTCACCCGATAAGGGATATAACTTATAGCGGGAGAGGGGGCAACCAAAGCACGAAATCCCTTGTGCCATCAGGATTTGAGCCATCTTTTGGATGATAATTTCAATGTGCGATTTTGAAACGCTATTGAGTTCGTTTGAAACGATAACCTCATGCTCTATACTTGGTGTGTTTTGGCTGGAGCCTGATTCATCGGGGAGTTCCAAATGGATGTTGAGCGTCATAGCGACCTCCTCTTTGTCCACCATGACATCCGATATTTCAAACATGGTGGACAGGTAATTTTTCAAATAGACCACGCTGCCGTGTCGGCCCGGGAAGGACATAAGGGAGATATAGTCCAGCGCGGCCAGCTTTTTGAGGACGCGGCCGACTGTCGCCCGGGACAACCCCCAGCGGACAGCCAGTTCAGTGTAGGCAACAAGAGGATTGCCGGTGCCGTTGCGGAAATAGACTACTGGCCCCAGGTCTGACCCCTGTACCTGATTATCGTTGTAGACGGCTGAAACCCAGAGGTCCAGAATAATATCCATTTCGGAGCATCGGCTTGTGCTGATGAGATCTGTGACAACGGAAACGGGTAGAAAGAAAAAGCCGGTATCCTTTTGGCAGGGAGCATTATATTCAAGCACCGTGTTATGCCGCGCCCAGTCGCAAATTTTATAGCGGATCACATTGCCGCGATCCAGTGTCTGAAAAGTGATAAAGTGCTGTTTCTGCAGTTGTTCCAGCACTGTCAACGCCTGACATTGAAACCGTGTGCGAAACCATTGGGACACTTCCTTGAGTCTGCAGACCCATTCGCCCGGATAGATGGTATAGCTAATACCATCTATCCGGCGGTATGAAGTGCGGAAGTTTGCGTAGCTGCAAAGCACGGTAAAATAAAAAAGACCAGAGCCTCCGCTTGTGCGAATGCTACGGTCTGCCATCAGCCGCTGGACGAATTGCCGATAAATCCGGCATCGTGGGTAATCCACGACCTGTTTGATTTGCAATTGATATTCTGGCATGGTGTACTCCTTTTTATATATAAGGTATGAAATTCGGTATCAGGGTTAAAAAATCGTTGACTTGAACATCTACAAAGCTTATGCTATACTTGTTTCTGTATGGATCTGCTTGAAATAATATGTAGAGTTTATACAGACCTTATTACAGCCGAGCAATTTTATATTGTGGTCGCTTGTAGGCCGATGAAGCCTATTGCTGTGCCAATTTCAAGCCGATTTTGTGCCAATACAACTTTCTACAACTTTTCTACAACTTTTGCCTCAAACCAGACGGCACAGGAGGACATCCTATGGAATCCAAAAAGTTAGAAAAACCATGTGAGAATGCCACTTTTCAAGCTCTGCAAGGCGTGATGAAACCGGATGAAGAGACCGGAGGGGTGTTCCCCACAATGAAGACCCTGGAACCCAAAGAAGCGGACATGAAACAAAGCCAGAAAAGCAGTGTAAATGGTTCTGCAGAGGATGCAACCGTGTCCGCGCCAAGCGTACAGATTGATCTTTCCAAGGTGAAAATCGAGCCGTTGTTTGCAGATGATGTAGACTTTGAGACATTCAGCAAGTCTGATTTCAGAGTGGTTAAGATCGAAGCCTGTGAGGCAGTGCCGAAGTCCAAGAAGCTCCTGAAATTCACACTGAATGACGGAACAGACCGGAAACGCACCATTTTAAGCGGTATTCACGAGTATTACGAGCCGGAAGAGCTGGTTGGTAAGACCTGTGTGGCAATCACAAACCTGCCGCCGAGAAAGATGATGGGAATTGATTCCGAGGGTATGCTGATTTCCGCAGTGTACGAGTATGACGGACGGGAAGGCTTAAATCTTTTGATGCTGGATGACAGTATTCCGGCAGGAGCAAAGCTGTACTAAAGAGGTCATTTACTACAAAAAATCGCGTTACTACAACTTTTCTACAACTTTTGCGCGAGACCCTACGAAACCGGATGAAGCAATATGAAAGGCGGATCTGCTTATAAAATGCAGATTCGCCTTTCTTTTTTACATCAGCTTCATGTTCACACTAATGTTTTTTGCCTTCTCCTGCATATTCTCTTGTGTGATATGGGTGTAGATGTCCATTGTAGTAGAGAAATCGGCATGCCCCATGACTTGCTGAATGAATTTAACATCGTTGGTGCTTTCGCAGAGCCGGGTACAGAAGGTGTGCCGCAAGTTGTGAACACTAAAATGAGGGAGCAGATCCGGTTCACGGTCTTCCAGTTCAGCCTGATCCATTTCCTCCATGTTGTAAGTTACGCTGATTCTCTCAATCGCCCGATTGATATTGTGGGCGCTCATGAATGAGCCGGTTCGGTTGCGGAAAACAAAACCGTGAACTCCTCCTAACACCAGTTGATCGTCTGGATACAATGCGTCGATGGTTTCAATCTGGAGGCGAAGCTGCTCGGCCACCTCTGGATAGAGGATAGGGATAATTCGTGTACCGCTCTCAGTTTTGGGAGTGGTAATGTGAAATCCGGCTTTTCCGTCAATGACCCGGTAGATTAAGTTGTGGTTGACCGAAATCGTGTTTTCACTCAAGTTGATATCGCTTTTGGTAATGCCGGTACATTCTGCTACACGCATTCCTGTTCCAAGGAGCACAGTCATGATGGGGAGCCAATGGCTGTATGTAGGGGACTTGGCAATAAAACGCAGGAAATTCTGCTGTTGCGTTTTAGTGAGTGCGATCCGCCGTTTAGGTTTGGAGCGCTGCCGTCCGTCTTGAGCTTGCGGTAAATGCCCTTGCTGGGATTTTTGCGGATGTAATCGTCGTCCACGGCCATTTCAAGCGTAGGGTGAACAATGGTGTTGATGCTCTCCAGTGAGTTGATAGCAAAGCCGTGTTTCAGCAGTTTGGTATAAAACGCGAGAATATCACTTCTGTGGATTTGTGGCAGAGGCATGTTAGCGAAAGGCTCTTCTTTCACATAGAAGTCCCACAGGTAAAGATAATTTGCTCTGGTAGAGGGCTTCAGTTTGATGTTGTTATTCATGTAGACCTTGAACATATCATTCAGGGTAAGCTTCATGGCTTCCTGAGTACGGATGCCATCATCCTTATCTTTGTTGATCTGCTTTTCTTTGACACGAAGACTTGCGAGATCGGAGTCGTAAAGATATTTCTTTTTAGTGCCTAATTTGTAGACATACATATAGCTGCCATCTGCCCGTTGTGTTTCTCCGGGCCGAAGATTTCGTCCTTTGTTGTCTTTTCTCACTTTTGCCATTACTGGTACCTCCTGATTATAAAAGTGTAGTGCGCCTTATTGGCATGGTTATTTAGCCGGAAATATCATAAAGATATTCTTTGATACGCTGGACACTCCATAGGACACGGGTGTTCATAGTAATGCGTGCATTGGCAAGATCCCCAATCTGTACTGCAGTGTGCCTTCCACAGCACAACAGTTTGCAAAGGGTATCGGTATCAACAGCCAAGCACTGCTCCGGCGGTAGGTCATTCGGTTTTCTTTTCTCCATAATCGTCCTCCTTTTTTCGATTACAATGATCCCTTACGATTTGTAGAAGAAGGTTTTCAACAAAAACAATGAAAACGGTCTTGAGGTCAGGAGGTATTGAAAAACAAAAGAACTCTAATGGGGCCATTTCCTACGCCAGAACGGTTCTGCCGTGTATTTCAGGCTGCTGCTGTGCAGCATTTCGATTATGGGCGCGCTTCTGTGGTCATCGCACACTGTCCAGAATTCCTGTATAACTCCCCATAGAGGTTATGAACTTGTCAAGGTACTAAAAGAGCGTAGGGATCATCCGGTATTACCAAATGATCCGATACATCCTATAAATAGGCGGGGAAGAAAGAACTTCTGCAAAGAGGAAAGAAAATTTAAAGAAAATCCAAAAATCAATATATAGAATGTTTGAATTGACAAGCACTATATATTGTGTTAGAATTGCAATGTAATTGATTTTTGTGCGTTGCCCGTCAGGGTACACAGGCTTTAGGGCTTGTGTTGCGGAGTAATGACTGCATTGCACACGCTGTTAAGTTTGTACTTGTGTCAGTAGTATCACTGCGCCTTTTCAGGCCGGTATATTACTGGCTTTTTTATTTTACGGGATTTACCCACCATGCGAGAATGACACCGGTTCATAGGCAACTATGGACACCAGGCTTTATGCCGTCTGTCATTCTCGCTTTTTTATTGCCTGTAAGCCTGAAAGGGCTTTAAGGATAAATCAAAACTGAGAAAGGCAGGTCATGTACATGAATGTGAAGCAGAAAAGAAAGCAGAATGGTCGGCGGGTCAAGCCGGCACACTCCACGGACTGGAAGATGAAGAGACAGGCAGTATCTTCGCTCCGGCCCCGAAATGTTGCACCAATGGCGAGGCAGTTATTTTGCCCCGAAGATCACGAAGGGGGATTTGATATGTCTGGCAGCAATAGTGCTGAACGAAAGCGGTATGAACCGCTGGTGCTGGTAGAAACGGCAGATCTTTCAGAAGAAGACTGGCTGGATTACCGGCGCCGTGGAATCGGCGGCAGCGATGTATCGGCGATTTTGGCACTTCTCCATTCCGGACAGCCAGGGATCTGTACTACGACAAACTGAACATAGCGTCAGTGGAAGATGATGAGGGCAACTGGGTTGCCATGGAAATGGGGCATTTGCTGGAGCCTCTGGTAGCAAAGATATTCGAGCGGAAAACCGGATATCGGGTCTACCAAATCAAAAAGATGTTCCAGCACCCACAGTATCCTTGGATGCTGGCTGATGTGGACTACTTTGTGGAACTGCCGGATGGCACCACAGCGATCCTTGAGATCAAGACCACAAACTATAATGCCAGAGATAACTGGTGGATGAATGGGAAGGAGACTGTTCCAGTCTACTATGAATCTCAGGGGCGTCATTATATGGCAGTAACGGATCTTGACCGATGTTTCTTTTGCTGCCTGTATGGTAACAACGAGGAGGAAGTTATTATCCGGGAGGTCAAGCGTGATTTCGAGTATGAGGCTGAGATGGTCTTTTTGGAGCAGTATTTCTGGGAAACCATGTGCAGCGCCATGTGCCGCCGCCCTATACAGAAAGTGGGGCCTTGATTATTGAGAGCGCACGCAAACACTTTGGCCCGGCAGATAAAATGCCCCGGCCGTTGCA
>ENA-OQCX01001346-OQCX01001346.1-human-gut-metagenome-genome-assembly--contig:-NODE-1346-length-11459-cov-2.008207_pt1 | contig 11459 bp, 15 predicted proteins | sample MGYA00242762_ERZ504587 | MGnify/ENA primary metagenome ERZ504587 (study PRJEB26092, sample SAMD00036337) | human gut metagenome | host: Homo sapiens | study: EMG produced TPA metagenomics assembly of...
ATTAAACTTACCATCCTACGAAATTAAAATCGCGGAGCGAAATGGAAAAAATGTTATTTTTCGATATGCTTCGCAAGAGAATATGTCGCCCTTACTCCGGAAGAATGGGTAAGACAACATTTTTGTTCATTATCTGACGGATTATAAAGGATATCCGAAGGGATTACTGGCCAACGAAATACAACTGGACTTAAACGGAACAAAAAAACGTTGTGATACTGTGCTCTACAACAAAGATCTAAGTGCCAAACTGATTGTGGAATACAAAGCTCCACATATAGAAATCACGCAAACAGTATTTGATCAGATAACCAGGTATAACATGGTCCTGAAAGTTGATTATCTGATTGTCAGCAACGGATTGAACCATTACTGCTGCCATATTGATTACAATACAAAAACATACCTTTTTCTACCGGAGATTCCCCATTATTCAGAACTGTAGATATAAAAACATTCTAAGCAACATCTTCTTACAAGATCTTGCTTAGAATGTGATAAAATTCTTTTTCCACAAAGAAAAAGATACTGCTTCAGGAGATATATTATCTCTTGACAGTTTCCAAATGCTGTTCAGCAATCACACCCGCCAATTCAGGGTCAATCATGATGCGACCACAATATTCACATACGATAATTTTCTTACGCATACGGATATCAAGCTGTTTCTGGGGCGGAATCTTGTTAAAACAACCACCACATGCATCACGCTGAACATATACAATTCCCAATCCATTTCGAGAATTCTTACGGATACGTTTAAATGCCTGCAACAGACGCGGTTCGATTGTTGTCTCCAATACTTTTGCTTTCTCTCTCAGCTTTTCTTCTTCCTGCTTGGTTTCAGAAACAATTTCTTCCAATTCGGATTTCTTCGCTTCCAAGTCCTTCTTTCTTTCATCCAAGTCTTGATTACTGTGCTCTATCTCCTCGCTCTTTGCTTTTTCTGCTGCAATATATTCCTTTATGCGTTTCTCGCAAAGTTCGATTTCCAATGACTGGAATTCAATCTCCTTTGTCAACACATCATATTCACGATTATTACGCACATTATCCTGCTGAGCTTTATATTTTTCAACAGAAGTCTTAGCTGTCTCGATTTCAATTTTCTTAGTTGCAATGTTTGATTTCAATTCCTCGATATCAGCTTTAATTTTCTCGATACGAGTGCTCAAACCGGCAACCTCATCTTCAAGGTCTTGAACTTCAAGAGGAAGTTCCCCTCTCAGAGTCTTAATTTTATCGATTTCAGACAACATGGTTTGCAACTGGTACAAAGCCTTCAGCTTTTCTTCCACTGTTAATTCGCTCGGGTCTTTCTTTGCTTCTCTAGCCATAGTTTTTCTTACAAATATTTAATAGGATTTGTATTTACCCGGGTTATCTGGACTTCCAGCTCCGGAAACATCTCCTGTATGATTGAATAAAATATTTCTTTTGTATACTGTTCACTCTCATAATGCCCCATTTCAGCTACCAGGATATCATTCTCATAATTGAAATAATCATGATATTTCACTTCACCTGTGATAAATACATCAGCATCGGCACTTACCGCTTTAGGCAATAAAAATGCTCCAGCTCCGCCACACAACGCTACTTTCTGTATCAGACGACCGGATAAACGAGTATGTCGCAGACAGCCCACTTCGAACGTTTTCTTGATGCGTTTCAAGAAATCCAGTTCGGCTTCAGGCTCTTCCAATTCTCCGACCACTCCCGAACCTACTTGTGTCCAGGTATTTTTCAACGGATAAAAATCAAAAGCCGGTTCTTCATAAGGATGTGTTGCCAATAATGCTTTTATCACCGCAGCCTTTTTAAAAGCCGGAAGAATCGTTTCTATACGCACCTCGGATTCCTTATGCAATTCGCCTATTTCTCCACAGAACGGACTGGTTCCTCTCTGCGCACGGAAAGTCCCCTCACCTTCCAAATTATAGCTGCATGAATCATAATTACCTATGCAACCACAACCGGCTTCAAATAAAGCTTTTCTTACTCTGTCAGCCTGTGCATCCGGCACAAAAGTTACAAACTTCAATAAATATTCTTCTTTCGGGTCTAATATGCGTACATTCTTGAGGCCTATCTTTTCAGCTATTTTATAATTGACACCTCCGGGAGCATTATCCAGATTGGTATGTGCCGAATAAATGACAATATCATTTTTAATGGCTTTCAACACACACCGTTCAATGTAATCCCGACCAATAATAGATTTATAACCTTTAAATATAAGTGGATGATGCGATATAATCAGGTTGTATCCCAACATGACAGCTTCATCCACAACAGCTTCAGTAACGTCCAGACACAACAAAGCCCCTGTTGCTTCCGCTTCTGTCAGTCCAACTTGCAATCCGGCATTATCAAATCCGTCTTGCAAAGGCAGAGGCGCGAACCTTTCAAGGGCACTTACTATTTCCTTAATTTTCATTCGTTCGCGAAAATTTGATTGCAAAGATAATCAATCCATTTGAATTTAAAAAGCAACCAAGCTATTTTTTATACTTTCCCCACTTTATCATTTTATTTTTCAAAGCATAACGCTCGTCAACAACACGGTCTGTCGGGAAAAAAGTAAGATGAATACGCCATCCGCCCGAATGAAACGTAAATTTGCGGGCTGATATTCCTGTTTCTATCAGAGCTAGTTTATCAATGATAAATGCTTTAATATCTACGGGAAATTCCTCTCCTTCATACATTATATCCGCAGTGACAAAGAAACCGGGAGTTGATAATTCTGCTATATATTTCCAAATTTGCTCATTCATGTTTTTCTATTTTATTGAAAGAAATATATAAAATGTATACAAAGCAAGAATAAGGCCCCTACTTCCGTTTGGTATCCTTATGAACCCGTAACAACCGGCCATAACTGTCGAATGATTTCCGTGAGGCCAGAAAAATGGTCATCATTAGTGAAAGCATGGATGCCACCACAGTGATAACTACAATCATAATCTGATATTTGATAGCCACATGTGGCGAACTTCCTCCCAATATCTGCCCAATCATAGTTCCCGGCAATGCAACAAGCCCTGTTACTGCCATATTGGCAATGCCCGGGCTGAACGCTTTAATAAGAGCCTGACGCACAAATGGAGCTATCGCCTCATTACGGGTAGCGCCATTCCCCAACAGAAAATAATAAAGTTGCTGTTCCCTACGCAATCCGGCATAGTAAGTATTTAATCCTATCACATTCACTCCCAACATATTCCCCATGATTATACCAAAAACCGGAATAAAATACTGGGCACTGAAGATGTTATCCAACTTAATACAAAACCAAGAAAATAAAGTCCGACGAGCACCACTGTTACAAAAAAAGCGATAGAGATTGGAATCATCAAAATTCCACGTTTTAACCGCGTACGCGTCAAAGCCGTTTCAGCAGCCACCCCAACCATGATGATCACCCATAGAAAATTGATAAACGGATTGTTCCATTCAAACAGAAAACGAAGATAAGCCCCAATCAAAAACAACTGTATAATCATACGTACCGTGCCTATCAGAACCGGTTTAAGCAAGCCCGTCTTGAAATGCCATAAAAAATAAACCGGAATAAGCATCAGCAGCAATCCTATTCCCAAACTGCCATAGTCTATATCAATTGTTCCCATCAGTCAGATTATAAAGTAAATACCTTGTCGCATCCGGCGGCAAACTGTTTGTCATGCGAAACAGACAAGATAGTCATTCCTTTACTGCACAAGGATTTAAAGAAGTTAATCACCCGTAAGCACGATTCCGGATCAAGTGCCGAAGTCGGTTCATCCACTACCAGTAAAGGTTTGTCAAGCAAGGCTGTCACTGCCAACATGATACGCTGACGCTGACCACCCGACACTTCATTTACCCGTTTATCATAAAGTTTCTCTTCCAATCCTAATGATACGAAATAATCCATCAGCCGCTCTTTGTTGAATCCCGCCTCACGGTTTGCCTTCAGTTCAAAAGGCATCCGCACCATTTCACTGACCCATTCCGAAGGAAGAGCCAACTCCTGGGGAATCCATGCTATTTTCTTTCGGATATGATCCGCCGTTCTAGGTGCCAGCAGTGTGCCGTCCACCCTTATTGTCCCTTCACTTAAAGGTACAAAGCCCAAAACAGCTTTCAGCAATGAAGATTTTCCACTGCCGGAACCACCACAAATACATACGCTTTCTCCGTAATGAACTTGCAGGTCGAGTCCTCTGAAAAGAGTCAGGTTGCCAAACTGATAGATATATTTTCTATATTAATCATCACATAAAAACAAAAAGAGTCGGGAGCATTCACTGCTGCGACTCCACATAATGTATTAAAATAAAATAAATGTGTCGAAGTTTAATATGCTCTCGCAAAGAGAACACGGCGAGCAGATGGTTTTCCGGTTACCATACACTTGCCCGGAGTCAGGCTCTCTTCATCAGCATCAAAAGGAAGACAACGAATTGTTGCCTTGGTTTCCTCTTTAATCCGGTCTTCCGTTTCCGGGGTTCCATCCAATGAGCCAGAATAAAGCCGCCTTTCTCTATTTGTTCCTTGAAATCATCGTATGAATCCACTTTCACGATATGTTCGTTACGATAGTTCAATGCCTTCTGATAAATATTGTTCTGGATATCCTCCAACAATTGTTGTACATATTCTTCGATTCCGTCGCAAGAACGAGTTTCTTTCTCCAATGTATCACGACGCATCACTTCCATTGTATTGTTTTCAAGATCACGGCCACCCATTACCAAGCGAACAGGCACACCTTTCAGTTCGTAATCTGCAAACTTGAATCCCGGACGCTTATTGTCTGCATTATCATATTTCACAGAGATACCCATTGCTTTCAACTTATTGACAATGCCTTCTACTTTTGCATCAATCTTCTTCAGCATTTCATCATTCTTATAAATAGGAACGATAACTACCTGAATAGGAGCCAAATGCGGTGGCAACACCAATCCGTTATCATCAGAGTGAGTCATTATCAAAGCACCCATCAGGCGGGTAGATACTCCCCAGGAAGTAGCCCAAACATAATCCAGCTTATTATTCTTATCAACAAACTGTACATTGAACGCTTTTGCGAAATTCTGTCCCAAGAAGTGAGAAGTACCACATTGCAATGCCTTTCCATCCTGCATCAAGCCTTCGATGGTGTAAGTATCCAATGCACCGGCGAAACGTTCATTAGCCGATTTTACCCCTTTGATTACCGGAACAGCCATATACTTCTCAGCGAAGTCACCATACACATGCAACATTTTCTGTGCTTCCGCTTCTGCTTCCTCGCGGGTCGCATGAGCCGTATGTCCTTCCTGCCACAAGAACTCCGCAGTACGCAGGAACAAACGGGTACGCATCTCCCACCGCATAACATTTGCCCATTGGTTACACAAGATAGGCAAGTCACGATAGGAATTAATCCAGTTCTTATATGTACTCCAAATGATTGTCTCAGATGTAGGGCGGATAATCAATTCTTCTTCCAGTTTGGCAGCCGGATCTACGATAACACCCGAACCGTCCTCTGCATTCTTCAGACGGTAGTGAGTAACTACAGCACACTCTTTGGCAAATCCTTCTACGTGCTCAGCTTCACGGCTAAGGTAAGATTTCGGGATAAGCAACGGGAAATAAGCGTTCACGTGGCCGGTTTCCTTAAACATATCGTCCAACTGACGCTGCATTTTCTCCCAAATGGCGTATCCGTAAGGCTTGATAACCATACATCCACGCACAGGTGATTGTTCAGCCAAATCGGCCTTCACCACCAAGTCATTATACCACTGAGAATAATTCTCGCTTCTTTTGGTAAGTTCTTTCAATTCTACTGCCATTGCTATATCGTTATTTTTGTTTTTCCTTTTTAAGAGTTTGCAAAATTAGTAAAAAAGCATGGGAAAGTACCAATGATTTAGCAAAAATATAGGATCAAAAAGTATAAAAATAACTTATTGATAACGATAATACCACCAATAGGTATCACCATATTCCCGCCGCATATGGTTTTTCTCTTCCACCGGTGATGAAAATTCCTTCTGACGGTTAAGAAACTCATCCAAACGCCGCACCATCAGCGTGTCTTTGACTTCTCTTCCATATCCAGGATGAGTCCGTTTGTAAAGCACCAATGCCTCACGATAATAACGCGGCAATGTATCTTGCTCGAAACAATACATATCAACCGCCGATACAAATTTGTCCAATTTCTTATCCAGCAGCAATGCACTCATATAATAATTCAAAGCGGTATGTCTACCTATTTCATCACGACAGATACGAGCCAAAAAGTCTACTGTCTTTTCTGCAACATGTGGTCTTGCACCAAGATAAGCATACAAGCTATCGGCATTCAAGCGCAAAGTTTCCTGAGAATGAGGCGCAAACAAAAGCCCTTCCGCACCATAATATTGAGGATATTCAAACAAATGCTCCCCCATGGTACCTTCCAAATACATAGCATAGGCTCTAAGCACTGCCAATGTACGGGTTGTTTCCAAAGACTTTGCTCCTACCATCCGTGCAGCTTCATAATGATGATTACGGATAGCCTGCTCCACAGCCAGTTCATGATGAAAATTCACATTCGTATTTCCTATACCTACCGTCATCAGGCATAAAAGTGTCAAAATAGCTAAGTTAGAGTTTATTAAGCCCAATATGGACCCCTCTTGATTCAGCCAGGAACGAAAACACACGCCGTAAAGTATAGACCACACCTATATATATAAGCAAAAGCAACGGCAGCAGCCAAAACCATTTATCTCCTATGTTTCCTCCGTAGAAAATAGTCCGGTCCACATCCGTCAGCACTCCCAGCAACAGACAAGACGGGAAATAAGAAAGTGTCCGTACAGGCCCCTTTAATCCCATCAATCCATTGATTCCCCAACGGAATACCAATAAAACCACTGTAATGATAATAGCTCCCACCAACGGAGAATAATGTGTCTTTCCTTGTGACAATGAATAATGCAATGCACCTACTACATCTTTCTGAAGCACAAAAAGATAGACAATACTAAAAATAGAGAAAAGAAGACCGCACGCAACCGTGAGGATGCGGGCGGCTCTTTTATAGGATAAGCTGTTGTTGCTGCTCATAAATTACTCTTTCACTTTTTTCAATACCACAGCCGAACGGGCAGGCAGATACAGTTTCAGCCATTCCTTTTTATCCTTCTTATAAAGAGGGTCGAAATTAGTGAAATGACGTATACTGTCATCAGCCAGACCATTGCCTCCGAAAGCTGTCGCATCCGTATTCAGTACCACATCATACGCCCCGACAGGCACTAGGAAACCATAGTCTGTAAATGATTGGTAGGATTGAAATTAAATACAAAAATCAAATTCTTACGCCGGTAAGCCAACACTTGGTCACCGTCGTTATGCCATACTTCAATCACTGGAGTTTCCTGAATATTTTTCACACTCTCAATGAGGTGGACCATAGCTGAATCAAAATCGCCCAAGTAATGGTAACACAGGTTCTTATTATCAAAAGCCCCCACTGACGACGGGCATATTTATGCGACCATCCGTTACCTTCACGCGGGAAATCAATCCATTCGGGATGCCCGAATTCATTACCCATAAAGTTCAAATATCCTCCATTGATGGTAGAGGCAGTAAGCAAACGAATCATCTTATGCAATGCGATGCCGCGATGCACTGTATAATTTTCATCCCCTTTCTGGAAATGCCAATACATGTCAGCATCTATCAGACGGAAAATTATAGTCTTATCGCCCACCAATGCCTGGTCATGGCTTTCGGCATACGAAATAGTCTTCTCGTCCTTGCGTCTGTTGGTCACTTCCCAGAACATGCTGCTCGGTTTCCAGTCTTCATCAATCTTCTCCTTGATTGTTTTAATCCAATAATCCGGAATATTCATGGCCATACGGTAATCAAACCCATATCCACCATCTTGAATCGGTGCTGCCAACCCGGGCATACCCGAAACTTCTTCCGCAATGGTAATCGCTTTGGAATTTACCTGATGAATCAACTTGTTGGCCAATGTCAAATAACAAATCGCATTATCATCCTGATTCCCGTTAAAGTAATCCCCATAATTACAGAACGCCTCTCCCAAGCCGTGGCTATAATACAACATCGATGTCACACCGTCAAAACGAAAACCGTCAAAACGGAACTCATCCATCCAATACTTACAATTGGACAGCAAGAAATGAATCACCTCATTCTTACCATAATCAAAGCATAAGGAATCCCATGCCGGATGTTCACGCCGCCCGCCCGGATAGAAGTATTGATTAGGATCACCGGCAAAATTGCCAAGTCCCTCCACTTCATTCTTCACGGCATGAGAGTGAACAATATCCATAATGACGGCAATTCCCATTCTATGTGCCGTATCAATCAATTCCTTCAATTCATCCGGTGTACCGAAGCGGGATGACGGAGCAAAGAAACTGGAAACATGATACCCGAAACTCCCATAATAAGGATGCTCCTGAATAGCCATAATCTGAATACAGTTATATCCGGCTTCCGCTATACGCAGCAATATTTTCTCACGGAACTCATTATAAGTCCCTACCCTTTCTTCTTCCTGAGCCATACCGATATGACATTCATAAATCATCAAAGGATCAGTCTTTGCACGGAACACCTTCTTTCTGAACCGGTAAGGATTCTCCGGTTCCCAGACCTGTGCACTGAATATCTTTGTCTGCTCATCCTGTACCACACGGTTGGCCCATGCCGGTATGCGTTCTCCTTCACCGCCATTCCAACGGACTTTCAGTTTATACAAATCACCATGCTTTATAGCACCGCTTTGTAATTCCACCTCCCATACACCAGGAGAGTTCTTTACATGGTACATCCTATAATCGCCATGTTCTTTCCAGTCGTTGAAATCTCCGATAAGATAAATTTCCTTCGCATTCGGAGCCCATTCACGGAACACCCACCCTCTTCTGGTACGATGCAAGCCGAAATATAAATATCCGGTGGCAAAGTCCGATAAAGTTCCTTTGCCTCCGGTCAGTTCCAATTCTTTGTCTAGTGCATGCTGATGGCGTCCTTCAATCGCTGCCGAATACGGTTCCAGCCAAGGATCACTTTCTATTATGCCTAATTTAGGAGTGGTATTTTCCATAATATGATTACTTGTTAGTTATTCTCTTTCAAACCAAAACTTAACGATCACTTTTCACACCGTCAGGAGACACTCCCGGAGCGTGAGCATCCTGTGGAAAAAGATGGCAAAACATTCCTGGCTTTACAGGAATATAGCTTTCGGCAAGTCCCGGATAGAACGAGATATCCTTATCTGCATCATAGTCTGCTTCGGGAAGATCTTCACGGGCCGTATAACCCATCACTTCCACCCCTGACAGAGGAATCTGTATATCAATAAACTGATTATGAGTTTCTAATTTTGCTTCTTCTTTAGTTTTAGGCTTGGTCTGAGAAAAGTTTACTACCAGATCATCACCCTGTAATTTTACTTTTCCTAATTCCTGAGCGTTCAAGTCTGTAGTCTTCAGATATTCCATTGCTTTAGCGAACAAAGGATTCAATGAAGCGTACTTTTCTAAGTTTTCTAATCTGTCTACTACCATAATTATTTCATTTTAATGGTTAAAATATTGCTTTTATCATTCAAAGTCGTCTATTGTGAAATTTGTAAAATCAGCAAAACGCTTCAGTTGCTTGAAAACATCCTCTACTTTGTCCAACAGGTCAGGGGCAAGGAAAAACGCATCAGGCACCATATAAGCACAGGTATAATCCTTACATTTTAAATAATCAATATATTCAAAATCTTTCGGAAATCCTTTGGGAGCCGTTTTTAAGTGATTTTCTCCGATAACAGGAAAGTATTGCTTGAACGCAGGATCTTCCACAATTTCCCTGTATTCGTCTATGTTGTCATAAACGGACTGGCGGACAGCTTTCAGCACTTTAGGTTCCAGGCACCAGCTTCCACCAGCAAGCATACAGTTATCAGGCTCTATATGAACATAATATCCACAATGTTCCGATTTCTTTCCACGAGCGTTGATATAGCCGCCCAAGTGTATCTTATAAGGAGTCTTATCACTGGAAAAACGCGTGTCGCGATAAATTCGGTATGTACAGTCCTTGGCTTGAATACCGACAATACTTTCGTCAAACAACGAAATGCGGGCGATGATTGCTGTCAGTAATTCCTCAAACTCTTTTTGACTTTCAGATATTCATCCTTATGCCCCTGAAACCACTCCCGGTTATTGTTTGCGGCCAGGTCTTTTAAAAATTGAAAGATAACAGATACATCCATGTTACATTATGTTCATGTGTTCACTTGACAAACTTACAAAATATATTTGTAACGAACTAGAAAAAAGCGAAGTATTTATTTTTTTCCCAAGACCTTGAGAAACCTCATCATGCAACTTTCCATTAGTAGCCAACACTTCACGACCGGAATAAAAGTCTCCCCCTCCGCTGTAATCTGTCACTTTTCCACCGGCATTCATCAAGATTATCGAACCGGCAGCAATATCCCACGGTCCAGCAGCCTTCTATACGGGCTTCAAAGCGACCGGCAGCTACATAGCAAAGTTCTGCCGCAGCAGCTCCTTGCAGGCGCATGCCTCCCACATTTCCATATAACTCGTGCACGATATGCTCCGCCAAAGGCTTATACTTTTGCGAATCGTATGGAAAGCCTAACGCCACAAACGCTTCGTCCATATCAGAAACATCTGACACATGTATTTCTTTGTTGTTCAGATAAGAAGGCGCTCCTTTATAAGTCCAGTAAAGTTCATCGCGGCATACCTCATACACCACCCAACCAGCAGTTCTTCTTTATTGCGAAGGGCGATACTCACACAATAAGGAGCATTATTATGGATAAAATTGGTGGTTCCGTCCAGCGGATCTACCAGCCAGCAATAGTTTTCCGTAGTCAGGCTGCCCGAACCTTCTTCGGCAATGAATCCTGCTTCGGGAAGCAATTCCCGAAGTTGGGCCACAATACGGCGTTCCGATTCCTTATCTACATACGACACATAGTCGTGAGCATTTTTTCTTCTCTACCTTGCTACGGTCAAAACCGCTACGCTCATTACGAAGAAAAGCACCCGCCGGAGTGCTATTTCACGTACATTCAACGTTATCTTCTCTAAATCCAACATTATATTCTTATTTTTGTTCCGCATCCAGCGTTCCAAACTTATAAACACCTTTACGGATTACATTTCCATTCTTGTCAGTCTCCACAAAAGCGCCGTGTTTCTTCCCTTGTTTGAAAAATCCGTCATAGCGTACTCCGTTTTATCTTCAAGCACACCTTTGCCGTCTTCCTTTCCTTTTACGAAATGCCCCTTGTATTTGGTTCCGTCAGCCGTGCGCAAAGTGCCTTCACCGTCGGCCATGTTGTTTTTCCATTCACCTTCATAGTCATCGCCGTTCGCCCAGATATAGTGTCCTTTACC
>ENA-OQCX01001347-OQCX01001347.1-human-gut-metagenome-genome-assembly--contig:-NODE-1347-length-11441-cov-3.608892_pt1 | contig 11441 bp, 14 predicted proteins | sample MGYA00242762_ERZ504587 | MGnify/ENA primary metagenome ERZ504587 (study PRJEB26092, sample SAMD00036337) | human gut metagenome | host: Homo sapiens | study: EMG produced TPA metagenomics assembly of...
TCTGCAGGACGCCGACCAACCCGTGGACTTTGGCGAGGGCAAAAAGAACATCTACGCCCTTGAGGGCACCGAGGTGCTGGTGCAGCGGAACAAGGAAGTACAGATGGCCGCCCACGACTTTCGGCAAGGGGCGCGCCGTGTACATCAGCGGCGTGCCGTACAGCTTTGCCAACAGCCGCACCCTTTATCGTGCTATCCTGTGGAGTGCCCACAGCGAGGAGGAACTGCATACATGGTTCAGTTCCAATTATAATGTAGAAGTTCACGCCTACGTCAAGAACGGCAAGTATTGTGTGGTGAACAACACGTACGAGCCGCAGGACACCACCGTTTACACCACAGACGGCAGCAGTTTTGCTCTGCATCTGGATGCCAACGAGATCAAGTGGTATGAGATCTAAGTTCTCCTTTTCATAAACGAACACAACGGGCAGCTCTGTTACCAGAGCTGCCCGTTGTGTTTGCTGTATTTGCCGATAACTCAACCTGTGTCAATCGAACGCTGCAATGGAGATGGCTGGAAACGCAGAAATTCAGTAATGCGAGCGTAATAGACCTGCAGAAAAAAGAAACTGCCCGTGCGAGTATGCGTAAGATGGTGAAACACTTACTGAAAAATTTAAGTATCCACCGGTGGCATATGATAAAATTTGTATACTTCAATACGTTAAAGAAAGATTGGAGAACCATTCAAAGAAATGCTCTAAACAAAAGCGGAATACAACTATTTTGACATAGCAACGCTACTTATATGGAGCGAAGCACTACTTATAAATAGTGGTGTCAGGAATTGAGATTTTGTGATACCCAAAAAGACACCCTCGCTTTTGATAGGAATCTCATGCAGGGATGTCCTTATCTCAACGCGAAGGTGTCTTAATAACGAGGGTCAGATGCCACGGAACGTAAAGGTGAACTCCACAGGCTTGGTCACATCGGGAATATACTCTGGGTGGACATTGGCACCCCAGCTGTCATCGCCGCCAACGCCCATCTGCTCGCCCATAGCACGGATGACCGTGTAATGGACCGGGGGCAGCTCGTAGGGGTGCTTGGCACTCTCCATTTCATGGGGAGTGTAGGGCAGCGCAGAGAAGAACATGGGCTTTGCGGCATCTGCGGTAAACAGCAGCCCGCGACCCTTGCGGTCCACTACCTTTGCCCAGCGCACAGCGGTCTTTGCACCGCACTCCTGCGGCACAAGGTACTGTGCCATGTTGTCTGCGACCTTGTTCTGGTAAATGCCCAGCTTTGCACCATGCTGACGATCCCAGTAGGTCTCCGCAGGGCCGTTTCCGTACCACTCCACCGTGTCGTAGTCAGCGTCGATCTTGAACAGTACGCCGAACTCCGGCATTGCTGCAAGTCCTTCCACCGGGTCATAGTGCAGGGTGGTCTGGATGCGGCCATCACCGAACACACGGTACTGCAGGCTGCACTCTGCTGCGGGGCTGGTCTGGAGGTTATAGAGATAGGTCACGACCACGCTGTCGGCTTCCACCTCGCAGGTGGGGTTCTGGAGGATGGTGCCGCCACGAACAGACGGAATCTCCTTGCCGATGCCCTTGGCGGTAGCGTACAGGCTTGCCAGCTTCCACTGACCGCGAACGCCGCCCATGTTGTTGCCGCAGTCGTTGTCGGTGGGAGCACGCCAGAAGTTGGGACGGGGAATCTCCTGAATCATCTCCTTGCCGGCATAGCGGTAGGAAGTCAGACCGCCGTTCAGATCGGAGAACAAAACATCGAAATTCTCACCCCGGACACCGATGTTGTGTGTACCGTGCGTAACGGTAAACGGCGTGACCTTCTTGCTGGGAATGGAACGAACCACAGTGATCACACCCTGTCCAAAGGCAACCTCATGCCCTTTCTTTGCCCAGCTGGTGTCCTCCTTCAAACGGAAGCTGATGGTCACTGCATATTCACCGGGGAGCGCAGGAACCATAAACGGCAGCGGGAAGCTGGAACGCTCTTCGGGAGCAACATCAATATTGGTCAGTTTCTGCTGCTGATACAGCTTTCCATCACGATGCAGCAGTGCAACGCAGTCGAAAGCATCCGTAGAGGTGAACAGGTTCTTGTTCCAGACTTCGAAGCCAGAGTTGTCGATGGAAATGGCGATGTTCTGATAGCAGAACTTGACCTCCTGCATCTTGGGAGAAGGAGCACGGTCACCACCGTAGCAATGCCATTTCCGCTGAAATTATAGTCGGTAGGACGCTCACCGAAGTCGCCGCCGTAGGCTTGGAACCACTTGCCGTATCGGTCTTTTTTCCAGATGGACTGGTCGATGTAATCCCAGATAAAGCCGCCCTGATAGCCACAGTCCTTCTGGTCGGCAAGTTCCGTGTACTTGTGCAAAGCACCGTTGGAGTTGCCCATAGCATGAGAATATTCGCACTCGATATAAGGCCGCTTATCGCCCTGTGCCAGATACTCTTTAATGTCCTTCACAGTGCTGTACATATGGCTCTCGATATCGGTGGTTTCGAGGAAGCGGGGATCATTGACCACACCTTCGTAATGCACCAGACGGGTGTCATCAAAGCGGCGGACCATCTCTGCCATCTGGAGCAGGGTCTCACCACCAAACGATTCGTTGCCCAGAGACCAGATCAGAACAGCAGGATGGTTTTTGTCACGCTGGTAAGTGGAATTCATGCGGTCAAACAAGACAGCTTTCCACTCCGGCTTATCATTGGGCAAAACGCCCTCGATGCCGCGAATGCCCGCCTGATGAATATCCCATGTGCCATGGGATTCCAGATTGTTCTCTGCGATCAGATACAGACCATACTCGTCGCACAGGTCGTACAGTGCATCCTGATTCTGGTAATGGCTGGTGCGGATGGCATTGATGTTGTTCTGCTTCATGGTGATGATATCCCGAAGCAGTTCCTCATGGGTGTGTACGCCCACAGCACGACCCGTAATGGAGCTGAACTCATGACGGTTGGCACCCTTGAACACGATGCGCTTGCCGTTGAGCAGCATCCGATTGTTCTTCAACTCGAACTTGCGGAAACCGACTTTCTGCCCGGTCACCTCTACCAGATGGCCTGCATCGTCCAGCAGCTCAATTTCCAGTTCATACAGAGCCGGGTCCTCTGCACTCCACAGGTGGGGGTTCTCTACCGCATGGCTGAACAGCGCAGAGCCGCCGTTCAGCGGGATTTTTCGGAGACACTTCCAGTTCACTGCGGCGCAGGGTCAGACGGGCTGCGCCCTTACCCTCGCCAACTTCGGGCTGACCTGCGTGGATGATACCCATATCTACATTGGGGAGCATAAACGGCTCCCAACGAATGCGATGCTTTTAGCTTGCGTCTTTCTGTTCGTCAAGAATGCGCCAGCCGTCCATCAGGTCTGAATTTTCCATAATAAAGGTGTGGGCAGTATCCTGTCCCCACGAGTTGTCGTATTTCAGCATCAGATAATCGCTCAACTCGGTTCGATTTTTGAACTTCAACAAGCGATACGGCTCCTGAAAAGCGATCTTTTCAACGAAATATACTGCATCCGATGTGGGAAGCATAACGCCGACATGACCGATCATAAGAGAATTGTCCGTTTCAGAGAACTGATCGTGCAGGACTACGGAGACAAGACGGATCTTATCATCTTCTACGAAGGAGAGACCGCGTTTCTTCCATTCCTGTTGAATCGTTTTCAAATGGGTAGGAATATCGGTCGTATTAGTGGTTTTAACCGGGGCGAACAGCGCATCAAATTTTTGCCGTTCATCGCCGCAAAGGGATTCCGGGTCAGAGTCCAGTGTTTCATAGTCCATAAACAGGGTGTCCTCAGCTGAGTCAAGGTCTGCCTTGCCCGTGACCGTGATAAAATCACCGAACAGCCACAAGCGGTGATTCGACAGTTCCAGCCAGGGAAGGTATCGTATTTTTCCGTCCATGCGTCCTGCATGGAGTAAGGATCGTATTTCAGATCCGAAGGCTTGGCATTTTCAAACCCTGTGGTGAGCCATGCCGGGTCCACAGCATTGTTGAACTTTTGCACATGATCAAAGAAGGTCTGTATCCGCAGGTCGGATACGCCGGCATCCTGCAAAAGTTTGGAAAGAAGATCCTGTGTATCCGAATCTGCTAAATTGGAGTATTCGATTTGCTGAAGGACGGCTGAGAAACTTTTTGAGTGCAGCCCCCTGCCAGAAGCGCACCGCAAAAAAGTGCAGCGGAGCAGACAAGAAAAGTTCGACGTTTCAAAAATGGTCACCTCGTTGTGTTTTTCGGAAAATTTCTTTGAGTGCCGGAGTCTCCACCATAGGCGAAGAGAGCAACGCCGTTGGTCTCGTAACGAATGGTATCACAGATAAACAAAGAAAATCAATGACTTCTGTCGTATGGTTCAATCCGCTGCGCCTGCCAATTTCAAAAATTTCTTGTCCGACTGGATGCTCTGGGTCACAAACTTCCCATCCCGGAACAATGCGTATGTTGTGACCGGTGCGGGCACATTTTGTGCCGTCTCTTTCTCTGTGATGTGGATGGTTTTGAACGGGATCCATGTTCCTTTGCAGCCTCCTGCACCTTTGGCACCCAATAATAGGTGTAAGGGCACTGGTCGGTATAGTAAAGGACAAAACCGTCCTCCTCCACCTTGGGATGCTTGGCGCAGGCCTTGAATTTGGCGGCTGGGCACTCTCTGCAAGGGGCAGGTACATGAGGTTGATGCCGCAATCGGAGATGTCCGAAACCTTGAAGCCTTATGGGTCAAAAACTTGGGGTCGGCGAGAAACTCCCGTTTGCGCCCCTCTGTACACAGAATGCAAACACCGTTTTTGCCCTGCGCTTGGCATCCCGAAGGCATTCTTCCAGCAGTTCGCTGGAATAGCCGTGACCCTTCATGGAGCCGGAGACCCACAGGCAGTTGATATAAAGCCAGCCTGCCGCATCAATGGGGACCCATGCGTTTTCTGCCGGGATGTACTCGATAAAGCATTTGCCGCGCTCTGCACTGCGGTAAAAAACAAGCCCCTCCTCAAAGCGCTGCTTGAGCCATTCCTTCTTGGCAAGGCTCTGTTTGCCGGACATGGCACAACAGATATGTTCCTTGTCGATGTTTTCTCTGGTAACTCTGATATAGTCCATCTTGCAATCCCTCCTAAGTTGCAAAAAGCCGCTGTGCCGCAGAGCGCTTCTCCGACACAGCGGCCTTTTTGTTTTTGGCTGCGGCTTACCGCATCCGTCCATCACCGCCCATCAAGGCGGTCATTTCCTCAATATAGTCCAGCGGGAACGGCGGAGCGCACAGGGGCTTCATGGCAATGCTCATGAGCTTCATGGGATTGTCGTCTGCCGCCACCCGGTTGGAGCTGAGTTTTCCGCAGCGTTTGCAGCGGTGGATGATGGCCCATTCGCCGCCCTTGCGTACCCAGACGGCCACCGGTCCATGATGCCGCCGCAGTCGGAGGCACGGTCGCCGGGTTCCTCGTCCACATGAAGGCTGGACAGGCAGTTGGGGCAATGGTTGCGGTGGTCGCTCCCTGCATTTTGCGGGGTGCAGACCCGTCCGCAGACCTTGCAGGTAAAGGTATCGTTGCAGGCGTGGGTCTTATAGTAACCTTTTTCAAAGGTCTTTGCGTTTGTTTTCACGATTCATGGTATCGTCCTCCTGAAACTTGTTCATCACTCGTTTTCGGGAGGCGTGGCTTGTGGTATTTGCCAGACCTCCCGGTCAGGCACAAGTCCCAGTACAAATTTGTTGTGTTTCAAAAAGCTCTCCTTGGAAATCATAGTTCATCATGCGTTCTGGGGAAAAAGTTATATTTTTCGCACATTTGCCATTGACATGCTCTGCGCCATGTGATATATTTATCACACAAGGTGTGCGAAATTTCTCACCTCATTTCATTGTATGGTATATCTTCATTCACAAGAAAGGAACTTTCCTATGAAAAAAGTCACGTTGAAAGAACTGGTCGCCGCAAGATCATCTTTGCCGTTCTGGTCGCGCTCTACTACTGGATGTGGGCACGGAATGACTGGAAGGATTTTTATCCCACCATCCAGACCATTGTAGGTGGCTTCACGTTCTGGTATTTTGTATTCCGCGCTATCCGGGTGCGGAAATATAAGCAGGAAGCTGCCGACGAAATGGCCGAAGCCAATCTCCATCGGTGCGACAGCATCTGCCTGAAGGTCTGTATAGCCGCCCTGATCGGGATCGGTTTTGCCTGTGCCATCGGTCGGCTCGTGCTTACCACCGAGGTCATCGGCTACTGCCTGATGGGGACGCTGATCCTGATCGAAGTCGTGCGCACGGTTGCATTCTGGTTGATGGACGAGAAGGGACTCTGAGCATGGCACTGGTCACAAAACTGAAAGAATACCGGGAGCGGGACGATCTCAAGCAGGCGGAGCTGGCCGAGCTGGTCGGGGTGCGCCGGGAAACCATTGTCAACCTTGAAAAAGGGAAGTACAACCCATCCCTGAAGCTGTCCATGGACATTGCAAAGGTCTTTCACACCACGGTGGAAGAATTGTTTGCGTATACAGAGGATTAAAAAGACGCAGTGCAGATTACGGCAGGGCCGTAACCGGCACTGCGTCTTTGCTCCGCAAATAAGACACAAGATCCATTTTTCATCTGCCGTATTCATTTTTTACCTCGTTCGATGTTAAAGGTCTGGAAGAACAATTTTACATGGGCATCCAACTTTTCAAGGCTTTCAGCTTCCCGTTCCGGCTGGCGGTCGCAGATGCTCAGCAGGACGATGATAGGGGAAACATACATCCACGCCAGCGTATCAGGGTCTTCGTTTCGCAGTTCGCCGTTTGCAACCAGCGCACGGAAGATGCCTGCATGGTAGGAGATCATCCAATCCACATAGCGTTTGGAAAGCAGTTCGGCAAACTTGGGAGAACGGAACTGCTCCAGCGTCATCATCCTGCGGAACTGGCTGATGGTTTTATCGTGCAGCGAATAAAGGAAGATCTGTCGGACTTTTTCAACCAGCAGCTCCTCTGAGATGTGGGAGAAAACCGGGATATCCTTTTGGGAATCCTGTACATGGACCGAGATCTCAGCGGTGTCTTTCTGGTAGTGCGCCGAAGTTGTTTCCAAAATCGCATCAAAAATCGCCTGCTTGCTGGGGAAGTGGTTGTACAGCGAGGGAGCCTTGATGCCGACCGCTTTTGCAATTTCACCCACGCTGACCGCATCATATCCTTTGGTCGAAAACAGTTCCAGAGATTTTTCCAGAATGCGCTGCTTGGTATCTTCCATTTTCCTTTGCCTTTCACTAACTAATATTCGTTAGTTCTACTATAATCGAAAAAGTTCCCATTGTCAAGAGGTTTTTCTGCATCGTCGCCTATGATAGAATAAAGATTTCAGGCTGTCAATAGAAGGTATTGAATGATGCAGAATTCAGGCAGTAAAATGCACATGTTACTCTTAAGCCTTGCAGCTGCAGGCTTTTTCTTTGCCGGGATTTATGCTATACTTATTAAATAAATCAAATCAATGGGCAGGAGGAACCAGCGTGGAGGATTACCGCACCATCCGGGGCACGGCCACCGGCGAATATGAGGAAAAGAAGAGCCGCTTTATTGCGCAGCTCTCCTTTGCGGACAGCGAGGAAAAGGCGGTGGCCTTTTTGGAGCAGGTGCGGGCAGCCAACCGCACGGCCCGGCACAATGTGTACGCCTACCGCCTGCGGGAGGCAACCGGGAGCGCTACTCCGATGACGGCGAACCGGCCAAGACGGCGGGAACTCCGGCACTGGAAGTGCTGCAGCACAGCGGATTGACTGACCTTGTCGTGGTCATCACCCGATACTTTGGCGGCGTGCTGCTTGGCACCGGCGGCCTGGTGCGGGCCTATACCACCGCCACCGCCCGCGCGTTGGAAGCTGCCGAAGTGGTCACGGTGCGCAGTGTGGTGGAGTTGGAAGTGACGGTGGATTACTCACTCTACGAGCGGGCGGCGCTGCTCATCCAGGCGGCGGGGGCAAAGCTTGCAGACCCTCAGTTCACCGACTGTGTCACCCTGCGCTGGCAGATGCCCGAGGGTACGGAGCCGCCCTTGCTGGAGCAGCTCCGGGAGTTGACCCGGGGCGGTGCACAGGTAAGTGTGTCACAGCCGTTCTACGCTCCGTTCTGACCTGCAAACTGACTGCCTGCCGTTATGAAACAGACTTCCCTGCGGGGAAGGCTGGCGAGCGGCAGCAAGATCGAGAAATTTTATTCGTTCCAAGACAAAAACTTTCCCCCTTCGACAGGCGGGTGTGCTATACTTGCCGCAGACGCGGCATGGGGATCGGCTGCGCCGTGCGAGAGGAGGGGGAGAAAACAGAAAGTGAGGGTTCCTGATGGATGTACGACAGCGCACCGAAGAGATCGAGCGGCTGACCTTGGCCCCCTGGGCAACATTCAGCGATGCCAGCCGGGGCCGGGTGAGACCCGAAGAGCAGGACCCTATCCGTCCGGTGTTCCAGCGGGACCGTGACCGGATCATCACTGCAAAGCGTTCCGGCGGCTCAAGCAGAAAACGCAGGTATTTCTCTCACCGGAGGGCGACCTCTACCGCACCCGGCTCACCCACACACTGGAGGTGGCGCAGATCGCCCGCACCATCGCCCGCGCCCTGCGTCTCAACGAGGATCTGACCGAGGCCATCAGCCTGGCCCATGACCTGGGGCACACGCCCTTTGGCCACGCAGGGGAGAGCGCACTGGACAAGCTCTGCCCGGAGGGATTCCGGCATTATATGCAGAGCCTGCGTGTGGTGGACAAGCTGGAAAAGGACGGCAGGGGCCTGAACCTGACCTGGGAGGTGCGCAACGGCATCGTGACCCATACCAAGGGCACCTGGGCGGCCACCCCGGAGGGACGCATCGTCCGCATGGCGGATCAGATCGCCTTTGTGAACCACGATATCGAGGATGCCGTGCGTGCCGGTGTGCTGGACCCGGCCACCCTGCCCAGAGAATGCACCGCCGTGCTGGGGGAGACAAAGTCGCAGCGCATCACCACCATGATCAACAGCATCCTGCGCAGCAGCGAGGGGGATGTGCAGGTGGGCGCGGAGGAGAACGAAGCCTTCCTGGCGCTCAAGGATTTCATGTACCGCACCGTTTATGTGGATCGCAGCGCCAAAAAGGAAGAACAGAAGGTGGAAAAGGTGCTCACCGAGCTGTACGAGTATTACCTGACCCACATCGAACAGATGTCCAACTTCTACCTGCAGCTGGCCTATCAGGAAGGACGCGACCGCGCAGTGACGGACTATATCAGCGGCATGAGCGATGAATTTGCCATCCGTACCTTTGAGGATGTCTTTGTGCCCCGCAAGTGGCATGTGTTATAAAAGGAGCATCGGAATACCAAAATGATCCCACACGAATATATTGAGGAACTGACCCGCCGCACCGATATCGTGGATGTGGTGGGCAACTATGTCCAGCTCAAGCGGAAGGGGCGGCTGTATGGCGGCCTGTGCCCCTTCCACAGCGAAAAGACCCCCTCGTTCTACGTCTACCCGGACACCCAGAGCTTTTACTGCTTTGGCTGCGGTGTGGGCGGCGATGTCATTCACTTCGTCCGCCGCATCAACAGCATCGACTACACCGAGGCGGTCAAGATGCTGGCTGCCCGCGCGGGAATGCCGGAACCGCAGGAGGACGACAAGACGGGCCGCCTGCGCAGCCGCATCCTTTCCATGAACAAGGAAGCCGCGCGGTACTTCCACGCCTGCCTGAACTCCACGGTCGAGGAAGCCCGGCAGGCCCGGGCCTACTGGCGGCGGCGCGGTCTGGACGACAAGACCATCGTCCGGTTCGGGCTGGGCTATGCACCGGATGACGGGCAGGGGCTGTACCAGTATCTGCGCGATAAGGGGTACAACCAGCAGGAGCTGGATGCCAGCGGCCTGTTCAAGCGCAGCCAGTCAGGCCGGATCTACTGCCTGTTCTGGAAGCGGGTGATGACCCCCATCTTTGACCTGCGGGGCAACATCATAGCCTTTGGCGGGCGTGTGCTGGACGATTCCAAACCAAAGTATGTCAACAGCCCCGAGACACTGGTCTACCACAAGTCGGATACCGTGTTCGCTCTGCAGATCGCCAAGAAGAGCGCTTCCCGGCGGTTCGTTCTCTGCGAGGGTTACATGGACGTTATTTCCATGCATCAGGCGGGGATCGACACGGCGGTCTGCGCCTGCGGCACGGCCCTGACTCCGGATCAGGTAAAGCTCATCAGCCAGTACGCGGAGGAAGTCATTCTGAGCTACGACTCGGATGAGGCCGGCCAGAAGGCCACTCTGCGCTCGCTGGAACTGTTCCGCAACAGCCCGGTCAAGGTGGGTGTGCTGCAGATCCCGGGTGCAAAAGATCCGGATGAGTACATCAAAAAGTATGGCTCCGAGCGGTTCAAGGCACTGCTGGACGGTGTGGGAAACGCGCTGGACTTCCGGCTGAGGCGGCTCAAGAACAAATACGACCTCAAGCAGGATGCCCAGCGGCTGGAATATGTCAAAGAAGCCGTGAATATGCTGGCGGAGCGCTCCAACCCCACCGAGCAGGAGTCTACGCCGGGCGGCTGGCCGAGGAGACGAACATCTCCAAGAACGCCATTATGACCCAGCTTGCCGATGCGGTAAAGCGTTCCAACAGTAAGCGCCGGTGGGCGCAGAATCAGGCACGGCTGCAGTCCGGTGAGATGCACCAGATCAGCGTGCCTTACAGTGCGGGCGGCTCTCAGGCGCTGGGGGTTGCCTCGGCAGAACAGCGGCTGCTGGCCGCCATGCTCCGGGAGCCCAGCTATATCCCGCAGGTGCGGGCCCAGCTCAGCCCGGAAAAGTTCGTTCTGCCCCAGCAGAAGGAGCTGTACGAAGCATTTCTGCAGTGCCGGGAGCAGGGAATCGAAATCAGCCTTTCCACTCTGCGCCCCTTTGTGAGCGAAGAGGCGCTGAATGAGTTGAGCCGCCTTGCGGCACAATACAGCGATGTGAACTGTACGCCGGACGATATCCGGCTCTATCTGGACCGCATTGCCCGGGGCACCCCCGTGCAGGCAAGGCGGCCGAAATGTCCAATGATGATTTGATACGGTATCTCCAGTCGATGCGAGAAAAGAAGCAGGGCACAGACCCTGCGGACGACTGACCGTTCCTCTCCTCCGGCTGGAGCTGGAAGGAGAAAGAATCATGCGGAAATTGTCGCAGACGGAAGACTGGTAAAGATCCTGGCAGGCCGGGCCCGCGCCATACCCTGACACCCGAGCAGATCAGCCGGGCCATGGATGAGCAGGAATACGATGTATCCGGGCTGGATGCGCTGTATGCGGCGCTGGAAGCCCGGGGCATCCGTGTAACCGAAGAAGAAGCGGACATGCCCATGCTGGATGAACACAGATCGGGGAAACTGGAGCACGAGGCTCTCAGCCGAGGGCGTAGCGACGTGGATGACCGGTGGGAAGGAT
>ENA-OQCX01001348-OQCX01001348.1-human-gut-metagenome-genome-assembly--contig:-NODE-1348-length-11436-cov-2.227960_pt1 | contig 11436 bp, 16 predicted proteins | sample MGYA00242762_ERZ504587 | MGnify/ENA primary metagenome ERZ504587 (study PRJEB26092, sample SAMD00036337) | human gut metagenome | host: Homo sapiens | study: EMG produced TPA metagenomics assembly of...
TTTTGCGATTTATCTTGCTGATGTCTGACAGTATACTCTCAACTTTTATCTCTGTCAAGTTTTTTTTCAGGAAAGTAACCCTCTTACCATCTCTGCATTAAATGTCACACCTGTCAGGTGATCTACTTCAATCTGATACAGGGCATTGGCTGCGATATGCTCTGCTGCCTGTTCCAGATCACGAATACCGCTTGTATTTTTATGCAATTCAACGATGGCATCCAGACCGTCTTCTGTTACTACACATTCTTCTGCTTTCAGGCTGATGCGTTTCAGAACTTTCGGAAGAACGTATTTGGAGAAGATGATCTTCTTCTCTTCTGATGTATAATCCGGGATATCGATCACCGCGAAACGGGACATCAGAGGTGCGCTGATCTGGGATTTATCGTTTGCCGTAGCAATAGGATAAACGCCCACTGTGGGCACCATACATTCCATATAGTTATCTGTAAATCCAAGGTTGTCAAGCAGAGTAAGAAGTACGTCTGCAGGGTTTCCGTTGCCCTTACCTGACGCTGCTTTATCAAGCTCGTTGATGATGAATACAAGGTTGGATTCTCCTGCTGCTGAGAAAGCTTCCATGATGATTCCAGGCTTTGCGTTTGCATAGATTCTGGAGCTTCCTGTGAGCTGTTCCGGATCGTTGATGGAACTCATATCCAGAGTTGTCCACGGAAGTTTCAGGATACGGGCAACCGCATAGGCAATCTGAGATTTACCTGTACCTGCCGGGCCTACAAGAAGAAGTCCGTATGCCGGAAGTGTATGGGTACGGTTGATCTGAATGATCGTCTCAATGATACGCTGCTTTACAGATTCCATTCCGTAGAGTTCTTCGTCAAGGATTCTGCGGGCTTCCTGAGGATCAATTGCTTCAAAGTAATTACTCTTCCACTGTACATTCATCATAATGGAAAGTGCTCTCTGAGCATGGCGTCTCTCCTCCGGTGATACCTCATGAGAACGGGCAACTGCAAGATTTCTCCTCGCCCAGAGACGGATATTGTCCGGCAGGGTTCTGCTGCGCAGGTCATAAAATCAGTGATGCTCTGAATGCTTGTCAGCTTCATCTCGTCCCCTGTTTCTTCCTCATCTTCATCCTCAACAATCTCTGCAGGTGCACTGCTTGCAAGAAGTCTCTCGATCATAAACTGAAGAAATCCGTCCTCTGCGGAAAGTTTCGTGCCGCCGCCAAAAGCAGTTTCACGAATCTTATAAACTGCATAACCATTCTCTTTATTCTCTCCTGAAAGGCGCACATTGATATGATTCTCCCCAAGCCATTTCAGAAGACTTACAAATCTTGAATCAATACTGATGATATCTGCACTGAAAACGCCGTCATCCTCTTTAAATTCAAAGGATGTACGTTTGATTGGATTAGTAAAAATACCGCAGGAATGATGTTTCCACTGACGGCTGCTGTTATCCAGAATCATGATCGGTTTCTCAGGGGAAGTCTCCTTTTCATTAGACTGGAAAGTAGTGTAGGTACATTCAGACTGTACACCTGGTTTCTTGTCTGAAGCACCGCTGAAATCAAATACTGGCATGGTAAATACTCCTTTTATCTTATCATACAACGCATGACATATTTCTGTTACGCATCTCTGCAATCCTGCCGGAAGCTATTTATTATTCTAGCAGAATCTTTTCTTTTAATCAATTCTGTAAATGTATTTATTGCATAAATATTCAATAAATTATATCCTCATTTATTCCCCCAAAATCATTGACGGTAACATTCGCAGGCTTATAATAGTAGTAACTGAGAATTTCCAGAAACTCTCTGGAAAATCGGAATTTACTTTTAGGAGAGCAAAATGAGCAAAATTATTTTAACCGGTGACCGCCCAACCGGCCGCCTTCATGTTGGACAACGAATTCCATGCAAATTTGCCTGGAATCTGCGCAAACGTTTTCTAAGAAATAATCATTGCTCTGAGGATTCCGGGACATTCATACTGACGTTTTCCGGCTCCAATCCCTATTTTCTTTATTTCAAATTCCTCCGGAAGCTTATCTTTCGTTCTTATTGCTGCCACAATAGCAGCACCTGTAGGTGTTACAAGTTCCCCCTCAACAGCTGTCACCTTTATACACAAATGATTTTCGCTTATCACATTCGCAACTGCAGGAACAGGAATTGGTAAAATTCCATGCTGACAGCGGACAGTTCCGCAGCCTTCATAAAGTACAGGTACAACTACATCCGTAATATCCAGATTATCCAGACAGACTGCCACAGATACAATATCTACAATGGAATCAACTGCCCCGACTTCATGAAAATGTACCTGCTCCACAGGCACATCATGTGCCTTGCTCTCTGCTTTTGCAAGAATCTCAAATATTCTCAAAGCAATCTTTTTTGCATTGTCAGTCATTGCACTATGTTCTATAATATGTGCAATTTCTTTCACCCCTCTATGTTCATGGTGATGGTGACAATGTGCAGTTTCTCTCTCATGTGCACATGCATGGTCTGCAATAACATGTTCATGTGTATGAATCTCAGACTCTCCCTCAGTATTCTCATTATGACCATGCAGATACTTCATATCATGATCATGGTTTTCATGATCTTTATCTAACATAACGTCAAAATCACAGGCTTTAATTCCGGATTTTACCACTTTGCCGGTTTTTATCTGAAACCCTGATACAGGAAGACTTTGCAGTACCTGTCCAAAACTGCCTTATCCGCCCCCAGATCAAGAAGTGCACCGACAGTCATATCACCACTAATCCCTGAATAGCACTCTAAATACAATGTTTTCCCCATAAATTTAAGCACCTCCACTTTAGTTTTATGTACTCTATCAAAAATTATATAAGTTTTTACTTTTTTATCAATAACTTTGAGTTGATTTTGCATTCAAAGTACGCAAACGTTTTCCTTCTTTTTATTGGTTTTTTTATAAATTTACTGTATAAATTAAAGTCGTTCACGAACCCCGGCGGTTCTGACGACTTTTTTAAAACAGAAGACTCTTGATTTTCTGTTTTGCACATAGTTTTAGAAAATAGTCGTATAAAAGATTGCGGGGAGTTATTATGACATTAAAAGAAATTGCCAGGCAGGCAAATGTCTCTGTTTCTACGGTTTCCAGAGTAATAAACCAGAAAAATACAAAAGCGGCAAGTCCGGAAGTTCAGGAACGTATATGGAAAATCGTACGCAAAAGCGGTTATACTCCCAATGCAACAGCCCGAAGCCTCAAATTAGGACAAAAAGCTCAAATTCAGAATACAACGCCCAAATCCATTGCCTGTATTTATGCAAGAAGTAATTCCGCTGTTTCCGATCCATTCTTCTCACAGATTGCAAAAGCGATTGAACAGGAGGCCTTCAAGAGCAACTATTTTATCCGTCAGTCATTTACAGCCATGGATATTGCAAATCCCGATATGGCACGACAGCTTGCTCAATTTCCAGTAGACGGAATCGTAATTCTGGGACGATATGAGAAACAGCTGTTACGCTTCTTTACTCAAAATTATAAAAATGTGATTTATACAGGTCTGAATCCAATGGGAACCCAATATGACCAGGTAGTTTGTGACGGAAGTGATATTTCCTATAGTGCTCTTTCCTATCTTGTGGAGCTCGGACATACGAAAATCGGTTATGTAGGTGAACAGAATAATGAAGTACGTTTCAGCGGTTATAAAGATGCACTTGCCAAACTTGGGCTTCCGTTTTTGCAGAAAAATACCAGTAATGTACATCTTTCTGCAGATGGCGGTTACAAAGGTGCTAATATCCTGATGCACAATAAGGCAGATATCTCTGCAATTTTCTGTGCAAACGATACCACTGCCCTCGGAGTCATTCACGCATTAAAGGAAAAAAATTTTCGAATACCGGAAGATATTTCTGTTATCAGCGTAGATGATATAGAGACAGCTCAGTATCTTTCTCCCATGCTGACCACAGTACATATTCCTCTGGAGGAACTTGGAAGAATAACTGCAAAAACCCTGATCGACCGTATTAACGGCGGACATCGCCTTCCCATGCGTATCTCTCTTCCATTTTACATTGCCAAAAGAGACAGTTGCGGAAAACTTAACAGAAGACGTAAGACTTTTGCAAGTCTTCCTCCTCAGTAATAGAAAAGACTCCCGCAGCACTTCTTCCTGCCGGGAGTCTTTTCTTTAATACTATAACGCTTCGCAGTTTGAATCAGCAGATATTCGCAATCTGCTCCTCAGTTTTCTTTAAATTATTTCAATACAATAGCCTGTGTCAGGTGTCTCGGTGAATCTGCATCCAGATTCTTGCTGTCTGCAATATAATATCCCAGAAGCTGTCCGATAAATCCGATGATCGCACTGTACTGCATATCATTCCAGCCTTTATCCATGGAATATACATAATCAGCGATCTGATCAAAGGTATCTCCCAGTTCTCCGCCAAGAACTGCAACTGTTGCACCGTAACTCTTCATCTGCTCCATAAGTGCTTTGTCACCATCTCTGCAGGCTTTATTGCTCAAGCACACGATCAGTGTATTTTCATCTACAAGACTCATTGGTCCATGACGGTATTCCAGATCATAATATCCTTCAGAATTGCTGAGTCCCATTTCTTTCATCTTATTCATACATTCATTGGCGACACCATAATAAATACCCTGTCCAAGAATAATGTAGAGATTCAGGTTTTTTATGCTCATTCATGATTTTTGTAGAAAGTTCATCCATTTCTTTTCAGAACCTTTTCAGAATATGGAGCATAATCTTTCATTGCAGCAATTTCATCTTTCTTACCGCCTACATACATAGCCATGATAACAGCCATATATAACATACTTGTAAAAGAACGTGTCATGATAACACTGTCTTCAGCTGTATCCGGTGAAAGAATGTAATAGTCATTATATTTTTCACTGTCTTTGTCACAGGTAATAGCCAGTGTAGTAACCTGAGGATAAGTACGAACTTTATCAATAGCCATTCTTACTTCTGTAGTATAGCTTTTTCTGGTGATCGGAAGGATCAGCACATTTCTTCCTTCTTTTACATAAGTTTCCGGGAAATAATACAGCTCAGAGCATGGAACTCCCTTTGACGGAATTCCTGTATAAGTGGAAAATGCTGCTGCTGAAGCCTGTGCCAGATAAAGAGAAGTTCCACATCCTGTAAAGATCAGCTCATCATATTTTTTCTCACTGAAGAATACCTTGTCCAGAGTTTTGAAAATATCCTCCAGAGTATCATTGACAGCCTGAAAAGAAGCCGGCTGCCGGTACATTTCTTTATAGGTCAGTTCACTGTTTTTTTTCATTTATATTTCCTCCTGAATTTAATTTTCCCTTGTGATTTTATTTTAATTGCTTTTATCTTCTCAGGCCTTTCCTTCTGAACCTGCAAGACGGATGATCTTTTTGATGTCTTCTGTCAGAGCATCATTTGCAAGCTGTGACAGTTTCCATGAATGTCCCTGATGATTTGTCTTCAATGCTTCTTCATAATGTTCTACATATTTATAACGGATTTCTGTACCAAAGTTGATCTTCGCAACACCAAGCTTAATAGCTTCTTTGATGATATCTTCTCTCATACCTGTACATCCATGAAGAACAAATGGAATATCTGTAAATTTCCTTACTTCTTCCAGAACTTCCAGTTTGATATCCGGTTCACCCTTATAATATCCATGAGCATTTCCGATTCCGATAGCCAGGGAATCCGGCTGGCACAGATCCAGGAACTGACGGACCTGCTCCGGATTTGCTACATTTTTATTCTCCATCTGAGCACCGGCTTCATCTAATCTTAAAAGTTCTCCGATTTCTGCTTCTACAGGAACGTCGAAACATTTTGCCACTTTGATCACTTCATTTGTAAGTCTGGCATTTTCTTCGATCGGTTTTGTGGAACCATCGATCATCAGGGACGTAAATCCATTCTTTAATGATTTCATGCAGATATCAAAGCTGTCACCATGGTCCAGATGGATCGCGATCGGTACACTTACTTTATTTGCACACCATTTACATACTTCTACAAACCAGTCATCTCCGGAATATGCTCCTGTAGCTACATAATGAGCCAGGATCGCAGGTGAATGCATTTCTTCCGCTGCTCTGCAGATTGCCCAGATAATATCATAGTTTCCACCCTGTGTGTTCATTGCAGGCACTGCATAATGTTCTCTTCGTGCCTTTTCAAGCATTTCCTTACTTGTAACTAACATATTTTCACTTCTTTCCCCTGCTCCCGGCAGGTTATATTTATTTATCTTTTCATTACTGTTTACAATAACATTTTTTCCCTGTGCTTTCCCTGATGACCAGTCTGGCTGTAAAGCTTATTTTTTTATCCACCCCATCATGACGAATCAGTGACAGAAGTGCTTCCATTGCAGATTTTGCCACTTCTTCTTTCTGTATCTCCACTGTAGTAAGAGCCGGGCTTACATAATTACTTATAAAATCATTATCAAATCCAGTCACCATCAGATCATCCGGGACTTTTCTCCCGGTTCTTCCTGCCACAGAAAGTGCCACTGCAGCCAGATTATCATATCTTGCCACTATTGCATCAACAGAAGGATTTTTTTCCAGCAGTAACTGCAGCCTCTTTTCCAGTTTTTTTATATCCTCACATCCGGAAATCCTCTGCTCCTGTGCAAAAGTAATTTCTGATTCTTTTATCTGATCAAAAAATCCCTTCCAGTGAATATCCCTGTCACATTGTTTTCCTGTTTTATCAAGATTAAACAAAATTTCGGCATTCCGTTTTTCACAAGATGTTTGACACATTCTCTGCTGCCTTCATAAAGCCCTGTATCTACCACAACCGTATCCCGAAGATCACAGCTGATCTCCCTGTTTAAAAACAGTACCATAGGGATTCCTGACTTCACCAGAAGCTTCAGTTCCCTGTCCGTTACACCGGAAGCACTGACAAATAAACCATCAAACTGTCTGCTTAGAATCTGACTTACAAACTCATCTTCCTCCTGGCTCTCACAAAGAGAGATCATATATCCCCGTCTGTAAGCATCCCTGCTCATCTGGCTTACCAGTCGGAAAAATAACCACTGCTCAGTTCTTCTGCAAGAAAAAGAATCTGCAGGCTGCCTTTTCCGTGAAGAGCCTTGCAATATTGTTGGGATGATACTGAAGTTTTTCCACAACCTCAAGAACACGCTGCCTTTTTTTCCTCTTTCACATAACGATTTTTGTTAAGTACATAAGAAACTATTGTTTCCGACACTCCTGCTTCTCTTGCAACATCTTTTCTTGTTACTTTCTGTCGTCCACTCTCCACTGTTCTGTTCCTTTCCGGATGACTTCTTAATATACACACGAGTGTATATTTTTTTCAAAGATTACACAGACATCTCTGCCTGTGTAATCTTTCTTATTATTCTGCGCAAGCTTCTTCCATTACATCGAAAAGAACATAATTATCAACTGGTGTTTCTTCACAGTCACCGCTCTCAACAAATGATTTCTGCTGCAGTTCATAATAGCCTTTGACATCATCCATATGATCCCTGATGAATTCACTTGTTGTCCAGTCTGCTACTTCTACCTGATCAAGAAGGGAATTTTTTTCAAGTTTAATCTTGTCAGCAATCCAGCCGCACACTTCATCATCATGGCTGTGGTCTGCACGATAGTCAAATCCTTTGTAAAGAGCTCTTGCAAATCTTACAAGTACGTCATGATTTTCTTCAGCATATTTCGGCATTGCAATCCAACTTGCAAGAGATACAGTTTGATCAATAAATGTTTTGTTATCTGCCAGCTGTACACCATCATCTCCAAGTTCCTCAAGAACTTTCAAAGAGTTCGGTACCCATGTTGCACACGCATCAACACTGCCAGAAAGCATTGCTGTTACAATGTTTGTTGCATCCATATCCATTGCTGTGATATCATCCATCGTCATACCTCCTTTTGCAAGGGTTTTATTCAGGATATCTTCACTGGATGTTCCTGAAGAATAAGCAATTGTTTTTCCTTTTAATCCTTCAATTGTATCTGTTCCTTTTTCCTTACTTCCGATTACAGCATCACCATTAGATACATGTGCAAGTGCAAAGATATCAGCTTTACCGTTGATGCAAAGTTTGTGGGCTCCCTGTCCGATGTATCCAACATCAATAGATCCAGATTCCATAGCCTGAATGATTGTCGGTCCATCGGAGAACTCTGTAAGCTGTACATCAATATTCTCATCATCAAAATATCCAAGTTCAATTGCAGAGATAAGACCATTTAAACTTGCATAATCAGGCATATAAGCTACATTTACAGTTACTTTTCCGGTTTTTCTTCCTCTGTTGCTGCACTTACGCCCATTGCTCCGCCACAAATGACCATAGATGCGGTTACTGCCATTGCTGCTAACTTTTTCCATGTTTTTCTCATAGTTCTACTTCCTTTCTTTTCCATTTTTCAGGGTAGTATTTAATATTTTCTCTTTATTCTGAACCGTTCCATACCGGCAACGGCCAAAATTCATTATTTTCTTACTTCCAGATACTCCTGATATACCTGACTCCAGATATGATTTTTCAACTCCATAAATCTCGGACTCATCTTAGTTTCCTGATCACGTGGATACGGAATATCGATATCTACGATATCTTTGATACGTCCAGGTCTGGCACTCATAACGATAACTCTCTGAGCCAGAATGATCGCCTCATCTACATCATGTGTGATGAAGAAACATGTTTTTCTTTCACTTTCCCATGTTTTCAGAAGTTCTGTCTGCAGCTGGGTTCTTGTCTGGGCATCCAGAGCTCCGAATGGCTCATCCATAAGAAGAACTTCAGGTTTACAGCATAGGCTCTTGCAATTGCAACACGCTGTTTCATACCACCGGAAAGTTCCTTCGGATAATGATTTACGAAATCTTCAAGCTGTACCATCTTGATATATTTCATTGCGATTTCTTTTGCTTCAGCATCGCTCTTGCCCTGCAGTTTCAATCCAAACATAACATTTTTCAGAACTGTCAGCCATGGGAACAATGCATACTGCTGGAATACAACGCCTCTCTCTGTACCTGTTCCCTCGATCTTTTTGCCGTCAATGTATACAGCTCCACTGGTTGGAGTATCCAGTCCTGCGATAATATTCAGCAATGTAGATTTACCGCATCCGGAAGGTCCTACCACACAGATAAATTCATTTTCTTTAATATCAAGATTAACTCCGTTTAATGCAGTCATCTCGCCTTACGGGTCTGATAAATCTTTTTAACGTTATCAATCTTAAGTTTTGTCACTCTCTCTTCTCCTGCCATCCTGTTAACCTTCCTTCTAAGAATTTAATGATTTTTTCCATTACCAGTCCGATGATACCAATGATGATGATATACATCAGCATGCCTGCTGTTTCAAAACTGTTTGCCAGAGAACGGATTCTCATTCCAAGTCCGGCAGTAGCTCCTGTTGTTTCTGCTGCGATCAATGTTGTCAGTGCAACGGAAATACCAAGTCGAACAGCTGTTAAAATAAACGGGGTTGTTGCCGGGAAAATAACTTTTACAAATATATCTCTGTCTTTTGCGCCAAGAACTCTGGCTGCTTTTACTAAAGTATTATCAATGTTTCTTACACCCTGATAGATTGTAACTGTCATGATCAGGAATGTTGCGATCCAGATAACGATGATCTGTGGTTTTCTACCAACACCAGCTGTAATAACTACCAACGGTACATATGCCAGAGGTGGGATGTTACGAATAAACTGAATCCATGGTTCCAGAACTCCTCTGACCGGCAGGTACCATGCCATAAGAAATGCAATCGGTACTGCGGTTATAAAGCCGAGTGCAAATCCGGCCAGGATTGAAATCATTGAACTACAAAAATCCTGTCCCAGTGCCCATTATCAATCATTCGTTTGGCTGCCTCAAGAATAGCCGGAATAAATGGGAAGCTTCGTGCTGTTTTGGATTAATGGATAATGCATACCATAACAGGATTGCTGCTGCAAGGGAAATCAGTACCCATGCCCATCCCGGGATAGACTGCATTACTCCTTTTTTCTTTTTTTCCATAGTTACTCTCCTTTCAATGGAACATTTTCATTTTTGTTTTGTATATTTTTCGTTTTAAAGATAATCCTTGAAATTCAGGAATTCCGGAAGTGGATCTCCGATCAGCGGGCGACACCAGTCAACAAATTCCTGTGTTACATCGTTACCTCTTTCATTTATAAAATTGTCAGGCATCTTCCGTTCATAAAGCATAACTTCTTTGATAGGAACAAGCTTTGTTTTCATCTGATACACCGTTCCCGGGACCCGTTCAAAACCTACCATCACTCCGCTGTTTCCTTCAACAGCACTCCTCAGTGCAACTGTGCCAGCCTGTCTTGCTTCTTCTCTGTCCACCGGTGACTGAAGTGCTACAGAAGCTCTTCCGCAAAGTCCGGGTTTTTCGCTTCTTGCTTTTACGCCAAGTTTCTTAACTACCAGATTCGCAAGATGTGAACTTACATCTCCATAATAAACAGCTCTTTCTGATTTAAAGATCGGAGGAACAATAGATTCTCCATTTGCATCATGAAGTCCCTCACTTACCAGAACCACTACTCCACCCTGTTTTTTCTGAAGCCTTGATACATCTTCAAGAAACTCATCTTCATTGAAGTTTCGTTCCGGCAGATAAATCAGGTGAGGTGCATCTCCCTGTTTCCTTCTGGCCAATGCCGATGCAGCTGTGATCCATCCGGCATTTCTTCCCATGGCTTCCATAATACATACATGAATGGGAAGAGATTTTACATCTTCACCAACTTCCTGGGTAGAAGCTGCAATAAATCTTGCCGCACTTCCATATCCTGGTGAGTGATCTGTCATTGCGATATCATTGTCAATCGTTTTTGGAATTCCAACAACTTTGATATCCTGATCCTTACAGACCTCATAAATATGTCCGCATGCATCCATAGTTCCGTTTCCGCCATTCAGAAGAACATATTTAATATCATGTTTTTAAAGATATCCACCATTTTTTCATAATCTTTTTCATATAGAGGATATCTAGAAGATCCAATTGCCGAAGCAGGTGTATGCAAAAGAAGTTTCAATTTTTCATCATCAAACGAAGTCAAATCTATGAAAGTTTCTGAAAAAATTGCTCCGGTTCCACCAATCGCTCCGTAAACTTTTCCAACCTCCGGATTTCGTTTTGCTTCTTCGATCACACCGTAAAGGGATGCATTGATGACTGCTGTAGGCCCACCTCCATGTACCACTAATACATTTTGTGACATATTCCGCTTTCCTTTCTATTGTTTATTGTGCATCTTACAATAAACTTTTATTTTTCTTGAATATGTTTTATTCAATTTCACTTTGTACTCTTATCTTAACATATTTTTACAAAAACAAAAGCACAATTAGAGAAAACGTTGTCTGGATATTTTGTATAATTTGCCAATGTTGTTTTTT
>ENA-OQCX01001349-OQCX01001349.1-human-gut-metagenome-genome-assembly--contig:-NODE-1349-length-11432-cov-2.318178_pt1 | contig 11432 bp, 12 predicted proteins | sample MGYA00242762_ERZ504587 | MGnify/ENA primary metagenome ERZ504587 (study PRJEB26092, sample SAMD00036337) | human gut metagenome | host: Homo sapiens | study: EMG produced TPA metagenomics assembly of...
TTCAAGAGAAGGTGTTATCTCTTTGATTCTTCTCCTTTTTTTACGTATTTCGTTAGGAGTAGCTCCGATATTTCTTTTACAGTAGGTTGTAAAATGGGAGAAGTCTTGAAATGATAGTCCAGCATTATTTGTTTGATGGGTAAAGTACTTTTTTTTAATTTGAATTCAATTTCATAAGATGTTTGTTTTTGTAACCATTGATATGGTGTATCTCCATGGAAGTTTTTTTTGAATAACTGTGTGAAAACAGTATCATTATATCCACATAAAACAGCTAGTTTCTTTGGCTGTTCTGCAAGCTTTGTAATGTGTCATGACGGATACGAAGAATTGAAGGTCGTTAGATAGCGCATCACGGAAAATGGAGGCAATTTCATTCTTCTTATAGCAAATTTTAAATAATGAGAACAATTCATATTCTTTGGCTCGATGTAAGTCGGGAATTTCTGTTCCATTTTTCATGTAATCGACCAGCAAATCTAAGTAGGAACGCATTAACGGATAAATGGGAAGGACTTCTACCGGTTTTACTTCTTCGATGGATATATCTTGCAGATACTCTATTGTTCTGCTATGTAGATAAGGAGCCACAATATTACATGCATGAATGACAAGTTGTACTTCATCCATTGCCTTGATTTTACATTGATGCAGGCTGCTGATGAAGAAAAATTCATTCTGCATTGCCATCAGAGGCATGGATTCTATATGATCTCTGAATAGGCATAATGATCCTTTTAGAACAAAACAAACTTGAAATTCATGGGTTTCGTTCAAGTTTTGGATAATCTCTCCTTTACTTATATGAAGACACCTGAATTGGCTGAATCTGGATAGCGCAAGAGGATCACGGTATAAATTCTTTAGTAAAAATAGCATTTCCATACATTATAAACATTTTAAGATAAAAAAAGTTTTGATACATCTATCCCGGACAAATATAACTTGATATTTAAAATGTTTTAAAGCTATAGGAGGAATATGCAACTAAATCATTGCTAATATGAAATTGAATCTTCTGTTTAAGAAAGAGTTTATCAACATATGAAATTATAAGGTATTTAAGGCCGGATGCTTTGGATGGTAGCTTATAAAGTGGAAGATGTTTGCTGATTTTTTTTATGAGTGAATGTAAATAAGTGATTTGGAATGGAGATAAATCTAAGGATCTTTTTCTTATTGCAATGAACAATAAGGAAATTACAAATAAAAATCCGAATATAAGGCCGCTCATGTGATACTGATTACTAAGTATCGATTATATAAGTATTCCCCATCTTCGAGTATGGTTCAAAGTACAAAGCAACCATTGGCATAATGGATTATTTGTGTCGTGGGAACAATAGAAGTAAATAAGGAATGACGGACTACCTATAAGTAGGGTAAGTACTGTCAGAATCTCTATTGTTCTATGATGAAGTGTCTTGTTCACAGGCATTTCATGGTGTGTCAATTTAATCATGCTTGCTTTTTTTACAAAATTGGTTATAGAAATACATACTGATAATACCTATTAATGGTGATAAATTTTCGGCTTTATACCTAAAAATAAGTACTCGTGTATTTTATGATGTATATGATTATCAGTAATAAAACCCCAATTTTTAGGTATTGTGTACTCTTGGTGGCAAGGGTAACTTTGCAACAAATTTGAAAACATAAAATAATAACTATTAATCAATAAAACTAAAGTATTATGAAATTGAAAAACTTTTTAGCGATGATGGCTATTGCATTGTGTGCAGTAGCATGTAGTGACAATGATGATAAAAAGGAAGATACCGTGATTCCGGCTCAGGAGGTTGCTGGTATTTACAATGGAACATTATCACTCTCAGTATCAGGAAATGATCAAGGAACGTCAGACAGTCAGGTGAAAATTACTGCGGAAGAAGGGGGAACTGTTCAAGTTCTTCTAGTTGGCGGTGCTGGTGAAGGAATGATGTCATTGCCGGATATTGCTATACCTGGAATTAAAGTGCATACCTCCGATAATGTCACTTATATTTTGCCGGAAAGTGCTGTTGATGTAACTGTTGGTTCTGTAAAATATACAGGAAGTTTACAAGGAACGATTAAGGATGAAAAGGCTGATCTGATCTTTACACTAAAGCCGGGAGCCATGCCTATGGCTATTACTGCGACTTTTGTAGGCACTAAATAGCATGAAAAGATATCTCTCTATTATAACCATACTGGGAATGATGCTTTTGCCATTCTCGGCATGTGATGGTATTTTGGAAGGAATATATGATAGTCCTGCTGCTTCGGATAGTAATGAATTGGGTTTTATAAGAACAGACCCTTCTATCGGTGACTATTTATATTGATGCTACTGATTATAGACGTGGACTTTTATCGATTTCCATACACAAAAAGTAGATTCTGTAAATGTGACGGATTCTGAACAGAAAGAACCGGAGGAATGGGATATTGCTGTTCATCGTTATGATGTTAAAACCAATGCTGGAGCAGTATTGGAAACCGGTTTCACAGGTTTTTCCGCTTTACGGAATGCGGATGCGATGCCCGAAGGAGCCTATGTGGAGGATGTTTGGACTACCGCTAAGATAGCCATTGATATGTCAGGTATGATGGATGGTAATATTGTTTATATGGAATCCTATTATAATGAAGAACTATCCAAATGGTTGAATGTTGATAAAAGTAATATGCCACCTACCTATACTCTTTCAAACAAGGTTTATATGGTAAAGCTGAAAGATGGAACTTATGCGGCTGTTCGTCTCACAAATTATATGAATGCTAGTGGTGTAAAAGGCTTCATGACTATTGATTATATTTATCCGTTTGAATTGTAAACCGACATACGATATGCATAGACTACTCAGAAACGTGTGCTTGATACTGTGTTGGCTGATGGCGGTATCAGTATCAGCACAACGAATTATTTCGGGAACTGTATTTGATGAAAATAAAGAACCTCTGACGGGAGCAACAGTTTCCGTAAAAGAAAAAGTAACTTTGGGAACACTACGGATACACAGGGAAAATACATGTTGAAATTACCCGATAATAGAGAATATACTCTACAGGTTTCATACATGGGGTATATCTCGCAGACTCATAAAGTGTCTGTCAGTAAAACAGGTAAAGTTGATTTTATACTGAAAGAAGATGCTGTAAATATGGAAACTGTAGTTGTAACGGGAACCCGTACTCCGAAACTCCTGAAAGATGTTCCCATTGTAACTCGTGTCATTACTGCCGATGAAATAAAAAAAGTAGATGCTACCCATATTGGAGATTTACTTCAGGCAGAACTGCCGGGAATTGAATTCTCTTATTCCATGGACCAGCAAGTTTCTCTCAATATGCAAGGATTTGGTGGAAATGCTGTACTTTTTCTGGTTGATGGTGAGCGTCTGGCAGGTGAGACTTTGGATAATATAGACTACAACCGATTGAATATGAGCAATGTGGAGCGTATTGAAATTGTAAAAGGTGCGGCTTCTTCACTCTATGGTTCGAATGCGGTAGGAGGAGTGGTAAACATCATAAGTAAAGTGCCTGCGGAGCCTTGGACTGTGAATCTCAATGGACGTTACGGGCTTATAATGAGCAGCGTTATGGAGGAACAATAGGTTTCAATGTTGGAAAATTCAATAGTGTGACTAATGTACAGCATACCCAAGTAGATGAAAAAGATTTGGCAGATGGAAAAACAAATGAGGAAACGGAGGATTGGGCATTTAAAAAGGTGTATGGTGATAAAACTTGGAATTTTAAAGAACGTTTGGTCTATACTGCTAATGACCATCTGAAACTGACGGCACGTGCCGGATATTTTTTCGTGAACGTGAGAAGTCACAGACTAGTAAAGACCGTTATCGAGACTTCAGTGGTGGGGTGAAAGGAAATTATGTATTGGATAAAGATAAGGATCTGGAAATAGCTTATTCTTTCGACCAGTATGATAAGAGCGACTACTTGCCGCAAGATGCTAATGATGTACGTGATTATAGTAATGTACAACATTCGGTTCATACTTTTTATAATCATACTTTTGTCGGTAAGCATATTCTCACCGTGGGTGGTGATTATATGCGTGATTATTTAATGTCCTATCAGTTTGCCAATAATGGAAGTAAACATCAGTATACAGTGGACGGCTTTGCACAGTTTGACTGGAACCCGACGAAATATTTCAATGTCATCACAGGATTACGTTTTGATTATTATTCAGATTCCGATATTAATCATTTCTCTCCCAAATTAGGACTGATGTATAAATAGGAAACTGTTCATTGAGAGGTTCCTATGCTGGTGGTTTCCGAGCTCCTACTTTGAAAGAAATGTATATGAATTTTGATATGGCAAGTATTTTTATGATTTATGGTAATCCTGACTTGAAGCCTGAAACCAGCCATAATTTTTCTCTTTCGGCAGAATATATGAAAGGTCGTTATAATTTGACGGTGACAGGTTTCTATAATGTAGTTGATAATCGTATCACTACGGCGTGGAGTGAGGCGTTGAAAGGGCAGGTATATACCAATATATCAAATATCAGGATATCCGGTGCCGAGGCAAATGCTTCCGTCAAATATCCTTGTGGACTGTCGGCACGTTTATCTTACGCCTATACACACGAGAATATAAAGAAAGGGCAACCTGTCATTTCAAGTACTCGCCCGCATACGGCTACTGTCCGTCTTGAGTATGACAAGCATTGGAAGAACTATGCGTTTAATGTTGCTTTGAACGGACGCTTTCTGTCCAAGGTGAATACGGAGGAATATACTTCGAACACTTCTTATGAAGAAACTGAGAAGGTGACCTATCCGGCGTATACAATGTGGAAGCTTACGTTGTCTCAGAAAGTATGGAAAGGTGTTGATATGACTTTGGCGGTAGACAACCTGTTTAATTATGTCCCTTTCCGTTATTATAATAATTCGCCTGCTACTAAAGGAACAACTTTTTCAGCCGGTTTGTCATTGGATATAGAACAATTGTTCAAATGAAATTTGGCTGCTAATACTAAATAAACTATGTGATTTAAATAAAGATATGAAGAAGAAACAATTATTGATTGGCGGAGGGATAGCAGTCATCTTGCTGCTTTTGTTTGGTGTATGGAATCTTTGGTTCAGTGCAACTAAAGTGGCTTTCATCAACTATCAGGTAATCAGTTTAGGGCAGATATCTAAAGCTAATGACAACTCATTTATTAAAATCAGTGAACTGAGCACAGATGATCTGAACCGATTGGCCGGTTATGATATGGTATTTATCAATGCCATGGGATTAAGGATTACTGAAGAGCAACGTGCGCAAATACAAAAGGCAGCCGATGGTGGTCTGCCGGTATTGACTACTGCCGCTACCAATCCTGCAAACAAGATTATTTCATTGGATTCCATCCAAGCGGATATATTGAAACATTATCTGTCTAATGGAGGACGTCGTAACTATCGCAGTATGCTGAATTATGTGCGTGTGCATATTGATAAAAAACTATTCTCTGTGTCTGAACCGGAAGCCGTAATGAAACGTGCCGATGATGTGCTTTATCACATGGATCCAAAGAAACCCGAAGACGAAGAGTTGGGTTTCAATACGGTAGCCGGATACAATACTTTTCTGCAACATAACGGCTTGTGGAAAGAGAATGCTCCGCGTATTATTGTGACCGGTCCGATGGGTGAACCTTCCGGGCTTATTGCTAAATTGGAGGAAACTGGCAATATGGTTTATCCTATACGTTCCATGCGTTCTTTTATTCAGAACCATGGAATTGATTCTGTCCGTCCGTCTGCTATTATCAATATGGCGCATGGACGTATGGGTGAACCTATTGTAGATTATCTGGCGAAACAGAATATACCGCTTTTCTCTCCATTGAATGTAAATCGCTTGGTAGAGGAGTGGGAGAGGGACAAGATGGGGATGAATGGCGGCTTTATGTCACAAAGTATTGTTACTCCCGAGATAGATGGAGCTATCCGTCCGTTCGCTCTTTTTGGACATTATAAGGATGAGGAGGGTTTGCAACACGCTTATGCTATTCCAGAACGCTTGGAAACTTTTGTAGAAACAGTTAATAACTATATTGCTCTGCAGCGTAAACCCAATAGTGAGAAACGCGTTGCTATTTATTATTATAAAGGTCTGGTCAGAATGCACTGACTGCGGGTAGTATGGAAGTGGTTCCTTCACTTTATAACTTGTTGCAGCGTATGAAACGCGAGGGCTACAAGGTGGACGGTTTGCCTACCTCTTCGAAAGAATTGGAACAGATGATACAATCTCAAGGAGCCGTATTTGGTTCGTATGCCGAAGGAGCTTTTGATCGGTTTATGGAAACCGGCAAGCCCGAACTCATAACAAAAGAACAATATGAGAGTTGGATAAAGAAATCCATTCGTCCTGAAATGTATGCCGAAGTAATAGCTGCCAATGGTGAATTTCCCGGAGCATATATGACTACTTCCGACGGCCGTTTAGGAGTAGCTCGTTGGCAATTTGGAAATGTGGTGCTCTTGCCACAGAATGCGGCCGGTAGTGGGGATAATGCATTTAAAGTAGTACATGGAACCAATGCAGCTCCTCCACATACTTATATTGCTTCTTATCTGTGGACACAATTCGGATTTAAAGCTGATGCGTTGATTCATTTCGGTACTCATGGCAGTTTAGAGTTCACTCCGCGCAAACAAGTTGCTTTGTGCAGCAATGACTGGTCCGACCGTCTGGTAGGTGCATTACCTCATTTTTATATTTATTCCATCGGCAATGTAGGTGAAGGGATGATTGCTAAGCGTCGTTCGTATGCGGGATTGCAATCTTATCTTACTCCACCTTTTATGGAAAGTAGTGTCCGCACCATTTATCGTGAACTGACTGAGGCTGTCAAAACATACAATAATTTACTTCCGGCCGATGGGCAGGCTGTACTGTCTACCGGAAATAAAGACGCTTTGAACCGTGCTTCATTGGCGGTAAAGAAACTCACGGTGAAACTGGGCATCCATCGTGAATTGGAATTGGATAGTCTTCTTACTGTTCCTTATGCCGAGGAAGATATTCAGCGTATAGAAAATTTTGCAGAGGAACTGGCAAATGAGAAGATTACAGGTCAGTTGTATACAATGGGGATTCCTTATGAACCCATTCGTATTACTTCCAGTGTGTATGCTATGGCTACCGAGCCGATAGCCTATAGTCTGTTGGCATTAGATAAACTACGTAATCGTGCGGACGGACAGGTAGAGAAACATCGCACTCTTTTTACTCAGCGTTATTTAGAACCTGCACGTGATTTGGTCACTCGTCTGTTGGCTGATCCATCGTTGGCTTCTGATGAATTGATTTGCCGTATTACTGGCATTACTTCCGATGAACTTGCTAAAGCACATGAAATCAATAAATCCCGTAATACTCCTCAAGGCATGATGACCATGATGATGGCATTAGCTGAAGAGGCTCCGGCTGAGGCTAAAACACATGCTGATATGAGCAGTGGAATAATGCAGGCTGACCAAAGCGGATGTTCGAAAAGGAATAGCATATCCGGGTCTATGAAAGAGAAAATGAAGGAAATAGCGAAAGGTATGAATCCTGAGAAAGCTATGGAACTTGCAAAAAAAATGGGTGCAAGCCCTGAAGCTTTAAAGAAAATGGAAACAGGAATGTACAAGAGTCGTGCTGTAGGTATGAATACACTGGCCAAAGATACGGTTACAATGAAAACAACTTCTCGAGGAAAACGTGAAAAAGCGGATAGTGATAAATTCGGAGGCATGGAAGCGATGATGAAAGCTATGATGTCCAAGAAAAAAGAATATTCTAAAGAGGAGATGAATTTTGCTTTGGCTGTCGTGGAAGTAGAACGTACCTTGAAGAATGTGGGCAATTATAAGAGTGCTCTTTTGGAAAGTCCGGAAAGAGAATTGACCTCTATGGTGAATGCGTTGAACGGAGGATATACGCAGCCTTCACCGGGTGGTGATCCCATCGCCAATCCTAATACATTACCTACAGGACGAAATCTTTTCGCTATCAATGCTGAAGAAACTCCGTCGGAATCTGCATGGGAAAAAGGAAAACAATTGGCTGACAACACTATCGAAATGTATCGCCGTCGTCATAATGACTCTGTTCCTCGTAAAGTAAGTTATACATTATGGAGTGGAGAATTTATAGAAACCGGCGGTGCTACTATTGCACAGGTGCTTTATATGCTGGGTGTAGAGCCTGTTCGTGATACGTTTGGGCGTGTGACGGATCTTCGTCTGATTCCTTCTGCTGAATTAGGCCGTCCTCGTATTGATGTGGTAGTGCAGACTAGCGGGCAGCTGCGAGATATTGCCGCTTCACGTCTGTTTCTTGTTAATCGTGCCGTAGAGATGGCAGCCAATGCTAGAGAAGATCAATTTGAAAATCAAGTAGCAGCAGGTGTTGTGGAAGCTGAACGTGTATTAATAGAAAAAGGTCTGACTCCAAAAGAGGCCCGTGAAATGTCTACTTTCCGTGTGTTCGGAGGAGTGAATGGTAATTATGGTACGGGTATACAAAGTATGGTGCAATCTGGTGACCGTTGGGAAAGTGAAAAGGAAATCGCCGATGTTTATTTGAATAATATGGGTGCTTTTTATGGTAGTGAAAAGAATTGGGAAACTGTTCGCCAATTTGCTTTGGAAGCTGCTTTGACACGTACGGATGCGGTTATTCAGCCACGTCAAAGCAATACATGGGGTGCATTAAGTCTGGATCATGTGTATGAGTTTATGGGAGGTATGAATCTTGCTGTCCGTAATGTGACCGGTAAAGATCCTGATGCGTATCTGAGCGACTATCGTAACCGTAACAATGCCCGTATGCAAGAGGTGAAAGAAGCTATTGGTATAGAGAGCCGTACCACAATATTCAATCCTGCTTATATTAAGGAAAAAATGAAAGGGGAGGCCGGCGCAGCTAATACTTTTGCTGAGATTGTGCAAAATACGTATGGTTGGAATGTCATGAAACCTCAGGCTGTTGATAAGGAAATGTGGAATGAGATATATGATGTGTATGTAAAGGATAAATTTAACTTGGGAGTGCAGGATTATTTTGAAAAGCAGAACCCTGCCGCTTTGGAAGAAATGACTGCGGTAATGATGGAAACTATCCGTAAAGGAATGTGGCAGGCTAGCGGGCAACAGATAGCGGATATTGCCAAACTACATACCGATTTGGTGAATAAATATAAACCGTCTTGTTCTGGTTTTGTTTGTGATAATGCTAAATTACGTCAGTTCATAGCTTCTAAAACGGATGCACAGACTGCATCCCGGTATAAGGAAAACATCAGTCAGATACGTGAAGTTGCTGCTTCAAAAGAGCAAAAGGGTATGGTGATGAAAAAAGAAGAGATGAATACAGTCGGTACGGAACAACAGACGAATACGGTAAGCAATACTGTTGTTTGTGTTGTAGTGGTGGCTGCAGTTCTTGTTTTAATTGTATTGGTGCGTTGTCGCCGTAAAAAAATGCAGGAATAACAGGCTATGGAACAGTTGTAGTTGTTCTTATGATATTGGTCTGTTTCAATTTTATGATGAAACAGACATTTCGTAAACGAGGATCGGTTGCAGCAATAGCTGTTGTAGCCACCTCTTTGTGGGACTGATGTGGCCATATGCTATTCAGCAGTCTAAGACACAGATTGCTGATTGGTTGGCAAATGTCCAATTGATGCTTGACACTTCGGTGGTGCTTACAGTGGAAGTTGCCTTACAGATGGCTTTTTGTATGTTGGCTGTTCATGTGCTTACTACAGGGCCTGTTAAGAAACGTACTCTTTGGGCTTACCGTGCTTTACGTTGGTTTCCGGGGATTTTGATATTTCCTGTCTTGTTTAGCGGATTGGTATATCTTATCTTCTCTTTTCCGGGTGTTTCCTTTTCTCTTGTCGCATGGAGTATGGCGGCAGGTGTATTGATATTGATTTCTGCAGGCACATTGTTTCTTCGTTATCTTTTGCCGGAAAAGGAATTACGGTTGGAGCTATTGTTCCTCACTAATGCATTGACCGCCATATTGGGAATTATTGCTACTGTAAATGGTCGTACCGCCGTAACAGGTGTAAGCGAGGTGGATTGGGGGGCATTGACCGGCTTGATAATTATGCTGGCAGGTGGAGGACTCATTGGATTGGTTATATATAAATATAGACGAATAAAAACAAACATTTAAAACTTACTGACATTATGAATCTTATATCAGACATTCTGTTTTGGATTTCGAACGGACTTTTAGTCCCTGTTGTTGTATTGCTTATTATTCTTTTCATCCGTTCGCTATTATTGATAGGCAGTTTTTTCGGGCAGTATCTGGCTATTCGGCGTACGATGCGTTGTTGCGTCAACAGTTGATACACTGACTATAGATACTTTGCCCGAATTGGAAGGCAAACTTCCTGTGAAGTCGAACTCGTTGGTCATTGCGTATATCCGTCGGGTGTTGGAGTCAAAAGACCGTCCGGCACATGTGCAGCGCCTGTTGGCTGATTTTGAAATTACTGCTGATAAGGATTTGGCTATTTCAAAAACATTGACCAAGATGGGACCGATGCTTGGATTGATGGGTACATTGATTCCAATGGGACCTGCTTTGGTGGGACTTTCTACTGGTGATATCGCTTCTATGGCGTATAATATGCAGGTCGCTTTTGCTACGACTGTAGTTGGTCTGTTTTCTAGTGCTATCGGTTTCATAACCCAGCAGGTGAAGCAACGCTGGTATTTACAGGATATGACTAATCTGGAATTCCTTTCTGAATTGCTCACTGAAAAACGTACAGCTTGAGATGAAACGTAATTTATTAAGAAAAGAGGAGGATAGTGACCCGATGAGCGTGGTCAGCAATCTGTTTGATGTGGCGATGGTGTTTGCTGTAGCGTTAATGGTGGCCTTGGTTACCCGTTATAATATGACTGAAATGTTTAGTCAGGAAGATTTTACGATGGTGAAGAATCCGGGTAAGGAAAACATGGAAATCATAACCAAGGAAGGGCAGAAGATTAACCGTTATACCCCTTCTGAGGATCAGGATGTCAAAAGCGACAAGAAAGGAAAAAAGGTGGGTATTGCCTATGAATTGGATAATGGAGAAATCATTTATGTACCCGAAGAATAAACTTGTATAAAGGAAAGGGAGGATAAAGTTAAAACTAGAACTTGCCATTTTATATAGCTGAACAGAATTTATTTGAGAAATATAGGGCAAATAAAGTAACTTGACTTCGTGAGCCAAGTAAGTTAAGTGAAAGTGTCAAGTAAGTTAAGTTACTTGCCCAATGCACTTAAGTTACTTTTGAAGCTATCGGGGATTCATCCATCCTATTTTCCACAAATTAATTCTGTTCGGCTTTTAGTTTGAAGTACCTTTATTACATACATATGTGTGGTCCGATATATATATG